>Ga0315332_10002419_pt1 | contig 10410 bp, 4 predicted proteins | sample M110034915metaG_FD_203455 | JGI IMG/M metagenome (GOLD analysis project Ga0315332, IMG submission 203455) | Ammonia-oxidizing marine archaeal communities from Monterey Bay, California, United States - M1 100m 34915 | ecosystem: Environmental > Aquatic > Marine > Intertidal zone | place: USA... | reverse complement strand
AATCTGCATCCAATCCGTCAGAAATAGCATTTTTTATATCAACGTCCATTAGGTCAAAAGTTGACCTAATTATATTCAGTGCATCTTCACAACGATTTTCAGAAAATGTGACATTTTTTAAGTAAACATCCGACTCGTAAAAGGTTACTCCAGCTGAGACCACCCAATCATTATTTTTAATACCCTTGGTATTTTTAATTTTAACATGAGACCAATGCGAAGGACTCTCAGAGTTCATAACAAAAATTCCTTGCCAGTAATTTGCTTTCGTTGAGTTTCTCATTCCTTGAAGAATTACCGGACTATCTTTTGTTCCCTTTATGGTCACAGGACCCCTGGCAAGTAAGCCAGCAGAAGACTTAAAATTTAATGTAGTCCCTTCAGACAATAATAATTCGAAACCTTCTGGCACTACTAACCATGAATTAACCTGCCATTGGCCTGACTTAACACGCAGGATGTTTCTTTTTTTATCCACTTTTAAATAACTGTGTTGGGACAAAGTTTTGGCTAGGGTTGGCTGGGGAAGTATCGGTTTGATTGCATTTGAAAAATAAAGAAGAGATTTTATAGCATGTATTTCTCTATCACCCTTAATATTAGCTGTAACCATAAACTGTGTCCCTACATCTATATCTTTTCTTTGTAAATGAATTTTTTTTCCCGTGGGCATCCCCCCTATTTCAGAGGAAGCTAGGATAAAAGGGAATAGTGATGCTTCCTCAAACTGCAGTTTGACAGGGTTATTCTTAGAGACGTTGAGCAATTGAATATCTGTAACGATAACGTCATAAGGCAATGGGTTCTGTAGTTCAAGATAATAATCCATTTCATTTTTAACGAGATACACCTGTAAAATTTTTGGATACAATAAATCTTTTCTTTTTACGCTATTAAGTTTTTGTTCTGCCCACTGAGTGAGTAGATCCAAATCCACTCCTTCTAACCAAAAATATTCTTTATGTAAGGCCTTAAGATTATTATTCGTTAACCCTTCCACCCAATGAGCAGTTGTTCCATCCTTAGCTTCCTCAATAAGTCTTTCTAGGGTTTCCATATAAACTTTTCTTATAGAATCATCTAAGATCTTGGTGACAATAGGTTCGGCGGTGGGATCGTGGGCTGGCTTTTGGTTGTAAGCAATACCCGCATCGAAGCCTATTGGTTCAAGATAGCCGGTAATTGCGTTATAATAAAACCGTAAATTGTGCCACCTTAACCCATGCCATGCACCCCAAAAATCTCCAACGGCAATAAACCGACCCATCAAAATTGGGTCGAATACTTGGGAAGGCTTTAATGCCCCATCAACAAATGCTCTTAGTAATCTTGTCGCACTCTCCAACTCGTTAGTAAGTTTTTTAGAACTTTTAATGCGATTGAGACGAAACGGTTTTATTGTTGCATTTTTATAATTATCGTAGACGCCTTCAAATCCACGCCCTTTAGAAGCTTCTGACTCTGCTAACCAAACCATTGATTCATCAAACTTAAGGATCACACCTGCTCTTCTGCTCTGCGACTCTAATAATTCTTTTGAAAAATGTTCTTCTAGAGCCATGATACCCATTTTTGTACCATTCACAGTAAGGTCGACAAATGAATGTCTAGGAGCCAAAATACCTTCTCTTTTTATTGCTTCAAAAAACAATCTATCTCCGTCATAAATACGAGCTTTTGGATTTTGCAACGAAAACCGGCGCATTCCTAAAAAGTGATCACCATTCTTCACCTGTACCCTAAAAGACATTTTTTTGTCACTTGAGTTGCGCGCCCAATCTCCCTTAAGGCGCATCTTAACCTTGACTGTACGTCCTTCATGTCTGATCTTTGCGGGAACGTAATCACCTTTTGTCGTGATTAGCACCCCTCTCTGTAAACTTTCTTTGCGTTTTTCTTGTAATTTTCTTAAAAATTTAAATTTAATATCTATATAAACATCTGGCAAGTCTGCCCCGCGAATATGAGAATCTATCCATCGAAAAGGCCCTAATGTGATAGCTTTAAAAACTTTTTCTGCTGTCCTCGCATTCGCTATTTTAATAATCATTTGAGGGTTTTTGTTAATCATATAGGCTGCGAAAAAAGCACCGAGAAAAATAGCGCCGAGTACAGCAAAAGCTAACTGCTTGAGGTTAGTTTTTTCAGGATGTATTTGGTCTCTTTGCGTGAGTAAACTATTTTTTTGTAACGTTGAAAAAATATTTGTCCAGGAAGTAGCTTCCCGCTTTCGGCTTTTAATAATCATGTTGATTAATCGGCAGGAATTCGATTTTGATCAAGGAAGGTGACACCGATACCAGAAAAAGTTACATGTAATTCATCCACTAAATTAGACAATTTGTCATGGTTTTTGATATCAATGAAATAGGTTGCCTCGAAACTACTATCCCTTGAATCAATACGCCGAAGGTCAGAAACTATCACATGCCTAGAAATAAGTTCATTAAGCTTATTTAAAAAAAGTTCCGGCAAACCTTCTTTATTTCTTATGTCTATGGAAAGGTATAAGTTTTTACCTTGAGAATCATCACGCCGTGTCCATTTAAATAACGCCATAGTTACAAGAATCACTATACTAGCAAGAACAGTAGGTAATGTCTGGTCGGCTCCAAGGCCAAGTCCTATAGCAATAGCGATAAATAGATAGGCAAGTTCTTCAGGTTCTTTAATAGGCGTCCGAAAACGAACTATCGATAGAGCTCCCACCAAACCTAGCGACAATGCCAGAGATGATTTCACTATTGTGATAATTAAAATCGTTGTTAATAAAACAAATGGACAGACATGCTGAAAATCTCTTCGATTGGTTAATGCAGAGCTAAAATACTTAAAATGTAATCGAAGAAGAATAGACAAGATAATGCCCACTCCTAAATTAATAAACAAAGCGGTAAGGGACAAAGGTGCTGTGGCAGTCAAACTTAAACCCTGCTGCATTTAACCCTCCTTTAAAATTATAATTTAAGGAAACAAGTGAGGTGGTATTTGTAAAACCTTAAGATGCTTGGATCTCAACAGACTAGCGGATCGATGAAAGGGTTTGAATTAAAACTTCACATGAATTAAAAAAGAAAAACCTCTTAACGCTGTTATGAGTATAACCCCAATCGACCGGTTATCCAAACAAGATTCCTGTTGAGCCGACAGTATATTTAACTTTATAAACCTTATAGGTAATTTAATTCTATTTACCCATGAATGCTTCCTCTGCCTCCTGAATTAATTGCTCTGTTCGGAGGGTATGCCTGCCAGAAAAATGAAAAACATTGAGCTTTTTAACTTCTGCTTGACGGGCTATTATCCCAGCTTGACGAGCAGTAAGGTGAAACCTTTCCTGCCCTCGAGCCTCTTCTTCAGCGAGAAATGGTGATTCACAATAAAAAATATCTGACCCTCGCGCTAAACCTATAATACGCTTCTTATTCGCCTCATTATATATTGTGTCGACAACATAGGATATTTTCTGACCAGGAGAAATTAACACCAGTTCTTGTTTCAGCTGTCCTAAAGTTTTTTTCTGAGTTCCTTTCATCATCGAAGGAACTTCTAAAATGTATTCATCTGACTTCCCTTCGCAAACACATTTTTTTAGTTCTTTAAGCCAGGGGCCTGACTGGTAATGCATTTTTTTAAGTTTGTCTTTGCAAATATTGACATGATTTTTTTCCTCCAACGAAAACCCAAGGCAGGGGATACGGTGCTCTAAAATTGCTGTGCGAACTGTGAATTTTTCCTCATCTAATAAAATACCGTTTTGAAAAGAAATTTCTCTTTTGTCACTTTGTTTAAACCGGTCAATAGCTTTTAATTTTACCTTTACCAAGTGACTACTATGGACTTCAGTAACCTCAAAAGTCACTGATTCACTGTATCGGTCGACTAAATTCCAGGTAAATCCAGCAAGTTTTCCTGCAACGTTAGTGATAAAGTTTTCTGGACCGTACAAATGGATCGTCTTTCCTCGCCCAAAAATCACCCTGAGCAAATGATCAAATCCAATAAAGTGATCAATGTGTGTATGGCTGATAAAGACGTGGGATATCTTTAATAGTTCACTATTTGTAATCGAAGATAGATCACCTAGGTCAAACTGCAAAGCTCTTTGCTGGCAAAGAAACTCCACCATAACCCCTGGATCTCCAAGCGGGTCATTGATTAGCTTTGGTAAAAAATTTGAATGCATTTTAATTTTTGTCGCTAAGTAAACAAGCTTCCATGAAAGAGCCAATATCCCCGTCTAGAACTGCATCAACATTTCCCATTTCATGATTTGTCCGAAGATCTTTAACTAAACGGTAGGGCTGAAGTACATATGAACGAATTTGACTTCCCCATTCGATTTTCTTTTTTGACTGTTCCTGTTCTTTTTTTTCGGCGTTAAGTTTTTCTTGCTCTGATTCAAAAATTCGGGCCTTAAGAACTCTCATCGCAGAAGCCTTGTTTTTATGTTGAGATCTTTCGTTCTGACACTGCACCACTATACCTGTAGGAACATGGGTGAGTCTCACGGCAGAGTCGGTTGTGTTTACACCCTGGCCCCCGGGACCAGAAGCGCGGTATACATCGACCTTCAAATCTTCATCTTTCATCTCAACCTCCACACTTGTGTCCACTTCGGGAAAAACAAAGACTGACGCAAAAGATGTGTGCCTTCTTTTGTTCGCATCATAAGGAGAAATTCGCACTAGTCGATGTACCCCAATTTCCGCCTTCAGATAACCGTAAGCGTAATCTCCTGAAAATATAACAGTAGCACTTTTGATTCCTGCTTCTTCTCCGTACTGAACATCCAAGGTTTCTGTTCCGTATCCGTTCCGCTCACCCCAGCGTGTATACATTCTTAAAAGCATTTGTGCCCAGTCTTGAGATTCTGTTCCTCCCGCGCCTGAATTAATGGATACAATCGCATTGTTTAAATCACTCTCTCCTGAGAGAATGGCTTTAACCTCAGCACTCGCCAACTTGACTTCCAACTCGTTGATCGTATTTCCCATTTCATTCAGCAGCGATTCATCTTGCCCCTCTTCTGCCAATTCTAAAAGGGCACTGTTATTTTGATCATCTTTATGGAGATTTTCCCACGACTCTACAACTCGTTGACAAACAGAGCGTTTTAGGAGAATTTTTTGAGCAGACTCGTTGTCTTCCCAAAAACCTGTCTGCGTTGTTTCTTTATCTAAACTTTCAATGTCTTTTAATTTATTGGCGATGTCAAAGATACCCCCTAAGCCGGTCTATCCGCCTGTTTTGATCTTGATGTTTTTTTCTAAAATCATCCAGAGTCATTTAAATCTCCTTTAATACTGTTTTCCTACTAAACTTTTTTTATCGAAAAAATTCGTTTAAAACAAGCTATCATCTAATAAACTCATACAGCTATAAAAACCCTCTTGCAATCTAACTTAATGCATTAGAATAGCCGATAGTTAACTAAAATAAAACATTAGTGGGGTAAGCAAAGGTCACTTTTTTGGAAACGCAACTAAATTTTATAAACTGACTAACACCTATTTCAAGAAAAAGAATGTGCAAAATCACAGATAGTTAAAAAATATTAGTCCTAGGGAAATTCATCCCGTATAGCCATCTAGTTTAAAAAATATCATGCAATATCATACATTTTTATTTCCCCTTACGGTACTTATAACAGCTCTGTCTTCCAGACTACCATTTATGAATTTCCCCTTAGATGATGACTTTTCAATCTATACATATCGCGCTCGGTTTGCAAAACGAGGCTTTAAATGGAAAAAGGACATCCAGTTAATTGGAAATCCATTCTGGAAAATGCCTCTCCTCGACTTACTCTACGGTGATCCAAAAGGGGGCACCCGTCGCCTACGCATATTTCAAACGGCCTTCCATATATTTTCTGCGGGAGTCGTATATTACGTCACCTGGTCACTTACACAAAGTTCATTAGCTGCCCTTATAGCAGGTCTACTTTATGCATTTTATGGGACAAGTCCGGACCTCATTGCTGGTTCCTTTAACTTTGAGCAGTTCTATATACCTTTCATTATTATGGGACTGGCATTTGTTGAGTCGGGACCAGAAAGTGCTTTAATTGCGGGGCTATGTTTTGGACTAGCATCACTGGCAAAAGTTACCACTTTAATCTTTGTTCCCGCGATGATGCTACCAGCAGCGATCACCTACGGCATTAAACCTGCTCTAATTATGGGATTGGGGGCAGCGATTCCAACATTGATATCAAGCCTAACTGATTGGCAACTTGGGTACCTGGATGCAACTTCACGAAAACAAAATGGAACTCGCTTAGCCACTACTTTACGTCTTGTAAAAACCAAAAAGATGTACTGCAGTATCATGCAGGAAGTTTTCCTAATCATCAAGCAAACGCTCCCAGTTTGGGTTGCTGGTCTTCCCGCTCTAGTCATCACCATCATTTTCAGCAATCACTTGTTTTACCTTGCTTTTACGGCAGTTACGATCGCCATGATGATCCTGCAGCGAACTTTTTCGCGCTATCACTACTTACCATGGATTGCTCTATTATCTATTGGCTCCGGACTAGGAATAGATTTGATTTTAAATTCAGCCAATTATATTACATGGTTTTGGGTAGCAATATTTGTTGTTTCTATCGCTTGGAATCTAGAATCACTCGCGCCTTATTACTTACTTCCACTTGCCCCCAGCACTCTTGCCCGTTACGAAAAATTCGATCAGTACCTTTACTTACCTTATCTCAGTAAGCAGTTGAAACGACTGGTACGCATGCGTGGCGAGTCTAACGAGCGTATTTATGTTTGGGGAACATTTTCTCAAATCTATCACCTAACAGAACTTCCTGCCTCCGACAACTATCTACATTACTCCATTGGGCCCTGGGATAGCCCGTCCCTTGAAGGTTTTTTTGATTCGGTAATCGGTGGGCTCTTAGAGCACAGGCCCGTTTATTTAATCAAGACTTTTCAAGACCTCGACATGAATATACTCGAACAGGTAACAGGCCTACGCTACAGTTTAATCAAGGTGGTTCTGGTTCGCTTCCCGGTCTATCGATTGAAAGCGATAACCTCTGTCCCAACTGATCCTAGAAGCCTTCCCTTTTTAGAAAAAATGAAGATCTTGGAATTACTTACCGAACAAAAACGGCATGCCCCAGACATTAACCGTGAAGATTTCGATAAAGGACGAATAAACACAGCTATGTCACAGTGTAGAAAACTACTAAGCTTAAATCCGCAAGATATAGGTGGCTGGGCTTTCATGGGAGAAAGTTACGCATTACTTAAAAAAAATAATGACGCAGCTTGCTGTTACGAGAAAACTCTCGAATTAGCTCCCTATCTTCCTAAAAACAGGCTTTGGCTAGCATTACAACGAATCCAACAAAAACGCCTTGGTGAGGCCAAGAAACTTGTCGAGGAAGAAATTAAACGGTTTACACACAATACTGATATTGACTATCTACTTGCTAAAATCAACCTTGAGGAGAGTTGCTATAGGGAGACCACTGAGTTGTTGGACTCTGTACGAACAGAGTTTCCAGAAAGAATTGATTGTTGGGAATGGGCAATTCAAGCCTTGAGCCATTTAAATGATACTTCGCGATTAAAAAGCTTATATAACGAAACTAAAATGATAACAATAAAAAAAGATCGCGAATGGGTACAGACTCGTCTGATAACAGAATTAGCACGCCTCGAACATCAACATCGTGACGAGCATAAAACGATAAATGAGTTTTTGGAAAGTGATTCAAAAAATGGGCTTCTGCGCTACGCTCTAGCATCTGCCCTAGAACGAGCAGGACATTTAAATTCTGCTATCGAAAAATTCGAGCAGATAACGTCGAACAAACAAAACTATCTTCATATTCAAGCTAATGCTTGGTTTCGTCTAGCTTGTCTGGCATCTGATGAACACAGAGAAAAGTTCTTGCGTAATTGTTTGCTATTAACCTCTGATCATGTCGCGGCCAAAAAATTACTCGCAGAAATCGAAAACACAAAGTACCAAATACCTAGTTAGTTTAGAATTTTATATGATTCGCCGATAAAGCTATAATGCTAGCGTATTTTTTTAACTGATTAATTGATGAGAGTATTACCTTGAAAATCAGCGTTGTTGTCCCAAACTGGAATGGAATGAAATTTGTCGGTATGTGCCTCGACTCTCTAGCCAGATCCGACTTCGATAGTTATGAAGTGATCGTAATCGACAATGGGTCAGTCGACGGATCACCTGAAATGATTGAAGAGAAGTATCCACAGGTTCGCCTAATCAAAAACCGAGAGAACATGGGGTTTGCAGTAGCATGCAATCAGGGCATCAAGGCCGCATTAGGAACCTACATCAGCCTTCTTAATAACGATATCGAGGTAGAGTCGAGTTGGCTATCTAAGCTTTACGAGGGTATGGAAAACCACCCAGAATGTGGTATGGGTACCACAAAAATGATGTTTCTCGACCAGCGCGATGTGTTCTACAACACCGGCGATCTATTTCATGCATGGTCATCAGGCGGTGGGCGCGGGCAGGGAGAAAAAGACGTTGGGCAATACGATAGAGAAGATTACGTTTTTGGCGCTTGCGCTGGTGCTGGAATCTATAGACGGGACTTCTTTGAGCAAGTGGGAATTTTTGACGAAGACTTCTTTATTTTTGCAGAAGATGTAGACATAAATATGCGCGGACAACTACAGGGGTTTAAATGCATTTATCTTCCCGAGGCCAAGGTTTACCACATAGGTACTGCCACTGTAGGGCTGTATAGCGACCGTTATATTTATCTTTGTAAACGCAATGATATATTCGTTCTAATTCGAAATTATTCTTTGCGTATGTATTTCCGATTCCTATGGACTATTTTGAAGCATCAGTTCAATGACATTAAATATTTCACCTACCGTGGACAAGGCATTGTCTTATTCAAAAGCAAATTAGATGCATTTAAAATGATTCTCCCTATGCTGTTACGCCGCTTCAAAATACAAACTTCCCGTACTGTACCAGATAGTAAAATTGACCCTCTAATTATCAAGTCTTGACTATTGATCTTACTCTACCCGAATAAGACTACCACCATCCTTAAAAGTAACCGCGCTTCCCAGTAAATAAATATAGCAATCTACCCTCCTTTAACCTCTCCATAAAAAAACTATTGAAAGCAATTCTTTGTTTCTATCTACCAGAAAATATTTTTTCAATATGATTTGTTTTATAAATTTAATTGTGATTAAATGCACCCAAGCTGTGTTTGGTTGAACTGGTTCTTTGAGCTTTTTTCAACCCTTCGCAAACCTACCGTGCATCCTAAACAATCTGTTATAGAGTCCATGTCGTCTATCTCTTTTGATAATTCATTTCGCTCAGATCATGGATCATCGGGACAGCTCTCGCCTCCTTCTGGATTTGCTTTTACCACCCAGGGACACTTGATTCTTTCCGATGACTTCAATCACCGTATCCAAGTTTATGATAATGACCGGTTGTTGGTAAGTTTTGGTGAAAAAGGCAAGGAAAGCAGTCAATTAAATTACCCCAAGGGAATCGCAGTAGACAAATATGACAACATTTACGTTGCAGATAGTTGGAATCACCGAGTCCAAAAATTTGATCTACTGGGAAATCATATAGAAACTTTTGGTTCATACGGAGAAGGTGAAGGGGAACTAAATGAGCCTTACGATATTATGGTCGAAGATTGCGGAAATATTTTGGTGGTCGAACGCTACAATCATCGCATTCAATGGTTTTCCCCGGAAGGAAAGTCTCTTGGATGGATTGGCCAGCGGGGCACGGTTCTAGAGGAACACCTTGCCTATTTATATGAAACTTCCGCAAATCTTTTTTCCACTCCAGCGTTTGAGTTTCCAACATCCATAGGAACGGATAGTCTGGGAAATTACTTTATTACTGATAGCGGTAACCATCGTATCGCCAAGTTCAATAAAAATTGGCGAAGAGTACTGACATTTGGTGAGCGGGGAGAAGAAACTGGACAGTTTCAATACCCTCTTTGCGTCTCCATTGGAAGAAATGATCTCCTCTATGTAAGTGATTTAAATAATAATCGTATTCAAATATTTTCTCCTTTTGGCCAATTTCTAGATTCTTTAGAGCAAATCGATGACTCTACTCCGCTCAAAGCCCCTTGCCTTACAGCTATAGATTCACATGGAAAATTGTATGCAGGCCTAACCTTTAACCCTAGTGTCTTCCGTTTTTCCACACCTTCTCATTCTTTAGAATCTCTCGCCGGCGATAGAGTTCAATCTGATTCCAAAAACCCGGAGTGGCCTACTCTCAAAGGGCAACTAGCGGAACAATCAGCAGAATACTTAAGAGCAACTGAAAATTATGCAAAAGCCATCGAACTTATGCGATCTGAAACAAATCGCGACCGGTCGATAAAAATTTTTAACGCAAACCTTC
>Ga0315332_10002416_pt1 | contig 10420 bp, 16 predicted proteins | sample M110034915metaG_FD_203455 | JGI IMG/M metagenome (GOLD analysis project Ga0315332, IMG submission 203455) | Ammonia-oxidizing marine archaeal communities from Monterey Bay, California, United States - M1 100m 34915 | ecosystem: Environmental > Aquatic > Marine > Intertidal zone | place: USA... | reverse complement strand
CAAAGAGAGTATAGCTGGCACTTTGGAGATAGAACAGTTGGAAGAAATCATTAAATGGAAGAAGCAAGTTGACTTGGAGTGGGAGATTAAACGTCTTACTCAAGAACTAAACAAAGTAAAGGAAGGGGAGTACTAATGGGACACGCAGACTCACAAGCATCAAGACCAGCACCACCAACAAGAAAAGAATTGATGGAGCAAAGAGATAAAGATGCCGTTAGACTTAGACAGCGATGGGCAGAAGCCAAACTAGAAAAAGAGATACGAATACAGGAGACATTAAAATATGCGAATAGAAGAATTAGCGAGCGAAGTAGCAAAACTAGATAGAGCAAGTAAAACAGCTAAAGCCAAACTAGACCAAGTTAAAGAAAAGATGATGGCTCAGATGGATGAGCATGACATCACCAAGTTCACACTTGATAGTGGTAGGGCAACGATTACTCTCGTAGATGCCGAGAGGTTAGACGTTGATTATGAAACCCTAAATGAACTCGATTCAGAAATCGGTTCAAAAGTCCGTGCTGAAAAAGTGGACATCAAATTGTTCAAAGCTGGATTGGAAGCAGGACTCATTTCTACTGACTTGGCAAAAAAGGTTTCAAGTTTTACTCCATACCGTCAGATAAAAGTGACTCGTAAGTAAGCTGTACTAAAAACATCGTAATGTATTGAGCTTTAAGACTCGCTTTATGGGTGTATATCTATATATATGCGGAAACCTATATTTATTATTATTTTGATTTTGTGAATTTTTCACAAGTGAATCGTACAAGTGTTCGATTCTCTGAGCTGGGAATTTTCCTTGATTTTTCGGTATTTCCTCGTAGAAGCCTTCTAAGACGTTTCCAGTACTAATTTGGTGTAGTTATACCTGAATGGGTATTGATGAGTTTAGAGATACCTGTACGCCTCTCTATCGGGAGATTACAAGTACTAGCTGGTTGCTGATAGCAATATAAAAAACATCGTAATGTCATCGAAAAACCTTGATTTTTCGGGGTTTTATTAACACTCAAATAACCTGAAAAAACCTCGATTTTCCTTGATAAATCAGGGTTTTTTGGTAGCGAATAGCAATAAATTCCTTATAGACTGAGGGTACACACAACAGGGTAAGAAAAGCCCTAAAAGGAGATACACATTATGAGTATCAAATTAAACAATATGGGTACGCCAGTTATTTGGCTAGCTCGTGAAGGTTGGGGAGGGGAGCGACCATTCATCGGATTGGTTGTTGCCTACCTCTTCAGTTCTCATCACAATTATGTGGTGTGGAATATGTCATCTCAAGACGGTGAGTCTTGGGATTGTTCACATGGTGATTACGTTCATGAATTGTCAGAAGCTGTTGACATATTCAATGACCGTGCGAAATTCATTTGTGAAACAGCGCAATGTATGAAAGCAAAATTCAAGCGTGAAGAACGTGAGCTTGCTGAGTGGTTGGCGGATCAGGAAAAGCGCCAAGCTCAAGACGGTGGCATCATCCATCTGAGTCCCGAAGGAAATTTCTGTGACGTGTGCGGTGTCGAAATGACATCAGGGAACACATCAATGATGCTTACCGCTACGTGCGGAAATTGTAATTCAGTAGAGAGGGGTTACTAATAATGAGAAAGGTAACTGAAGTGATGCAGGACATGGGTATGCAACATGATGGTGCGTTTTGGACATCGGGTTTGGAATTGTCGAATGATTGGGGATTCCAAGAGAACAACTATGACGTGGTTTTCTATGACGGAAGTCATTACCCCGATGGTCTATGGAGAGTCTGTGTTTACGGATTGAAGTATGACACGAATGGAAAAGACTGGACTGTTGATGAGTCCAACGTTATGTGGTTCACCGAGAATAAAAGGGAGGGCTAATGACTGAGGTATTAGCACCAGCAGTATACGAAGCGTGGAAATTGTTTTCTTCATCGAAGTCAGTTCGGGAGATCGCCAAGCGATTTCCTGAGCTGGACATTTTTCCATCTTCATGTATCCACGATATGTACGTCATTGATCGGGACGTGATCTTCGTTCAGATTCTCTCGAAGGATGGAATGAGCTACAAAGAGTATGCGTACGTAATTCCAATGAATTGCTCTCGTACTCATGGAGTACTCTTCGATCTTCGCAAAGCAATGTTCGAGACTTGCTCATTGGGCAAGGCTCTGCAAATACTCAAAGCCAATTTTGAATATGAGTTGATTGGTGAGTTCACATTAGGAGCGCAAGTATGAACAACAAATTAGATGATCTGCTCGCAGGTCTTACTGAACAAACTGAAGGAGCTACTGAGGTTCTGCCCAAGCGAGAAATCGTTCGGGTAGAACCTGAAGGTTCTCCATTTGAGTTGTATGAATTTCAGAATGAGGCTCTCGATCATGCTCTTGAAAAAAAGAGAAGTTTGTGTGGTCTCGAAATGGGATTGGGCAAGACTCCGATCATGGCACATGCATCGTTGGCATGTGTCAAAGCTGGTGTGTCACCAATACTCGTAGTTGTGCCACCATCACTTCGACTCAACACTCGAATTGAGTTCGAGAGATTCTGTCCCGAGCTATCTACCGAGATTCTTCTTGGTCGTAAGCCTCATGAGATTCCAGATGTCGATGTCCTAATCATGGGTGACACATCTGTGAACGATTGGGCAGATGCTTTGGTCGAACATAAAATCCAATCCATAATTTGTGATGAAGCTCATCGCTACAAGAATCCAAAAGCTCAGAGGTCGCAAGGTCTCTTGAGAATTTCTAGATCATTACCTGATGATGGTCTACGACTCTTGTGTAGTGGCACGTTCACAACTAATGGTCGACCACAGGAACTAGCTGTGCCATTGCAAATCATTTCAAGAACTAGTGATCTTATGAATGGAAAGGTCTACGAAGATCCGATAGACAATTTCCAGCACACTAAAGATTTCTTGAATCGCTACTCGCCTCCCGATGGAAAAGGGTTTGGTGGTCGAGCGCCAGCAGTACAACTACTACCTGAGCTACATGAGAGACTGGGCAATTACGCTCACTACCATCGCAAGCTACGGTCTGAAGTTACTGACCTACCTAACAAAGCTCGTTCGATAGTTTTCATCGAGCCTGATAAAAAGGTCGAGAAGAAATACATCGAAGCTGAAGAAGATTTACGAAGTTACCTAAAGGGTGAAGGTCGTAATCGTTCTCAGATTGAGAGAGCATTTCGAGCAGAGACTTTGGTGAAGTTAGGTGTACTACGGAAGCTCTGTGGTCTTATGAAAGTTGAGTCAACATGCAAGTACGCACAAGACTTGATGGACATGGGCGAGAAAGTTTTCATCGTCACTTACTACAAAGACGAAGCCAACATGATTGCTGAGAAATTAAATGCAGTAAAAATAGTTGGTGGTATGTCAGATCATGCCAAGCAACAATCTGTCGAGAGATTCTCAAAAGATGTGGATGCTCTTGTGGGTAATCAAGTTAGTGCTGGTGTTGGGTTCACATTGCATGGAGCAGAGAAGATGGATGATGGTTCATTCTCTGATGCAAAGTGTCGCCATGTCATAACTCATAGTTTGGCGTGGCACTCATCTGATCTCCAGCAATGCGAGGATCGTATTCACAGAATTGGTCAGAACCAAGAAGTTATTTCGAGCATCGAGATAGCTGGCATGACTGATCCAAACAGACAAAGTATTGACATACACGTTTGGGGATTGATCGAAGCCAAGTACGACCATACGGCAATGATACTTGATGGCAGAGAAGCTGATCTCGTAGACATTGACGATATTCATAATCACCTAATAGATATTTACTCAAACTAAGGAAGGAAATAATAAATATGAAAACAGAAACCACTACCCATGAAATTGACATCGAGCCTAATTGGAAGTTCATGAAAGAATTTACCAAGCGTGTAATATGCGAAGGCTCGATTGGAGGTGTGACCGTCACCCAAACTGGTCGTGTAAACCTAGAAGCCTTGATCGACTCTTATGAGGAGATCGTGGTTTACCTTGCGTCTGATGAAGGTCAGGCTCGTGAAAAAGAAAGGGGATTCTAATAATGGAATTACTAACAGAAAGGCAGTTGAAGTTCATCAATAGTCTCTTGTCAGAACGGAAGACTATTCTCGGTATCGAGGATGTGCAGGCATACATGGATGATCGCATCTGCAAATTAAGCAAAAGAGATGCCAGCGAACTAATTGGTAATCTTCTCGATCTAGGAGCAGACAAGGTCGAGATCGAAGGTCTTGATCTTCGAGACATCTGCATGGAACTCGGCAGAGTTTCACAATCCTACAATGGCAGGGAGTATAGGAATGTTCACTTACTTGCTAATGATGGCACTAGATTGCGGGTTTCATATTCACCACAGACTAAGTGGGTAAACGTGAAAGCTGGATCAGAATATGCAGAGCGAGAACAAGTAGGAACTCAACGACCTAATCATGGTTATGAAGGTTCTTACGTGGAGGATCTCGAAGCATTTGTGAAAGATCCATCACCATTTGTTAAGCGTTATGCCGAAGTAACTGGTGCTTGTTGTGCATGTGGCAAAACCCTCGAAGATCCTTTGAGCTTGATTCGTGGCATGGGCATAATCTGCTGGGATAAATGGAGCGGTATGTTTAGTGTTGAACACATCCAAGATGTTCAGGACAAAATCGCCCAGTTCAAAGCTGATGAGTCCTTCGATACTGATACCTCTTATGGAGGTAGGGACTGGGATGAGGCTATGGCATATGATGATGAGGAATTAGGTTATTATTCCTAACTGAATAGGCAGAAAAAGCTCGCCCTAACTAAGAGCCCCAACTACTACTCACTACATAGAGAGACACTATAGAGAGAGATGGTGGTTGGGGTTCTTTCGTGTGCGGATTATTACTATGGGTGATGCGATTAGTAGTAGGTTTCGGGGCTTGGTCGCCAACTAAGATGCTGTTCGCATATGTAGACCTAAAATTAGGCATTAATTTATTGTCATCCAGCTCTTCGAGCAATTTATTGCCAGCAATACGCCCAATATGCTGGAATATCCATACCTATACTCTCTCTATGTAGGGCATTGGACTTCGATGAGTGCTGGCGGATTTCTTCGAGGTCTTTTTGCGACAGGATACCCCCCCATAGTTAAATCAACTTTTCAGGGGAAGATGTGGGTAGGGTGCAATCGCCACGTAGCACCCCCCTCGAAAATAGCCCCAAAACCGGCCAGCCAGCCAGCGATAGGCCCAACCGCTGTTTCACACCCGCTAGGGCGAACTATGTATACCGAAAGATTAAAAATTTGCGGAATTGGCGGTTCACTGTCGTGGTAACATGTTATTATGCCTATTGTGCCTTTGCCTGAACCCAGTGAATACGAAAGAACTAAAAGTAGACTGCGGGGACCGGGGGGGACGGGAGCATTTGGCATGAGGGTACAGGGTTTTAATGATTTATATAAAACGGAAGACACGTCACAGAAATTTCCTGCATCAAGGCGTTTATATAGTGGAACTCTTAAAAATCCAGACGACTTTCCGACACACATTACTGGCGAACCCGCTGCGGGAATTAGTCAATTTGACAACCTGACCACCGGGGACATTTACAAAGCCATCGGAGACATGCAGCACATATCTGCACACTACCAAGGGTCACGACCGAGATCAGATAAGGCAATGACGCAAATAGATGAAATACATGATGAAATGGGTGTCTGGGACAAAGAAATGCGGCGCAGGTTCACAGAGACTAAGACTTACGGTGATTCTCCAATACGGCAAGGTCTTGTTGGTGCCGAGGGTGAGCGTCGGTTGCCCTACCCCAAAGTTGCTAAGGATTGGTTAAATGGTGAAGAACGTCGCGGCATACCGATAAATGGTTCCAGAGCCGCGCTTGAGCTAGGGTCTTATAAAGAAGTATCTAACAAACTTGATCTCGATGCCCGTAGTCGTCAGCCTATAGATGATCCCGACCCTTTTCTACCGACCGACTGGTCTCAGTACTTTAATAAATAAAACCCATTTGCTTCCGTGATATTATTGGTACATGTCCGCTGACCGACCTAAGCTACCCACTGATACTGGCGATGAAATCAAAGGTATATTTGCAGGTATAGGCGATACCATTTCTGGAGCAGTTCATGATAAGAATAAGCAACCAGATACTCCGAAGGAGCGACCCATCATACCTATGAAGGGATCACCCTGTAAAGGCTCTCGTGGACACTTTGATGCAGGTCATGTTTGACCTACTAGCCAATAAGACGCACTAGTCTAGTGTGTCAACGACTAGCAGCAGGCTTGTCGGTAGAATAGAAGCCTGAACCCTTAAACGCTAGTCCGGCTAATCCGTATACCTTCTTTGCTGTCTTACCGCATTCACATGTGGCAGGGCCGTCTGCTAGTGGATGATTGACCTCGAACTCGTTCCCGCAGTCACATCTGTATTGGTATAGGGGCACCAAGTGATCTTAGCACCATGTTCAAGTTGGGTGTGAAATTTTCGTCCGAAAAGCAAACGGCCCTATACTGCCTAAATTAAATCTTTAGCCACATGTTTTAATGCCTTACTTTCTACTGGCATTATTAGCCCAAAGGGGTAACAGGACTTACCAAATGCCCACCATTTAGATGGTGTAACCCAAACGGGTGCTTCTGCACCTTGAAAGCGCACATGGACGGGATCTACTTTAGCATGTTTAAAAGCGTTAATAGTCTTCTGTAAATGCTCACTACCTAAAACTATCCCGTTAGGTATGTCATTAGTTAGTTTTTCTTTTTTAGGAATAACACTTTCAACCTTATGGCTCTTACCTTCTATTGGTTTCATGAACATACTACTAGTGCTCAGTATTTGGGGTTGCCACGCAATTCTATTAGAAGTAAGACTAATACTAACGAAAGCGTTTGCTATAGCATTCTGGGCAGAGTCCAAGTGCTCCTCATCCTTTAGAAGGTTTAGAAGGTTTTTAACATCATCTCTTCCTAAAAGGAAGTGACGGCCAGCACCATCTCCAAGTCCCTCATCAATACAATCGACATCAGCTATATCAGCATCTTTGTAGTAGTTTACAGGCCGTTCTAGTCTAACGTAATAACCCCCACACTTATATAAGTCAGTAGCGGTTAATCGGATAGCTTGACCATCTTCAACTTCTAAAAGGGTCATTTTGATAGTGTCTAAGAGCATCTCAGACTTTCGGTCTTTGCTAGCAAACTCGCTAACAAACCTTAAACCCCTCGCAAGTTCTGAGCGGTTAATTTGAAACTCAACAAGGCTACCACTTAAGCTAACATTGTTTGCCCAAGCCTCGTCAAAACTTTCCCGAAATCGGGCTTTGTTTAATTCTGGAAACTTCATATAATTATGAACCTTTCTTAGATATTTACTCCTTAACAAGACTTTTGTCAAGGCGCTCTAAATTCAAGCCGAAGTATTTGACCTACGGTCTTCGGCACGATGCTGCCGGTAGGCATCGCCGCGTTCATAATTAGTTGTTAACAACATAACAAGCGTCCAACCCTTTTGCAACCATGTGTCATAATGTTTATATGGGTATTAAAAACTATGTCAAAAAAGGCATAGAAGGAATGTGGGAACACGGTGGTTGGCGAAACACGAGTTACGGAAGCAACACAGAACTTGTGCCTATTGACTACTTTGACGAGATGCCTTCTTTCAATGAGCCCTACCGTCGAGCAGGGGATGTTAACAACCTAAGCGTTAATATGGCACTGTACGCTAATACGGAAGAGGATATCGCTGACGTGCGTAGAAGCCATAAGGTATTTTCAGAAATCCAAGAAGAACTCAAGCAGGACATGAGTGAGAGAGGCTTAGACGAACCCATCATGATTACGTACGACCATGATGCATCAGAGGGCCACGCACACGAAGAGAGTATGAAAGCGCATGAGAATTATGGAGTCACACACGCCACTGGGAGGGTATTGCTGGGTGAGGGTAATCACAGACTTGCCGCTGCAAGGGATTTAGGTTGGGAAGCTATACCTGCCCGTGTGGTCAGAGGTCGTGTTGCAGCAGAAAGATTTAACCAAGAAGCTAAAATTGAGGCAATGGGCGGTTTCGACGCTCGAGGTATACCTAGCAGAGCGGCTAGAGAAGAGCACGGAAAATACACCAAGAGTGTCGGAGAGAAAAAGCAACCTGCGAAGTACATAGGCAGTGAAGCTAGTCCTTCAGATATTGATATACCCATAATGCCCCATGGACCACACTCGCCTGAAGGTCCTGTGTCACCTGACCAATTCACAGTTTTTCCCAAAAAAGTACGTAGAAGTAACTAAGCAATCAGGTGACAGTTAATTCCGACCAGTTTGAGAATCACTCAATAGATGGTAAGGGCGATTGCTTCGGTTATTGCATGAAAGGGGCTAAAGACTCTCTCATGGGCGAAGATGCGGATACTAAGTTTGTGCATGGCACTTCCAAGCTAATTGGGCCACATGCGTGGATAGAGACCCCAGAAGGTTATGTGAAGGACTGGCAGACCAATGCCTCTCATAGAACAGCTAATCTTAGTACCGCCAAAACAGGTACGCCTAGGGATGAGTTCTATGAAATGCACGGGGCAGAAGCCCATCAGACGTTTACAGGCGGAGAATTGTTCAGAATGGGCAATAAAGCTGGAAATATGGGGCCGTTTACTCCAGAAGAGTTAGAAGCCCACGACTACGGTAGAATATAGTTATGGGTAAAATGAAAGACTACCTGTTCGATCAGGTAAGTGATTTGCACGAAGAGACACAAGATATCATTCTTGGTGGTGTCCCAATGTACCATGGCTCTATGCACAGCTTCAAAAAGGGTGACATTCTTACTGGTGAAGACTCAAATATGTTTAAGGCCTATGATTACGCTGATTCAGATACACACGATCGTGTCTTTGCTACTACAAAGTTACAATTCGCACAATTCTTTGCTGAAGGATCAAGAGCTAACTCTCCCTTCCCCACCATGGGGGACGACCAAGTACGCGTTTATGAGGTTGAGCCTTATAGCGACAAACCTATGGGCATTGACGTTAACCTGCCCGGTAATCCCGAGAGCTTCACCTCAGACAAGTTCAGGGTAACAGATGTAGTCATGGATAAAAGTCATGAAGATTGGCCTGATGTGGTTGAAGGTCCTGACGGTATGCGGAGTGACCAGTTTGCAGGGCCTATCTAGTTTTTAAGACTTAGTTCCCGCAAGTCTAATAAGAAGTCTTGAATCTCATCGGCAGAGAATAACTCTCTATTAGCCGTTAACTCTAAGAAGGATTCAATCTCGTCGATCAAAGTGTTTGCTATATCAGTCATGATCCTAGTGTATCAGCATATGGTAAACTTAATCTATATCAGTTAGGGGATAACAATGCCAGTAGGACCAGATGTAACTAGAGCAGGAAACGTGCGAGATTCGAGGCACGGTTTAGACGCTAGTGGAAGACCCATTGCACAACCTGCTAATGCACATCATGAAGCAGTTCCTTTTACTAAAAACACGATGGGCTACACTGACTGCCCAACTTGTGACACACCTGACATATACAACTCGGTGGATGATGACGTAGTAGGTTGCCTCGGATGTGGTATGGGTGGGGAAGAGATGTCACATGAAGATTTTGAACAAACATTAGAGAGCCAAGGCCGTTATAATTTTACTAGAGGTGTTCCAAGTTCTGAGCAGGTTCAGTTCCATAGTGCAATAAACAATCGTGAATGGGCGGGTTTAATGCAGTTGCCTTATCCACCAGAGGGTGAAGAGATGTTCGATCCTAGAAGGGATAAATAATGCCAATAGGACCAGATACAGACAGAGATGGGAACCCAAAGACGGGTGACCCATTCATACAGTATCCAAACAGATATGGGGACCCAACGACGGCTGGCCCAGAGATACCGTATAGACGGGATGTGGACAACCCTAATATAGAGACCCACCGAAATTCCACGGGCTGGTTAACTGATGAAGACAAAGGTAAACGTATAGGCGGACTCGCTGCTCACAGAGCAGAAATGCCTATGTCCCGATACCAGCAGATTCGTGATGTCGCTTCTATTGCTGGACCCTATGCAGGAAATATTGCAGGAAATATAGACACGTCAGCGTACCCCACAAAGACTAGTTCTGGTACTGACATTCCAAAGGAAGATATCTTAAAGTGGGCACACATGGAAAAAGAGACTGAACCTTTGGACGTGGATATGGATATGGAGGATACCGCCAAATACGTTGCACTTCAGGATCGTGTCGATGCGTCAAGTGATCGGATGGATGCTATAGATGCCCGTAAGGGGGATGCTTCAAGTCAGGAAGAATATAATGCCATTTATGACGAATCGAGCAAAGAGTATAATACAGAATTTAAACCTCCGGCTGATGAAACTACATGGCTTAGTGACAACAGACTGACCTTAGGGGCAAACCGTGAGGGTTACACAGACTTGCA
>Ga0315332_10002413_pt1 | contig 10430 bp, 8 predicted proteins | sample M110034915metaG_FD_203455 | JGI IMG/M metagenome (GOLD analysis project Ga0315332, IMG submission 203455) | Ammonia-oxidizing marine archaeal communities from Monterey Bay, California, United States - M1 100m 34915 | ecosystem: Environmental > Aquatic > Marine > Intertidal zone | place: USA... | reverse complement strand
GACCGATGCTCCTCTATCCGCCGCCGCCGCCGCCGCCGCCCGGTCGGATCGGAACCGTTCGCCCTGCGGGTTGCGATCCCGGACCTCAGTTCGCCCTGCGGCGTCGCGATCCCGGACCTCAGTTCGCCCTGCGGCGTCGCGATCCCAGACCTCAGTTCGCCGGGCTGGCCGAGGCGAGCGCATGACCCAGCGTCGTCGGGCGCGCGCCGGTCGCCACTCCCTCCAATACCGTCGGGATCCCGCCCACGATCGTCGCACGGAATCCCGCGTCGGGGCGGCTGAAGCGCCAGCCCCCGTCCGGCAGATCGTAGCGCCGCTCGAAGGGGCGGGTCTCGATCTCGTCGAGGGCAAAGACCGCGAGGTCTCCCCGGCGTCCGACCTCGATCACACCTCGATCCCGCAGCGAGAAGAAGGCCGCGTTGCGCGCGGTCATGCAGTGGATTGCCTGCTGAATCGAGAGGGCCTGCTCTTCACGCACCCAATGGGTCAAGAGGTAGAGGTTCGAGCCCGCGCCACAGAACATCCGCAGATGCGCCCCTGCGTCGGTTCCCCCCATCAGGGCGTAAGGGTCTTCGAAGCCAGATTGCATATTGGCGATCCGAGTCGCATCGTCGATGTCGGGCCTCACGACGAGCTTCATGAAGCGTGACCCGATCCCGTTTTCGAGCACCCAATCCGCCAGAGCGTCAGAAGGGTGCACTCCCCGTTCGTCGGCGAGCGTCCGGAGAGACACGTCCACGGGCCCCGCCCCCGTCTCGGAATCAGACAGGATGAAGACGTGCAGACCGCTCTCGTCGAAGGTGTTCTGCTCGTTCAGGGGATGGTCCCAGTCGTGCCGCGCACGCGCTCGCCAGTCGGCGTCCGCGAGGCGCCGCAGTTTATCTTCGTGGGGACATAGGTTGATCAGCTCATGCCAGGCCGGGACCGCCGCCGCCGCAATCGTGCTGTCGAAGCCCATTCGGGGCTGAAAGGGCTCGTTCCCCCCCGCCAGGCGCCAGACCGTCAGACCTTCTTCGCGAATGACCCCCCCGGTCCCGTCACCGAGAGACATCGCACGCACCCCCCGGACATGTGCCTTCTCGAGCACGCGCCGGCGATCCTCGTGGGAGCGAGCGAGGACCTGAAAAGAAGCGTGGGGATGGCGGGCGAGCACGTTCATCAGCGCATCGAGCTCCGCGTCGTCGGCCAGGCGACTGGGGACGAGTTCGCGGTTGCGGTCCGTGTCGAACCAGTTCGACGAGAGCCCGAGGGACCCGTGACGAAGCGCTTCGTCGAGTAGGCTCGCAATGCGCTCTCGCTCGGTCGCGTTTGCCGGCCGCTCCCAGGCCTCTCGCCCCATCACGAATGCGCGGAGCGCATTATGCGCGGTGTAGGCGAAGAGCGTGACCGTCGTCGGCGTCTGAGAGGCCACCGCGTGATAGTCGGCCCAGGTGGACCAATTCCAGGGGACGCTCTGCTCGGCCAGCGCGAAAGGGAGTTCTTCGATGAAGCACATCAGGTCGGCCAGACCGTCCCGCACGTCGTCTCGGACCGGCGCGAGCCCCAGGCCGCAATTGCCCATGATGGCGGTCGTCATCCCGTAGTTCGGGAGCGGATCGAGCCCCGGATCCCAGAACATCTCCATGTCGTAATGGGTATGAGGGTCGATGAGACCGGGCGTCACGAGCGCACCCGAGGCATCGATCTCCCGCTCTCCCTCCGGCCGGAGTCGCTCGCCGACCTCCGCAATCACACCGCCTCGCACACGAACGTCTCCGACGCGCGGCGCGCCACCGGTCCCGTCCACGATCGTTCCGCCCCGCACCAAGAGATCGGCCATCTTGCACCTCCCTCGCGAGACGTAGATAGAGGACGTCTCCGCGCTACCTCGGAAGTGTAGAGCGAATCGTCGTCCTAGGCGGTCCCGATCCGCGACCCTTTCGGCAGCGAGCAGCCCCCGAAGGCCACAGGCACGCTCGGACGGGCGCGCCCAGCCGCCCTCCCCGACCCACCCCCCTCCATCTAGACGCCGATCGGGCGCCCGACGCGGCCCATCAGGCCGAGCATGAGTCGGAGCGCCGTAGACGGCTCTGGCACGGGGACGAACTAGCTCGCCGTGTCCGTCCCACCGGCTTCGCCGACCGGGATCAGGATCTCGTTCCGACGCCAGAACCACGGCATGAAGGGCGGGTCGTAGCGCGCCCAGACCGGATCCCCCGTCGGCACCAGCGCCCGCAGGTTCATCCAGACACGCAACTCCTCCAGATGACGATCGTAATTGCGCTGACTCCAGAAACCGGAATACGCCACCGCGGCGTAGCGCCCCCCCGGCTCGCGGCGCAGCCGGACTCGCTCGTCGAGGGGGGCCGGGAGGGTCTCGAAACTCCGCTCCGACGGCATCATGAACGTGAACCGGTAACCCGCTCCCGCCGCTTCCTGGGTCACGGGGGCCGTCATCGCGATTTTCTCGCCCGGGCGCTCCTGGGTCACGGGGGCGGTCATCGCGATCGACTCGCTCGCCTCGTTTTCTCCCGAGATGTAGGCGACGAGGATGCGGAACGCCGTGCTTCCCACGTCCTCGAAGTCGCCCTGAACGAAGGTCTCGGCCACGACCGCGGGGCCGTAATCCCGGAGCGTAAAATCACGGTCTTCCTCCACGACCTCATAAGCGCGCCGCTCGAAGGCCCCCGCCGTCCCACTCGCGACGAGCAAGACTCCTAACATCGCTCCCCCTACGGCCCGATTAATCACCGCCTCGTCCTTTCCCGCAGATCCAACTCTGCGCGGCTTCCCCGCGTACGGAGTGGAACCTAACCGGTCGACGGGATCGCGTATAGGATCTCGAGAATGCCCTAGGAGAATTTTAGTCTCCCACTCGCACTTCCGTGTCGGGCTCAAAGGCTCCCCAGAGCCCGGGGCTTGCTCAATCTATACGAAGACCTCGAACACAGCCCCACCGGGGAGTGGCCCGGGCGTCTCCCAACTCGCTGCGCTCCGCTAGTTGAGCGGTCCCGTCGGCTCGGGGAATTCGAGCGGGGGGCGAGGCCCGGCATGGTGATGGGTCAGCCGCCACTCACCCGCTTCGAACACGAAGACGTTCGTCGCGACGAGCGCCCCGCCCTGCATCAGCTCCGAGCAGATCACGAAGCCGGCCTCACCCTGGACATAAGCGCGGGGCTCCACGCAAACGAGCGACGGCGGCCCCTCCGCGAAGATGCGTCGCCAGCTCTCGAGCACGGCGGAGCGTCCGTGAAGCGCCGGCCAGCCGGGGTGGATGCAGGCTAATTCGGCCTCGCGGGCACAGAGGCCCACCAATCGTTCGTAGTCGCCCTGGGCAAAAGCCTCGTAGAAAGCGGCGTTCGCACGAAGAAGCGCCTCGAGCCGAGTCATGGATCCTCGGGCCCCAATGCGCCCGCCGCACGCAGGCGGGCAATTTCCTCGTCATCCGCCTCGAGCAGCTCGCGAAGAATCGCCTCCGTGCTGCTTCCGAGAAGCTCCGCGGGCGCCGGCTTCAGTTCGGCACGGGAGAGCCGGATTGGGAGAACGGGCGCGAGCCGCTCGACCGGCTCGGCGAGATCGGGGTGGCGAAGCGATTCGAGGGCCCCCCGATGGGCCACCTGCGGGTCGTCGCGCGCGCCCCACGCGGACTGGACCGGCCCGGCCGGGATGCCGACCTCGAGCAGATGGGCCAGGGCCTGCTCCGTCGAATAGCCCTCGATCCAATGCTGCACGACGCCGTTGACCTCGTCCCGCGCGGCCGCGCGGGAGGCCAGATCTGGGTATCGCGCGACGAGTTCCCGGCGACCCATCCGCTCACAAAGGCGCCGCCATTGTTCATCGCTCGTATTCACGAGAGCGATCCATCCGTCGCGCGTCGAAAAAACCTCCAGTGGCGCGCCCCGAGGATCGCCGTTGCCGACGCGTTCAGGGAACCCCCGCTCTTCGTAATCATCGAGGGGCTCGTCCCAGAGCAGCGTGACGAGGCTATCGAGCATCGCGACGTCGACGTGCTGGCCACGGCCCTCCTGATCCCTCTGGCGCAGGGCCGCGAGCACGCCGAGCGCGGCAAAGAGCGCGGGGACCTGATCGCCGACCGTGGCCCCGACCTTCGTGGGAGGACCGTCGGCGAAACCGGTTTTGGCCATCAGCCCCGACACGGCCTGCACGACCAGATCCATGGCGGAGCGGTCGCGATAGGGGCCGGAGTCCCCGTAGCCGGTGATGCTGCAGTAGACGAGCCGCGGGTTCTCGGCGGACAGCGTGTCGTAGTCGATTCCCAGCCGCGCGGTCGTACCGGGCCGAAAATTCTCGACGAGCACGTCGCATTTTGCGGCGAGGGACTTGAAGGCAGCGAGACCCTCCGTGTTCTTCAGATCGAGCACGACGCTGCGCTTGCCACGATGTTTGCGCAGGGGCGAGAGCCCGATGTCACGCGGGCCGCGCTTCCCCCGATGCAGGCCCTCGGGCCCGACGAAGGGCGGCGTCTGCCAGGACTGGTCGCCGCCGGGCCCCTCCACGCGGATCACCTCGGCTCCGAGCGAGGCCAGGAACCAGCAACAGACCGGCCCCGAGACGAGACGACTCACATCGAGGACTCGGACCCCCTCGAGCGGCTTCACGACGCGGGCTCCTCCAGGCGGTCGCGCACGACCTCGCCGTCGAGCATGACCAGCCGGATGCCGTCGCGCAGCACGCCAATATCCGTGGACGGGTCCCCGTCGACCACGAGCAGATCGGCGAGCTTGCCGACCTCGACCGTACCGAGTTCATCGCCGCGGCCCATCGCCTCGGCGCCGTTGCGCGTCGCCCACTGGAGCACGACGAGGGGCGGAATCCCGAGGGTCTCCGTATAGATCTCGTACTCGGACACGTAGTCGCCGTGGGGCATCATCGGAAAGCCGAAGTCGTCGCCGACCAACAGCTTCACCCCCGCTTCGACCATCTTCGGGACCATCTCCGAGGTGTACTCGAGATCCCGGCGCACGCCGTCGATGCGCTCGAGGACCTCGTGATGGGGTTCCGGAATGCCCACATTGATCGGGAAGGGCATGGCGGAGTGGTCCCAACCCTCCGAGAGGCGGACGAAGGAGACCGTCCAGAGCATGCTGGGCGTGATGAAGGCCCCGGCCTCGAGCACGGCTTCGATCCCTGCCGCGTCGATCCGGTCGGCGTGGTCGATGATCCGAACGCCCGCCTCCGCACACATTCGAACGCCCACCGCGCTCGGGCAGTGGGCTCGAACGAAGCCGCGATGCGTGTTCGCAACGTCGACCGCAGCCTCGATCTCACCGCGCGTGTAGTAGGAATGATCTTCGGTCGGCGCGACGCCGTGGCCCCGCGCGATCGAGAGCTTCACCACCCTCGCCCCGCGACCCAGTTCCTCCCCACAGGCCTGACGCATGGCTTCGACGCCGTTGACGTGGCGGAGCGCCCCGTGCTCGCCGAGTTGCATGAACCAGCTTCGATTATTGCCGTCGGCGTAATCCCCGCTCGCGATGAACTCCCGCGTACACGGCACGATCCGGGGGACCTCCGCGATCCCAAGCAACCCAGCCTCCCGGAGCGAGACGTCCAGGCCCGCCGGATTGCTCGACCCGATCACCGACGTGACCCCGTGCTCCAGCGCGAGCTTCGCATTCCGCACCCCGAGCATGCCGAAATAGGTCGAGGAGGCTTCGAGGCCCAGCGAAGGGGGCGACGGGTCGGGAACGGGTCCGAAGGCCGCATGAAAATGGGACTGGACCATCCCCGGCATCAGCGTGCGCCCCGCGAGGTCGATCACCCGATCCTCGGGTCGCACCTGGACGGGCTCCGTCCCCACGTGCGTCAGGTGTCGCCCTTCGACGACGACGTTCGCACCCGCGACGGCCGCATTTTGGCCGTCCAGAAGATGAGCGTTGGTGAAGAGCGTGCGCTGGGTCATGGCGGCGATCTTTCAGGATAGGGACGACGGGCGATCGAGTGAGGCTGCCCGGATGCGGTCGCCCCCCCCATGGATTGGCCTGATGCTACTCGTTCCGAGAGCCGGCCGGGAGTCGACCCCAAGCGAGCGTGCGCGTGCGGCTCCGTTGACTCCGTTGCCGGGCGCGCCCTATCGTGCGGCGGTTCGGGGATTGGGCCCCGAGCATTCGCCTGGAGGGCACCCACGATGAGCTCCGATCCGCTGCGCGCCGTGGCCGACGAACTCGAGATCCGCAACCTGATCGCGCGTCTGGCGCATAGCGCGGACGATGCCGAGGACCTGGTTGGCGACTATGTCTCGCTCTTCACCGAGGATGCCATCTGGGAAGGTGCCAGCGTCGGGCATCGTCAGGGTCACGCCGTCCTGCTCGCCGGCGCGAAGGAGCGCCGTGAGTCCGGTGGCACGGGACCGGGCTCTTGCACGCGACACGTCATCAACACCTGTGTGATCGAGGTCGACGGGGACGAGGCCACCGGTCGCTCGATCTTTCACTTCTATACGGGCACGGACGGAGCCCCCGTGCTCGCGATCATCGGGGTCTACCATGACCGCTTTCGCCGAACGGCCGAGGGCTGGCGGCTCGCGCATCGCGTGATCCATCGCGCCAACGACCCCGACACGAACACCCCTTGAGTAGTGATACGGAGAAGATCGATGTCTGATGTCCTCGTCGTGGAATCCCACGGACCGATTCGGGTCCTGCGGCTGAACCGTCCCGAGCATTTGAATGCAGCCAACCCGGAGCTCCATCGTCGGCTCTCCGAGATTTGGACGGAGATCGCCTCGGATCGCAGCGTGCGAGCGGTCGTGCTGACAGGCACGGGGCGCGCCTTCAGCGGCGGCGGAGACCTCGATCTGATCGCTGAGATGGGGGCAGACCCGGATCTGCGCAGCGTCGTCCTTCAGGAGGCGAAGACGATCGTGCGCGGCATGGTCGACTTCCCCCTGCCGATCGTCGCCGCGGTGAACGGGCCGGCCGTCGGACTCGGCTGTTCCCTCGTCTCTCTCGCCGACATGGTCTTCATCGACGAGAAGGCTTTCCTGGCCGACCCGCACGTGACGGTCGGCCTCGTCGCGGGCGACGGTGGAGCGGTGACTTTCCCCCTCCTCATGGGCCTGCTCAAGGCCAAGGAATACCTGCTCACCGGGGATCGAATCCCCGCGGAAGACGCCGTCCGGCTCGGCCTCGCCAATCGCCTCGTCGGCGAGGGGCGGGTGCTCGAGGAAGCGATGGCCTACGCGGAACGGCTCGCGCGCCAGCCACGACGCGCGCTCGAAGGGACGAAGCGAACGCTCAACCTCCATCTTTCCCAGGCGATGTCCGGGATCCTCGACTTCGCGATCTCGACCGAGAGCGAGTCCTTCGACTGCCCGGAGCATCGCGCGGCACTCGAGAAGATGCGCGGCGGCTGAGCCGTCTCCCCTCCCTCGCGCGTCAGCTGCGCGAGCGGGGCATGCCGAGCGCGGTCTGCGTGACGATGCTCTTGAGGATCTCCTTCGTCCCCCCATAGATGGCGAGTGCCGTCCCCAACCGATAGCCGAACTCGAGCGCGCCCCCGTCCACGGCCCGTTCCGCGCCCCGGGACAGCACGGAGTCCGGCGCGGCCAGATCCATCAGGTCCGAGGCAACGTCCACGAGCGCCACCTTCTTGAGCGTCGCGGCCATCGCGCCTTCGCCGCGGTTGGGCTGTTCCGTGACGCCGCACCAGAGGCCGCGGAGCGCGAGGCTTTCCGTGACCTCGGATTGGGCCGCCGCGTGGCCCAGCCGTTCGCGGACCCGGGGATCGTCGAGGGCGCAGCCCTCGCCGCGTTCGCGCGACCGGGCCCAGCCCACCGTCGCCGCGATCATCTCCTCGAGTTCCTGTTGCCCGCCCGCGACCCCCGCGCTGTGTTCGAGGTGCAGCGCGTAGCCGATCACACTCCAGCCACCGTTCACCTCGCCCACCCGGTAGCGATCGGGCAGCCGCACGGCGCTGTAGTAGGTCGCATTGGTCCGCTCGTCGGAGAGCGTATGGATCGGCTGGATGTCGACGCCGGCGGTGTCGAGGGGCACGAGAAACATGGTAAGGCCACGATGCTTGGGCGCGTCGGGATCCGTCCGGGTCAAGAGGAACACGTACTGACCGATGTCGGCCCCGCTCGTGAACATCTTCTGCCCCTCGATGACCCAGTCGTCCCCGTCGCGGACGGCGCGGGTCTGCGCGGCGGCGACGTCGGAACCCGAAGCCGGCTCGGTGTAGCCCAGGCTGCAGAGCGCCTCTCCCGACGCGATCTGAGGGAGCACATCGCGCTTCAGGTCCTCGTGCCCAAACTCCATCACGGTCTCGGCGACCATACGCGTCGTTTGGATGGTGTAGGTCGTGCGCCCGGCCCGCTCCAGCTCCTGGGCCAGCGCGGAGGACTCAAAGGGATCGCGGCCCTGTCCCCCATATTCCTCCGGCCAGGAGGCGTAGAGCAGCCCCTGCCCAGCCAGCGCGCGATGGAATGCGGGATCGTGCCCTTCGAAGCTGTGGCGCTTCGCGCGGAGCCCCTCATCGATCGGATGCCCTTCGAGGAAGCCGAGCACCTCCCCGCGAAACGTCTCGGCCTTCTCGCCGAGACCAAAGCGGATGGGCATCGTGCCTGCGTCGGGCAGCGCGGCGCGCCCGTCTCGCCAGCGCCGATCCGCCGCCTCGACATAGGCGTCGCCCGGATCGCCCGCGAGCAGCGCCCAGGTTTTTGCGCGACGCAGGAAGAGCTGGATGTCGTACTCCATTGAGAGCCCGTAGCCGCCATGGGTATGCAGGGCCACCCGCGCGGCCGTCGGCGCGGCCTGCGCGAGCCAGCCGTAGACAAGGGGACCGATCCACGGCGCAGAGGGCTCCTCGTGTGCGATCGCGTGAATCGCCCGCCAGAGCAGAACCTGTCCGCCCTCGATGGCCGTCACGGCGTCCGCCAGCGGGTGGGCGATCGCCTGGAACGAACCGATCGGACGATCGAATTGGATGCGTTCCGTCGCGTAGGCGGCGCCGATTTCGACCGCGCGGTGCCCGAGGCCCCCGAGCGCCGCGGCCATCAGAAGCTGCCATTCTCCCCGCGCACGCTCGTAGAAGGCATGGGCCTCCTCGCCCCGCGCGAGTTCGATCCGACCCGCTGCGGAGACTTCCCACTCTGCGAGAGCGGCCCCACCGAGGCTCGGCATCGCCCTCACGTCGACCGGCGCTTCGAGCGCGATGAGCACGTCACCCTCGAGCGCGAGCGCCACATTCACGGCGGCGCCCCCCGACACGAGCACGCGAGGACCCGACAGCGGACTCAGCGCGAGACTCGCGACACGTCCGCCCTCGACAATCTCGCCGACCAACTTCTGTGCTGCAGGTGAATCGAGGGGCGCGAGGGCCGAGGCGACCGCGATGGTCTCGAGGATCGGACCCGTCGCGAGGTGGCGACCGACCTGTTCGGCGAGCAGCACCGCGTCGAAGAGACTCGCGCCCGCGCCGCCGGCGGCCTCCGGCACCCGGATCGCGAGCGCGCCGGTCTCGACGAGCTGCTTCCAGAGCGCGGCGTCAAAGCCCTCGGACTCGGCGGCCCGAACGCGATCGGGACTCGACTCCTCGGCAAAGAGCTGAGAAAACGTGTCGCGCAGAATTTGCTGTTCTTCCGGAAGGGAGAGGTCCACCTCGACTCCGTCGTCAAAATTGAAAGGACGAGTCTAGCAGCGCGAGTTGCCGCGATGAGCGTTTCACACGCCCCTCCACGAACAGAAAATCAGCTCTCCGCTGGCCAGCGCGTGTCCGGTGACACCCTCCCGAGCGTGTTATCGTGCTTTGCCCATCTCGATAGGAGCCTCCATGTCACGCCCCATCTTCCTCCACGAGTTCATCGACATTGTCGGCCAGGGCGCCTGGCCCTACATGGAGCACACCAAGTCGTGCTCCGGCGAGCAAGCCAACGGACTCGAGCTCCTGGGCACGTGGTACACGGTCGGGCTCACCGGCCGATGGTCCCAATGCGTGAACATCTGGGAGCTTCCCGGTGGCTGGACGGGCTGGCAGGACTCGGTCGATCGACTGGGCCTCAAGCGACAACGCAACACGGACCTCTCCGGCTGGTGGGACGAGGCCCACAAACATCGAACCGGCGGCTTCGACCGGCAGCTCGCCGGCATCCCGGGTTGCCCAACGATGGCGAGCCTGGCGGCCGACGGAGTGAAGGGCGACGTCTTCGTCCATGAACTCTCCGAGGTCCGCCCCGGGGCCGCGCTCGACTACCTCGGCGCCATGCAGGAGGAGTGGGTCCCCGTCGCTCGTGAATACGGCCTCGAGCCGGTGGGGCTCTACGAGGTGCTCATGAGTGACACCGAGGTCCTCACGGTCTGGGCGGGCAACATCGAGTCGGTCGTCAAGCTGGGACGAACCTACGACGCGTGCCGAGGACTCGACGACGAAGTGAAGGCGGACGACCGGGTCGCCCGCTGGCGCCAGCGGGCCCAGCTCTACACCACGCGTTG
>Ga0315332_10002411_pt1 | contig 10432 bp, 5 predicted proteins | sample M110034915metaG_FD_203455 | JGI IMG/M metagenome (GOLD analysis project Ga0315332, IMG submission 203455) | Ammonia-oxidizing marine archaeal communities from Monterey Bay, California, United States - M1 100m 34915 | ecosystem: Environmental > Aquatic > Marine > Intertidal zone | place: USA... | reverse complement strand
GATGACTCAGAAATGCGATCCACTGCAGAATAACAAACAGGAGCGTGGCAGGTGCATGACAGAACACTCCCAGCCAAGATTGGGACAGGCGCGTGGCGGCGAGCACTCGAGGAAAATGCCCCGCAAGTACAGCCACGCAGGCAACAATAGCTGCAACACTGTCACCCAACGCCATGCTCAATGCGAACAGTACAAGAGGAAGCACGCTGCCACCGATCAACAAGATCGTAAATGGAAAAATCAGTTTTGGACCTGCCAACCCTTCCGTGGCATTTTTCAGTACACCTCGAATCACTTCTTTTGCAGAGTGATACATCCGACAGTCTGCCAATTCCCGGCCATCATAAACATCAGTCATCAGGCCCGCCTCACGGTAGGCCCTCGGTAGCTTGACCCCGTCGTGCCGTGACTCGCAAATCGCTGCGTGCGTGCCAGCTTGTTGATACGCTTCCTGATTTGTCATAAAAAGCTGCCCGCATCCGGCAGCAAGAGCTGGACTGGAATCCGTCCGCATTCTGTGCAAAGGGCAAAACCCAAGCAATACATAATGCATCAGCGGAATGATCCATTTTTCAAGAATGCTCTCCGTTTCCTGGTGGGGAAACACACTCAACAACCCCACCCCGATTGAATCGTAGCAAATCACAAGTCGCTGCAGAGCATCCGATTGAAGTCGCACGTCCGCATCAAGGAACACAAGCGTCGAGAATTTTGCAGCTTCTGATAACTGCATACATCCAAACTGCTTACCATTCCACCCCTTAGGCAACTCATCTCCCTGAAGGTACCGAACTCGGGAATCCGTATCCGCAATTTCCTGCACGATCTGAGCAGTCCTGTCAGCAGAGTGATCATCCAGAACGAGGACTTCAACATCCACACCCTGACTCCGCAAAGCCGCATTCACACTACTGGCGATTCCATCTTGTTCATCGCGAGCAGGAATCAATACCGATACACCGCCACGACCGCTGTTGTCCGTCAGCGTTTCGCTGTTATCTGCAACATCCGTATTCTGCTTATGCTCCTGTGATGGAACGGGAAACAAAAACGCCGGCAGATTTTTCGCAAACATGATTGCGGGCAAGCAGGCAATTACCAGAGACACGATCGCCAGGCTGAGCATCATTGAAACTGCTCTCCATGTTTATTCCGAAACTTCTTTCCGGAGAAAACGGAACGCACCCTGCGGAACGAGTCGTAAAAAATCCCCGCCCCAGCTTTTCCCACCAGCAGATCATCGAAAGGGTCCGACCGACGCGCGACAGCAAGCTGGGCCAGTCTATCTTGCGTCCCCCTCAACTCTGCTGACAGCATTGCTTGCCACTCCCGCTTCGAGGAACTTGCACGATCAGCTATTTGAACCGGCTGCCCGAACATCGCCAGGCAAACTGGTAGCCGCTCATCCCAGAACGGATATTCCAAGGCCAGTGGAACGGCCCATCCCCGACTTAGCTTGGTACACATATGCGCCAAGCCAGGCATCAATTCGGCGTCATGATCGCGGGCGTCCGAAAATCGCCCCTCCGGAGTGATCCAGATTGCAGTTTGCCCCCCTTCAAGAATTGCCGTGGTCTGTTTCAGGAAGGCAGCAGCTCCGCTGGTCGTGTTCATCTGAACGCCATAGAAGCCCAGTTTTCCAAATACGGAATACTGCTCCAATGCCTCTGCATCAATCGGGGCATAAAACTGGCGTGAGGGAAATAGACTGCGGTTCAGAAAATGCGCGATCAACGGATCCCACCACGATGGATGGTTTCCGTAAATCAGAAGTGGTTCATCAGCCTCAAATTCGAGTGATTCACGGCATCCACTTTCCACGGCCACCGCATGAAAATGCCGTTTGAGAAACGGTCGCAAAAAGCGATGAAATCCGTTCTGAAACCATGCTGGGACTACAGGGGCCGTTACTTCAGACATGTCGTTTGAATGGAGTTCCGAATTTGAAAACACTAACAGCACGCCCCCGCCTTTCCACGCTTCTCGCAGCAGATCGGGGGGGCACTGACAAATAGTGTCGCTGCTGTAAGGCCGACCTACAACAGGCCATCAGTTTTCAACAGATCCAGCATTTTCTTAACGACGGCGGGGTGAGCGTCTGCAATGTCATGTTTTTCGCCAATGTCGACACGTAAATCATAAAGTCGCCAATCATCGCCACCCCCGCTGACTGCGTTTTGGTTTTGGGACCCCGCCGCATTCCTTCTATTTTTCGGCGTGCGATAGTTCACCAACTTCCAGTCACCCATTCTCATCCCCACCGATGTCGCACCTTCTTGGCTTGCCCAATACAGATACTCGTGCTTGCGTTGTTCAGACACAGATCCTTTCAACGTCGGTAGGTAAGAAATGCCATCGCATCCTCGTTCGGCATTAACTTCAAACGAAGTCGGCTTGGGCAGTTGTGCGATTTCACAAGCAGTTGGCATGAAGTCCCAAAACGCCGAAGGGTGAGCAGAGACGGCACCCGCTTTTATCTTTCCAGGCCAACGCACCAACAACGGAACACGAATGCCACCATCATGCATTGAACGTTTATATCCCGTCAGAGCACCATTGGAATCAAAGAACTCATGCATGTGCCCGCCCTCCTGATGCGGACCGTTATCCGAAGTGAAGAACACAACCGTATCATCATCAATCCCAAGCTCTTTCAGCAGATCGAAAATTCGTCCGACATCGCCATCCATTCGTGAGACCATTGCAGCAAACCCCTTTTCAGGATTAGGCCAGTCCCGCGTGGCATATGGTCCATACTCCGGAACCTCCATTCCATCACCATGCACCCGCCCTGCCTCGTTGTTGGCATGGGGAATTGTCCAATGGACATGCAATAAAAAAGGGTCCTCGTGATTTTTCTTGATGAACCGCAATGCAGCATCAGTCATTTTGTCATGCGAATAAGTTGTCTTTGCCGACGACACTCGCTTACGACCGTTTGGGAAGTCACCGAGCACGTTACCCGGCATGACCACCTGCGTACGATTCTCCCACAGAAATGGCGGGTAAAAATTATGCGCATTACCCTGATTCAAATATCCGAACCAATAGTCGAAACCGTTATTGTTCGGATGCCCAGCGTTGTTGATCTCGCTTGGTTCATCCACATTACCAAGTGCCCATTTGCCGACACCACCGGTAACGTAACCCGCATCACTGAGTCGCTGGGCAACGGTTTGCTCCATGCCAGTCAAAGAACGAGGGCGATTGCCTGTCAAACCGGTGTGCCCGACATGCTGCCCGGTCCAAAGCACCAACCGAGAGGGACGGCAAACCGTATGTCCTGAATAGTGGTCAGTAAACCGCATGCCCTCGGCGGCCATCTTGTCAAGATTCGGCGTCTGCACGACTTTTTGTCCGTAACATCCCAAATCACCATAACCAAGGTCATCGGTCATGATGTAGATGATGTTCGGCCGCCGCTCCCCATCAGTGGCAGCAGCAGAATGATTCGTCGATGACGACACCAACAGCAAGGCCAGACATAACCCAATGAGTTTTTTCCATTGGCAGCACGTTGACGATACCTTCGGTCCAGTTATCTGATTGCAATTCATCGCGTCTTGAGTTTCCTTGATTCGCATAAGGCCATGTCAGCTCCAAATCTGTTAGCTGAGTCATCCTGATGATAATCGATTTAGGATCGAAGGCGTGATGTGGCTGCCCAAAGGCCAAAAAAGGAGCTGGCGTTCAGCAAGAAAGCCGAGGTAGGCACAGAACAGATTCACCGCAACCGGCCAGCAGTCATCCGATCTGATGTTTGCAATCCCAATAGAGAGAGGGGCATGTGCTTGCAGGATTCACTGACCGATTAAGAAACGGTTCAGCCCACCTTCATCTTGGGGTGTGACGGGTGCCACAAAACGCTTTCAAGCACACCGGGAGACAAGCGAATCTGATCCACTTCTGGATCACAGACAGGACGCACCACAGTGGCTTCCCCCAAACCCAAATCAATTCGCTGCCCTTCGGTGCTCTGCAGCACAGGATCAGCGAATCCAGTGCGTGGCCGTCGAATGACTCGTGCCATTTCGCCCGAGGCCAATTCAACAATACTGCCCAGGGGATACATGCTTTCTATGTGTAGAAATGCTCTGATCACGCGTGGGTCAAACAATCCACGCCCCGCTTGATGTAGCAGTAAGCCCAATGCATCGTGAGGAATGATGCCCCGCCGCTCATTGGTTGGGAAGATCAACTGCAGATAGGAATCGACCACATTCAAGATGCGAGCGTAGTTATGAATTCGATGGGATTTAACGCCACGAGGATAACCACTGCCATCAAATTGCTCATGCACCTGTTCCATGGCAATCTGAATTCCTTCCGAGACTTGTGGAACTTCAGCAACACACGAAACTGAGACAATCGGGTGTTTTCGGTATTCCCACAACTCGGCTTCGTTCATTAACCCCACAGGTTTTTTAGCAGACGTGCCCATGAGATTAAAGCCAATATCATGCAGCAGTGCCGTGAGGCCAAGTTCGAGTATTTGGTGCCCGGTCAAACCCATCTGGGTTGCAACCGCCATGCCAAGCACGGACATGCGAACTGATCGGTCGTCAACATCACAAGATGCTGCAGCGGCCCCAACAATGCCGACCGTCTGATCATGATCTTCAACCATGGAGCGTGCGTAATTGTTCGTAATCTCGACAAATCCATCAGTGGCCAACACGACGTTATCACACAGTTGCTCTCGCATCACCTCAAAGTGTGCTTTGGCGAGCAGCATTCCCTGCTCAAGCTCTGTGGCACGTTCGGCACTCAAAGGCTCGTCATAGCGATCAACGAGTAGATCTTTGACCGGAGTCGCCTTCGCAATCCGTTCTTTACGCTCTCGTTCGAGCGTCAGTGCAATCGGCGAAGCATCCTCAACACAAATAGCCTCCACGTCGCGGGAATCGATTCTCAATTCTGCGACTTCGCGATCGCGAAGATTTTTAATGACATCGGAAGTGATGCTGGCGTTGGGGCCCAACAACAGCATGCCCCGACGGTCCTCGACAGGGTGTTTGCAAACCGTGCCGATACACAGTTCTTCAAGATTGATTCCGACGATACCCTGCGACATGTGCCCCACACGCAAAGACGAGTACAACCAACCGAACGGTCAGTTTTCATTCAAACCATAGGGCGCAACCTGAGCATTTACAAACGTACATCTGACAGGACTGCGCCCCTACCTGCGTATAACCCATCTCTATCACTCCGATCGTAACGGTTCCCCTGATTATGCGGAAAGCATGCCCCCCCTTTTGCGGCACCGCACAACCACACGCACCTTACAGTCAACTAGCCCGTTTCCCTACAATCTTGTTGCTGTTCCCTCGCTCTCTATTTCACTTCACTTGCACTAAGGACCATCTCATGAGCCACGCCGATGTTGTGATCGTCGGGGGCGGCATCGTGGGTCTAGCCAGCGGGCTCAAACTACAAACCCGCTATCCAGATCTGCGACTGACACTGATCGAAGCTGAGTCCAGTGTTGGCCGCCATCAATCAGGTCACAACTCTGGCGTTCTCCACTCGGGCATCTACTACAAACCTGGATCAAAAAAAGCGACTTGCTGTCGAACTGGCAAGCAGGAGATGGAGGAATTCTGTACTGAACACTCGATTGCCTGGGACAGATGCGGCAAAGTAGTCGTCGCAACAAGCGAGACGGAACTATCCCGATTGGACAACATTGCAGAACGTGCGACCCTCAATGGAGTTCAATGTGAGCGAATCAACAGTGACCAACTAAGGGAATTGGAACCCGCTGCTGCCGGCATTTCCGCATTACATGTCCCCGAAACGGGTATTGTTAACTACCGCGCGGTTTGCGAGAAAATGGCGGAGATCCTCATGAATGCTGGGGCCAGTATCGAACTGGATTTTGAACTGATCGGCATTCGGGATAACGGTGAGGGGTTGGAATTAAAAGGGAAAGCGGGCCAAAACATCCGAGCCGGCAAACTGATCAATTGCGGAGGTCTGCAATCGGATCGTGTTTGCAAAATGGCCGGGATCAAGACAAACCTCAAAGTCGTTCCCTTTCGAGGCGAATATTATGAACTAGCCCCGCACAGTCAAACTCTCTGCAGAAACTTGATCTACCCTGTTCCTGACCCGTCGTTTCCATTTCTCGGCGTGCATTTCACTCGTATGATCGACGGTGGTGTGGAATGTGGCCCCAACGCCGTGTTAGCATTGGCCCGAGATGGTTACCGCTGGAGAGACGTCAGCCTGAATGACCTCACGGAGACCCTCGGCTTCAAGGGATTTCGGAAACTTGCCGCAAGACACTGGCGGATGGGACTAGGTGAAATGCACCGCTCGATCAGCAAGCAGGCATTCGTAACCGCACTGCAAAAACTTATCCCCAGCATCAAGTCAAATGATCTTGTTGCTGGGCGAGCAGGGGTGCGAGCACAAACCGTCACGCCGACAGGTGAACTGGTCGACGATTTTCTGTTTGAAGTCGGCAAGAATTCCATCCATGTGCTCAATGCACCCTCACCCGCTGCAACCGCCTCGCTTGCAATCGCTGATCAAATTGTCGATAGGTTTACCGAACAATTCACATGAGCGAACCAGCACACCCACCCAGTGCTTCAAATGCGATCTAAAACACGATTCGCAGCTCCCCGCGAGAATGTATGAACCAACCGCAGGCCCGTCACCCGAAACCAAGACGACACTGCCAGCAGCATTGCACCGCGTTCACCGAACCCTCACCAATGGGTGCATGATGCCCTCGCCTACACAGCGAGCCACGGGTACACAGCGAGCCACGGGTACACAGCGGTCTACAGGTACACAGCGGTCAGGTACACAGCGGGCTACGGGTTCACGGTGATCAACCGATGTGCAGGGCTGCTCTGGCAAGCTGCATCCAACTGGTTCCCACCTTATCGACCTGCATGTTGTATCCCTTGGTAGGAATGTAGGCTCGCTGCCTGTCAACAATACGAATCGGAATGGAACTGGTGCTGACCAAACGTTCCATCTGTCTTCGATTGGTGTAGTGCAGAATAATGAAACGAGCGTCAGACGTGATCGCAGCAATCTGCCAGGCTGCTGCGTCGAGTCTTAGTTCAGCCAACTCTAACATTCGGCTGACGGCTGCCGGCAAGGGACCAAATCTGTCTCGAAGTTCCGCACGAATATCTTGGATCTGCGAAGCATCATCAATTTTCGCCATCCTCCGATAGAGATCGATCTTGTGTCGCAAATCGGGGGCATAGTCTTCCGGCAAATACGCTTCGACGGGTAGATCAATATCAACATCAGCCGACAACTTTGGTGCCAGGTTTTGCACTTGCCGAACAGCGTCCTCGAGCAACTGACAGTACATCTCGTACCCGACAGCAGCAATATGTCCGCTCTGCTGGCTACCCAACAGGTTCCCAGCGCCTCGAATCTCAAGATCTCGCATAGAGATTGCAAACCCCGATCCCATCTGGCTGAACTCTTCGATCGCGCGCAGTCGTTTCGTTGCTTCGGGCGACAGATGCTTGTGCTGAGCAACCATCAGATAGCAGTGAGCTTGATGCTTATATCGCCCCACCCGCCCACGCAGTTGGTGAAGATCGCTGAGTCCGTAATGGTCCGCGTCGTCAATGAAGATCGTATTTGCGTTAGGTATATCCAATCCGCTTTCAACAATGGTCGTAGCCAGCAGTAAATCGAAACGATGCTCAATGAAGTCAACCATGACTTTCTCGAGTTCGCCTTCACCCATCTGCCCATGTCCGATTTCGATTCGCAACTCGGGGACGATTCGTTTCAAGCGGTCCACCACAGCGTGCATATCGCCGATTCGATTGTGGACAAAGAAAATCTGCCCCCCTCGATTCAACTCCCTGATCGCTGCGCGACGGATCAGATTGTCATCCCACCTGACAACATTGGTTTCGACCGCCCGACGCTCTGCAGGCGGAGTCTCTAGATTGCTGATATCACGCACACCAACCAACGCCATGTGCAGGGTCCGGGGGATCGGTGTCGCTGACAAGGTCATCACATCCACGTTACTGTGCAACGTCTTTAGTCGCTCCTTTACAGCAACGCCGAATCTCTGCTCTTCGTCAACCACCACCAGACCGAGGCGATTAAAGTTCACATCCTTGCTTGCGACTCGGTGAGTCCCGACAACAATGTCCACATCACCTCGTTTGATGTCCTTGACGGTTTGTCGTTGTTCCGCAGCTGTGCAAAACCGGCTCAGCTTCCTGATTTCCACAGGGAACTCGGCCATCCGATTTTTGAAGTTGTTGTAATGCTGCTCTGCTAAAACGGTAGTGGGGACGAGCACAGCAACTTGATAACCGCTTACCACCGCTTTGAACGCCGCCCGCATGGCGACTTCTGTTTTCCCGAATCCCACGTCACCGCAGATCAGCCGATCCATTGGCCTGCCGGACTCCATGTCGTCTTTGCTAGTGGCAATGGCAGTGACCTGATCGGGAGTTTCTACGTAGGGAAAGCTGGCATCAAATTGCCGCTGCCACGCATTGTCGGCATCAAACACAAGACCACGACGGGCAGTTCTCTCCGCCTGCATTTCCAACAGTTCAACCGCCATGTCAGTGACTGCTGATTCAGCTGCTTTTTTCTGACGTGTCCATGATTGGCCACCGATTTTTGCGAGCCGCGGTGTGGTTTTGGTACCGCCGACGTAACGCTGCAACAAACCAATTCGCGAGGCCGGCACATAAATCTTCGTCCCGCCATCAAACTCAATCGTTAAATGTTCGAGATGCTGCCCGTGCTTTTCAATATGTTTTAGTCCGCGATACAGCCCGATCCCATGAGACAGGTGCACCACCAGATCCCCCGGGTTCAGCTGCATCAAGCTGCTGATCGGCTTTCCCCGGGCGCGGGATCGTCCACGCCGCACTGGGCTTCGATGAAAAAGCTCAGCACCGGTTAGAACAAGCACCTTGGCGTCTGCCAATCGAAATCCACCGCTCAGCTCAGCAACAACAAGATGAAGCCGCCCCTGCCTTGCAGCATCCGTGTCGTGCAACAACTCTGTCAGTCGTTCTCCATCAGCTGGCGTATCGCCTACCAGTATGATTTCATCCGCCTTAGAAACTGAATCCAACCGCGACCGCGTCTCCTCAAGAGACAGTGCGAAACCATCTGCTGTCGTCGACTGCAAGTCCACGATGTCGTTCGGGGAACCTTCTGCTAGCGTCGTACCGGAAACCATTCGATAAGCAGCGAGAGAATTGACCAATGCCTCATAGGACATCAAATTGGCTTCGTCACCACTACGTTTCTGCAACGCGTCAGCTGTTCGCTCGCATGCCTGTGGATCGATGACGACAATCAGGGTGTCCGCGGGCAGATACTCGGCAATCGAGCCCAGATCCTGACTAGCGTCGGTCGTGGAAGACGCGTCTCCACTGTCCACATCGATCCCATCATGCCCAGCCTCTTGGAAGTCACCTTCGAGAAAGGGGTCATCATTCTCATAACGTTGATCAACTTCAATTCCGACTGCTGCAATTTCGATGTGATCAAGTGACTCGATGCTTCTTTGGCTTCCAGGGTCGAAGCGTCTAATCGACTCGATTTCATCACCAAACCATTCGATACGAATCGGCTGCGGTTGGTCAGCAGAATAAACATCAAGTAGTCCACCGCGTGCCGCGAATTCTCCCGGCAATTGCACGGCTGTGGTCGCAGAAAACCCTGACTCAGCGAGCCAACGTCGAATCGATTCGGGTTCGACTTCATCACCAACGGCAATTCGTCGCGTCGATGCTTCAAGCTTCTCGGGTGTTGGCACCAGTTGCATCGCACCACCCACATAAGCCGTCACCAGCAGGGGGGTAGCAGAGTCGGGTTCCTGCGCCACTAAACGCTGTAAAACCTGAAGGCGATCTGCATAATCATCGTCACGAATTGACGAAGCCGAGGCCTCGCTGGCCGAAAGGGGCAGAGAAATCGCTTCTGCGACCCCAAAGGCAGCCGCATCACCGGCAACGACATCCGCGTCCGCGGCCTCGGGAAACAGCATGAGGATGCTGGACGCATGACGCGCAAGCACAGCAGCAAAGACTCCCCGAAGACTTCCCCAGACACCCGAGAATGCGAGGTTCGCGTCAACCGTGTGTTGCGCTAGGCGCGCGCCAACCCCGGCGTTCTCGTCCAGTAGACGAGGCACGTCGACGAGCTGACTGACGTTTTTATTACCGTTACTTACCAAGGGTCAACTGACCATTTTGGGGTGCGTCATCAAGAACCTAACCGGTAACCGAGGCCATGGGAACACCTGCGAGTTCATCCAACGCGACGCCACCGCTCCTCTATTCTTGTGGCCTGCAAACCGTTGCCGCAGGGAACTCCCGTAAATCACTGAAGAAGACACGCTCGCCAACTGTGCGTCTGGTTGTGAGACGCCAAATCGCGACCTAAAATTTGGACAGCCACTTGA
>Ga0315332_10002409_pt1 | contig 10436 bp, 7 predicted proteins | sample M110034915metaG_FD_203455 | JGI IMG/M metagenome (GOLD analysis project Ga0315332, IMG submission 203455) | Ammonia-oxidizing marine archaeal communities from Monterey Bay, California, United States - M1 100m 34915 | ecosystem: Environmental > Aquatic > Marine > Intertidal zone | place: USA... | reverse complement strand
GCGTCAGGAGATCGAGAAGGCAAGCCTTCTCGCAGAGCCGGGGGAAAAGGTCGGCCGGAAGCATGTCGAGCAGGCAGTTTCAGCGGTCGCGGAGGAACCGATCTGGGATCTGACGGATGCGATCGGACAGGGTCGGGTCGCCGACGCAGTGGGTCTACTATCGCGCTTGTTGTCCCAGGGTGCCGCGCCCCCGGCGATTCTCGGCGCGCTCGCCTCCCACTTTCGCCGTCTCGTCCGGGTCGGTCACGGAGAGCCGGCCTCAGGCCCGCCCTTCGTGGTTCGGAAGCTGGAGCAGCAGGCGAGGCGGTATCCTGCACGGCGTCTCGTGGCTAGCCTGAGGGCCATCCATCGGGCAGACGTCGATCTGAAAGGGGCGAGCGTGATGCGCTCGGAACGGGCGCTCGAACAGCTCGTCTTGGGGCTCGCCAGCTGACGAGCCCCACCTGGCGACTTCGGGCTAGGAACTGACGACTGCGTTAAGGCGCTTGGCGAGTCGCCCGACGCTTCGATCGGCCCGTTTCCTCGGGATGATTCCCTTGGTCGCGGCGCGGCGGATCGTGCGTTCGGCGGTCTGGAAGGCTTCGGTCGCCTTACCCGGATCGCCCGCGTCCAATGCCTCCCGGCAGCGCTTGACCATCGTGCGCATCTCCGTGCGGACGTGCTGGTTTCGCTTGCGGCGGCTCTCGGACTGTCGGATTCGCTTCAGGGCGGACTTGTGGTTGGCCAAGGCGGCCTCTCCTTATTGATGGGCGCGGCAGGATAGGGGGCCCGGCGCCGATCGTCGAGAGGCCCAAGATACCGGAGGCGGATTCCCTCGAGGGACCATCGAAGGGGAGTGCGTTGCCCGGGGGCGCCCCGCTGTTTTTCGGAAGCATCCGGTGTGGGGGCGCTCGCCTTCAGCCGGGCCTCCGATGCGCCGATGTCTCCAGCAAATCCGTCTTATCGGAGGGCCCTTTCGTTGGCCTACCGCCGGTCTATTGCGGCTTACAGTCTAGCCTTCATCGTGATCGTCCTCGCGGCGGCGACCGGACCCGTGTCCGCTCAGTCTGCGAACGAAGGGGTTTTGCCCCGATCTGATGCGGCCCCAGACGTTGGGCCGGCCGATCTGCAGGATGCCTGGCTCGCGGATCGTGGGCCGGCCTCGTCTCGGCCCTTGGAGGTCGAGGAAGACCAGATCCAGAAAAGCTGGCGGTTGGCGCCCCCGACGGCCTACGCCCGCGCTGCGGCGCTCGGTCGGGTCCGCCTCGAGTTGGGCCTGGGCGATCTGCCCGTTCCCGCGACTCTGATTGCCCGTGCGGCGACGCCGCAGGAGTCTGGCAGCTACGCGAATATGGCCCGAGAACTCGCGCCGGGTGTGCCGGCGTTCCAGATGGCAGCGGCCCTCGCGTTCTGGCGCTCTGGAGAATTCTCGGCCGCGCTCCTCGCGCTCGGGGACTCAGCTTGGTCGATTGCTGCGAGTCTCGCCGCTCAGCTCTGGATGCTCGAGAACTTCACGGTTCTCCTCCTGATGGTCCTGGGATCGGCCTCGCTCGCCTTCATCGTTTTGGCGGGGCTCCATATTTGCAGCCACGCAGCGCATGATCTGGGAGATGTCTTCGGGGCCTCGATGCCGATGTTCGCGACCTATGCGTGTCTCGGTGTCCTCTTGCTGCTTCCCCTGGTGCTTGGAGAAGGGCTGCTCGGTCTGATCCTTGCTCTCTTTGCGATGGGGTTCTTGTACGGGCGTGCTCGCCAACGACGGTCTCTCGCGGTGGCAGCGGTCCTGCTCGTGACGGCCCTCCATCCGATCGCAGAACTCGGTTCGATTGCGACGAGCTTGATCGAACGCGACCCGGTCGCGAGCAGCGTGCTCCAGGTGCTCGCGGGGACCGAGACGGCGGCGGACGTCGAGCGGCTCGAGGCGGCGGGATCGGTGGACGTGACCGCGATGCACGCGTTGGCCTACCGGGCTCGCAGGCTCGGCCTATTCGACGCCTCGGGAGATCATCTCCTCAGCGTGCTCCAGCGAGCTCCTACGGATTTCGTCGCGCTCACCAATCTGGGGAACCTCGAAAAGCGCAGAGGGAATACGACTGCCGCGGTCGACTATTATGAGAGAGCGATTGCGCAGGAGCGGGACGCGACACTGCTCTTCGACCTGAGTCAGGCTTATTCCAGTGCCTTCAGGATGGAGGAGTACGAGATGATCTTGGCGCAGGCGCAGCGCTTGGATGACCGGAAAGTCGCGGCACTGTCGAGTCTGGGAGACGCCGAGTTGGTCGCGGACCTGGGGTTCCCGATGACGCGATTGCGCAGTCGCCTAGTCGCCCTTGCGCTTTCGGACGGCTCCGCTCCATCGGCTGTGGCCTTCCTGGCGCCGGGCCGCTTCGGCGAGAACTGGGTCGTGACCGGCGGCGCGTTTGCGTTGATCATGCTTTCGACGCTGCTGCTGGGCAATCGATGGGATCGGGCGAGCCTCTGCGAGCGCTGCGGTCACCGCATCTGTACTCGCTGTGATGGGACGGTTTGGAGCGAAGACGTCTGCGAAGACTGTCACCGCCTCTTCCAATATCCAGAAGGGACGGACCCTTCCCTCCGTATGGCGCGGCTCCAGGCGCTCTCCGAGAGGGAGGGACGGCTTGATCGGATCTGGCGGATCCTCTCCCTGTTGATTCCGGGGGTGGCCGGTTTCGCGGCGAAGCGGCCCGACCAAGCGATGCTCAGCTTGTTGCTTTTCAGCGGAGCCGTCGTCTGTGGGTTGTGGCCCTCCGGCATTCTGGAGGATCCGATGTTGATGGGCGGGGCGGCCGTGCTCTGCTTCGCGTTGCCTGGGCTGCTCGCCGGCATCGGCTACGTGACGCTCGTCGTGATGGGGCTCATCGCTCGGAAAAGCTTTTAGGTCACGGAAGGGAAGGGCGCATGGCGGTTGCATTGCACGGAAATTTGAGGGATTTCGGGATCTCCGAGGTCTTTCAGCTGATCGGGCAGCAACGCAAGACCGGCATTCTCCGAGTCGAAGGGGACGACGCTCCGATTTTCCTCGCGTTCGAGGAGGGTCGGGTGGTTGGGGGCGGCCCCGGGGCGGGTGTTGCGAATCAAGATCCTCTCGGTCCCCAGCTCGTTCGGTCGGGTTATCTGACGAAGGAGCAGCTCAAGGACGTCCAGATTGAGAGTCGGCGCACGGCGCGACCGCTCTCGGCGCTCCTGTTGGCGGTCGGATTGGCGGATGCAACCGCGGTCTCAGAGGTTCGCAATCTCCTGATGAAGGAGACGGTCTTCGACTTGATGCGACGCGGAAGGGGTGACTTCGAGTTCATCGCCGAGCCTGTCTTCCACAACACCCGGCCCGAAGATCAACTCGGGGCGGAGCAGATCCTGATGGACGGTCTCCGAATGCTCGACGAGTGGCAGACCTTCGAATCCTTCGTGCCCGATGAGGCAGCCGTCTTTCGACGCGTGAGCGATCCGAGTTCGATCCGCTCGGTGTCCCGCCAAGAAGAGGATTCGCGCCTCGCCAAGCTAGATCGCGTGCTCCAGCTCGTGGATGGACGCCTTTCGGTTCGCCGGATCATCGACCTCTCCCGGATGGGGAGCTTCGAGGCGACGCGGGCGCTGGCCGAACTGAGGCAGGCCTCTGCCATCGAATTGATCCATTCTCCGAAGGGCACACCGGGTGCCAGGCGGACAGGGCGCGCGAGCCGTGTGCGCCTGTTGCCCCTGCTCCGGGTTGCGGTCGCCACGACGATCCCCTTCGTGACGCTGGCTCTGCTTGGTGCTGCGGTTCTCGACCGTTCAGAGGCCGGGGGGGGGGGCGTGGGCACGAAGATCCCCGCTCGCTCGATCGAGCATTTCGGCGCTCGCTACGAGTCGGACCTGGTCCGTCGGGCGCTGGAGGTCTATTTCTTCGAGCAGGGGCATTATCCAGATCGTCTCGAAGAACTCTCCCAACGCACTGTTTCGTTGACGCCAGAGCGACTCGGTGAGTACTATTATGTGGTTGGGGACGAGGGAATCGTCCTACTCGCGCCCGCCGACTGAGGCGGTACTTCTGGAATGCCCTCCTGGGGCCAATCGGCCAATCGCGCGAGTCATCGAACGCCCCCGTCGAAAACGAGCCCGAGGAAGCCCCCCCCTGTCGCGACGAAGAATTGAAGAACAGTCCCGGACCCAGAACGAGGGTACGCCTCTGCCCGAGTCGTCATCCTCGTCCTCACCCTCACCCTCACCCTCGTCCTCACCCTCGTCGTCTAGCGGCTCGGTGAAGGTCGAACGCACGCTCGTCTTCGAGGATAATGCGATGGCGGTCGCGCTCTACGGGGAGGACGAACAGACCCTGCGTCTGCTCGAGCGCTCGCTGGGCGTCGAAATTCACGCCAGAGGCAACGAAGTCCGGTTCGAGGGAGAGGATGATCGGATCGCCTTGGCTCGACGGGTGCTTCTGGAACTCTATGCGTCGTTCGAGCGGGGGCAGGCCGTTCGCCCTGGGGACGTGCGCCACGTCATTCGTATGCTGTCGGCGGAGCCCGACGTCCAGCTGAGCGATGTCTACGAGAATGTCCTCACCCGTGGATCACGGCGGGTCATTCGCGCAAAGAACCTTGCCCAGCGCCGCTATGTGGACGCGATCCGCAAGCACGACATCGCGATCGCGATCGGTCCGGCGGGTACGGGGAAGACCTATTTGGCGATGGCCATGGCCGTCGCGGCGCTCCATCGCAAGGAAATGTCGCGGATCATTCTGACGCGTCCGGCGGTCGAGGCCGGCGAGCGGTTGGGGTTTCTGCCCGGGGATCTGGCGGAGAAGGTCGATCCCTACATGCGGCCGCTCTACGACGCACTGCGTGACATGATGGACATGGAGAAGGCCCAGCGTCTGATCGAGGCGGGTACGATCGAGGTCGCTCCTCTGGCGTTCATGAGAGGTCGCACCCTGAACGATTCTTTTGTGATTCTCGACGAGGCCCAGAATACGACGGGCGAGCAGATGAAGATGTTCCTGACTCGCCTCGGGGAGAACTCGAAGGCCGTGATCACGGGGGACGTGACTCAGGTCGACCTGCCCTCTGGTACGGAGAGTGGGCTCGTCGAGGCCTCGCGGGTGCTGGGCGCCGTCCGGGGGATCGGGTTCATGCGCTTCGAGCCCCGGGATGTAGTGCGCCATCCCCTCGTTCAATCGATCATCCAGGCCTACGATCGGGCACGAGCCTCGTCTGGGAAGGAAGAGCCGGCGCGAGGCGGAGGCGATTCGTGAGCGTGCGGGTCTCCGGACCGCCCGTCGCGATCCGGGGATCGAAGGTCGATGTCGCTCGTTTGCGCCGGCGAGCGCGCACGATCCTCTCCGCGGTCGGGCAGAGTCGATCCGAACTCTCGATCGCTCTGGTGGACGACGTCTCCATCGCAGAGTTGAACGGAAAGTGGCGGGGGAAACCACGCCCGACCGACGTATTGTCTTTTTCGCTCGTCGAAGGTGATTTCGCCGATCATCGGGGTGGCCTGCTCGGCGATGTCGTGATCTCGGTCGAGACGGCGGCGGCCCAGGCCGCCGAGCGTCGTCGCGGCCTGAACGAGATCATCGCCCGCCTGCTGGTGCATGGTGTTCTCCATCTTGTCGGCCACGATCACGAGGAGGAACTCCAAGCGCGAGAGATGGCGGCCGAAGAGCGGCGGGTCTGGCGGGCGCTCGGCGCGTGAGCGACTGCGCGGATGGCATCTCGCGGTGGAGGATGGGCGCATCGGGCTCGCGCCGAGTCGCCTTCATTCTTTTTGGTCTCTTTACGTTTCTCGCCTTTCCTCACGAGATCCCCTTTGCTGGGGTCGCGGGCCTGCCCGCATCCTTCGATCTCGGGCTTCTTTTTAGCTGGGCGGTGCCCGCGGCGCTGGTGAGCGCGATCCGGGGACTATCCCCGGCCCAGGCTGCTCGTTCGGCCTTCGCGGCCAGCGTGCTCGCCTACGCGTGTTTCTTTTATTGGTTTCTCGTCGTCACCCTCGACTACGCGGGAATGCCGCTGGCGCTGGGTGTCCTCGCCCCCCTGCTGCCGGCTCTTTTCGTCGCTCCCTTCACGGCTTTGTTTGCCTGGGGATGGGCACGGTCTGCCAGGCCGACCCTGGGCAGCGTCGCTCTCTTGGCGGCACTCTGGGTCGTGTTGGACTGGGGCAGGGGACATCTGCTGGGCGGATTTCCCTGGGCGACCCTGGGCTACGGCCTACATCAGGACGTGCCTCTGCTCTTTTACACGCGCTGGGGCGGAGTGTATGTCCTCTCCTTTCTCGCCGTCGTTGTCGGCCTGAGTCTCGAGCGGGCCTGGCATGAAGGCGGGCGGGCTCGGCGGCGGGATCTGCCCTGGATCCTGGCCGGGACCGCGGCGCTGCACGTCGTGGGTGCGGTCCAGATGAACGCTGCGCCCGCGCCCACGTCTTCTGAGACGGTTCGGGTGGCCGCGATTCAGGGCAACATCGAACAGGGGCAAAAATGGGAGGCGACGCGCCAGGAGCGCATCCTGGCGACCTATTTAAGGCTCAGCGAAAGGGCGGCGGGCCAGGGGGCAGATTGGATCGTCTGGCCTGAGACCGCAGTCCCGGGGCTCGTCGAGGGGGATTCGAATCTGCGTCTGCGACTCGAACGATTTGCTGAAGAGCGAGCGGTCAGTCTTGTCGTCGGAGGGATGGGCGTCGATGTCGATCCGGAGGCGCGGCGCTTCACAGACTTCTATGACAGCGCGTTCCTCTTCGACCCGAACGGGGCGCTCAGAGATCGCTATGACAAGACCCACCTCGTGCCCTTCGGCGAGTTCGTGCCGCTGCGAAGTCTGCTCGGCCACTTCTTTGAGTCCCTGGCGACGGGCCTTTCGTCCAGCGACGTGACCCCAGGGCGACGACCGCGAAACCTCGCGCTCCTGCCCTCAGCCGGAGCGGACCGCCGCGTCCTGGTGGGGGTTCCGATCTGTTACGAGCTGCTTTTTCCGGGGCTGGTCCGTCATTTTGCGGCGGAGGGTGCCGGTGTTCTGCTCGCGATCACCAACGATGCCTGGTACGGTCGGAGCGGCGCGCCCCACCAGTTCCTGGCGATGACCGCGATCCGGGCGGCCGAGAATGGTCTACCGACCGTACGAGCGGCAAATACCGGAATCTCGGCCGTCATCGACTCGAGGGGACGGGTACAGCAGCGCAGCCCCCTCTTCGAGGAGTCGATCGTGATCGCGGATGTGGCCGTTCGGGCGGGTGCAAAGCCGACCTTCTACTCGCGCAGGGGAGATGTCTTCGTAGGCCTATGTGGCTTGCTTTGGGTTGGAGCAGGGGTGCGGCGGCGAACGAGAGGGGGTCGAGACGGATGAGCAGGGAGAACGACGCACGGTTCGATGCCAGCGAGCTTGGAGAACGCGTCCGCGGTCTGCGGAAGCGGTTCGACGAGTTCCGGGGGCGTCTTTGACGTAGCCGGTTTGCGCGACCAGCTCGAACAGCTCGAGGTCGAGATGGCGCGGCCGGACCTCTGGGACGACCCGGAGGCGGCACAGGTCGTGGGTCGTAACAAGAACGCAGTCGAGAGTGAGCTCCGCCTGCACGATCGGCTGGAGTCGGGTCTCGACGACGCCGAGGCATCCTTCGAGCTGGCTGAGGAGGAGGGGGATGCGTCGCTGCTCCATGAGGGGCTCGAGCAATGTGATCAGCTCGAGGGCGATCTCGCTCAGGCGGAGGTTCAGCAGCTGCTCGGGGGAGAATACGACGCGAGCGACGTACTGCTTTCGATCAACTCCGGAGCCGGCGGGACGGATGCCTGTGACTGGGCGGAGATCCTGCTTCGGATGTATCTACGCTGGGCTGAAAGACACGAGTTCAAGACGGAGATCCTCGACATCCAGGAGGCCGAGGAGGCGGGTATCCGAGGCGTCACGCTACGTATCGAAGGCGAGTACGCCTACGGCTATCTGAATAGCGAACAGGGGGTCCACCGACTGGTTCGGATCTCGCCCTTCGACGCGAACGCGCGTCGACATACCGCCTTCGCGAGCGTCACGGCCGTGCCCGAGATCGATGATTCGATCGAGGTGGAAATCGACGAAAGCGAGCTGCGGGTGGATACCTATCGCGCGAGCGGAGCCGGCGGGCAGCACGTCAACAAGACGGACTCGGCCGTGCGCTTGACCCACCTGCCGACGGGGATCGTCGCGCAGTGTCAGAATGAGCGATCCCAACACAAGAACCGCGCGACGGCGATGAAGATCCTGCGCGCGAAGCTCTTCGAACTCGGTCGACGACAGCAGAAAGAGAAGATGGAGCAGTTGACCGGAGAGAAGCGCGAGATCGGCTTCGGGAGCCAGATTCGGTCCTATACGCTCCACCCCCAGCAGCGTGCCAAGGATCACCGCACGGACCTCGAAATCGGCAACGTCGAGGCGGTACTGGATGGCGATCTCGACTCGTTCATTCGGGCGACATTGCTTGCCCAGGGGGGCGAAGTTCGTGCCCGCGGCGACGGCGCCAGCGACACGAAGGGGTAGCGCGTGGACGGAATCCTGCGCGGCATTCTCAGCAGTCTCGACGCGATGGGGGGCGGGCTCGCCGTCGCGTTCATCATTACCCTCGCCGCGGGCATCGTGGCGATGACGCTGGTCTACCTCGGCTCGGCGCTGCTCGTGCTCGACCGCTTCGCGCGGGTTGCGAGGGGATGGGTATGGCCCGCTTCGGCGGCTCTGGCCGTTGCGTTCGTTTCGGCATTGATGGCGACGGTCGTCCAATTCCCGGTGGATGCGGTCTTCGCCTGGGCCGAGTGGCGAGAGGCATTTTTCGGCGATCTGATGCTCGCGGCAGTCTTCTGCGTCGTCTTCGGACTGCTGGCGAAGGGGCTGCTTCATTTCTTTTCGCAGGGCACGGCCAGTCGGCTCGCGACCGCGCTCGCGGCGCTGGGGCTGGGGTTGGGGCTGGGGGCCTCCGAGTCGGTGGGTCCCGTCGGCGCGGTCTGTGCGACGGCTGCTGGTGCGGCAGGACTGATCGGATTGTTGCGGAGGGTGCGTGGTTTCGAGACGTCGACGCCAGAGGTTTTGTTGCGGTTCGCCGCGCTCGGGTTGCTGCCCGGGGTCGGTGTTGCCCTCGTTCCGGACGGCGCCGCATCGGCGCCGGCGGCAGGTCTCTCTGCTCTCGTATTGAGCGTTCTTTCGGGCACGATCGTGCTGGGTCTGGTGCCATTGGCGATTGCTGGCTTTATCGAGATGCGACGCTCGGTCGAATGGTTCATCGCGATCCGATACCTATTCGCCAAACGTCGGCAGGTGTTCATCTCGGCAATCACGGCGATCTGCGTGGCCGGGATCGCGGCGGGCGTTTGGCTGATCATCGTGGTGCTCTCCGTCATGAACGGCTTCGAGCAGACCTGGCGCGACGAAATCCTCGGCAACCGCGCCCACTTCACGGTGCACAGCGGGTTTGGCCCCTTCCTCGACTACGAGCAGATCCTGGCACGGGTCGAGTCGATCCCGGGCGTCGAAGCCGCTAGCCCCTATGTGGATGCGGAGGGGATGGTGCGGGGAGGCCAGGGGCAGATCGCCAGTGTCCGCCTACGGGGCGTGGACCCGGAGATGGTCGCCGACGTCACGGACCTCGAGAACGACCTGCAGTTGCTGCCGGAAGAGGATGAGCCGGATTTGGTCGGGCGCTTCGCTTCGCTCGGGCCCGAGCCCGCTGCGCCGGGAATCATCGTCGGGGGGCATTTGGCGATGTCCATGGGGCTCGGGGTCGGCGACACGATGTTGTTGATCTCTCCCTTCGGCGGACCGCCTACGCCGCTTGGGCCGGGGCCTCGCTTGAAGCGCTTCACGGTGGTGGGGGTCTTCGAGTCGAGCTTCTACCAATACGACGAGGCGTTTACCTACACGACGCTCACTGCGGCGCGGGACTTTCGGAAAGCAGGAGAAGTGGTGGATGGCATCGAAGCGCGCACGACCGATCACTATCGGTCCCAGCTCGTAGGGCAGGAGGTGGAGGACGCCCTCGGTTATCCCTATTACAGTCGCGACTGGAAAGAGGTCTTCCCAGCCTTTTTCCAGGCACTCAAGACCGAGCGGGTCATGATGTTCCTGTTGCTCACGATGATCATGGTCGTCGCTGCCTTCGTCATCGTGGCCACCCTCGTGATGATGATCATGGAGAAGTCGAGCGATATCTCGATTCTGAAGGCGATGGGGGCCGAGGATGCGTTGATCGAACGGATCTTTGCGCTGGAGGGCACTCTGATCGGCTTGGTAGGGACCGCGCTTGGAGTGGCGGCGGGCATTGCCGTGACGGGTCAGCTGTCTTGGATCCAAGACATCATCGAGCGAATCACGGGAATCGACACGCTGCCGGCGAGCGTTTATCAGTTCAGCGAATTGCCGTCGCGGGTCGATCCTGCTCAAGTCGCGGGCGTCGCGGCGATTGCGATGATCCTGGCGCTGGGGGCGACGCTCCTCCCGAGCCGACAAGGCGCG
>Ga0315332_10002401_pt1 | contig 10459 bp, 8 predicted proteins | sample M110034915metaG_FD_203455 | JGI IMG/M metagenome (GOLD analysis project Ga0315332, IMG submission 203455) | Ammonia-oxidizing marine archaeal communities from Monterey Bay, California, United States - M1 100m 34915 | ecosystem: Environmental > Aquatic > Marine > Intertidal zone | place: USA... | reverse complement strand
ATCCGTATTCGCCTGCGTTCGGATATCTATCGTCTGCACGACTGAGTCGGTGGTCTCTGTTGTTCCCTCTGTTACTCCTAGATGTAGTTCCAGAGACTTATTTATTGATGACCCGTGGGGCTAGATAGTGCGGCTTTCAAAAAAGAGTATGCCATCGCGTAGATTTCCGGTTGTGTTGAGGCCCGCGGGCCAGCAACATTCAGAATTTCAATTTGGTGGTTTGTTCCCCAGTCGATTAGAGACTGTAAGAGTTGAGCTAAATCAAAGATGCTGGGGCCGAGGTCAAGGCAGAGGCAAGGCTGGGTGTGCGTGTGCGACAATCTTCGGGTCAACGCAGTCCCGCCCGAGATTTGATGTTGATATAAAATGAGAGTGCCACAGGAATCGAGTACGTTTTTTTCGGTTCGCTGTGCGTAATTCCTTGTACTGGTTTCTTGTAGCTGGTAATTCGAAGCGATGGTGCCGTCTTCTGCTCGGCGACCTGCTGGGCACCATCCCCCATGCGGTATCTCCAATTCGATCGCGACGTCGAGTGCCGCCCGATCGACCCCGGTTTGACCACCAGAGATGATCTTTTTAAATGGCCTTGAGGTCATAACGCGATTTCCAATAAATCTAATCCCTTCATTCTAACAGGGTTAGAGGAGCACGCGAATCAACTGGTTTTTTCATTCATTTAGGGAGAATGAGCTTTAGCCCGCCGCGAAGTGGAGAGTCGGGTTGGACATCGTTACCCAGGGTGTCCTGATTGAGTTGGTAAAGTTCAGCGAATCGCGACGCCTGGTTAAGCTTCTGTCGGGCAATCCCAAAAAGGGTTTCGCCCTTGGCCGTTACGTAATAAGCATTGTTCCCTGCTGAGCGGGTGCCAGTTGTAACGGGCGCTGTTCCTGAAGCTGGCGGGCATTCCGCCGGCCATAGCCTTTCCAAGTCACGCTTGGCTGGTGTGTTAAGTTCCAATCCTGCTACTAATTTGTAATCGGGGTGGTTGGATTGATTGTGGCAAAACAATGCCCGAAAGTATCGTCCATCCTGATAGATTGTTTCGGAAATAGACCAGTAGTCATCTCCCGTTTTGGTTGTATATGTTCGTAATGAAGGTGACTCGTCGACGGATGGTAATTCGTTAGCGAGATTGAGTTCAGGGGTAACAAGGTTAGAGGGGGTGTCCTTTACCGCATCCAAGGACTTGAGTGATTTAAGCGAGTGTTCTTTTTTCGAAGGTTCGTCGGATCGTCTTTCAGGAGTGGGGACCTCAAATTGAGTTAACGCAAGAAAGTTTCTAGTTTTAACTAACGCTTGCGTTTTGAAATCCGGCGTTGGTGAAATTTGTTGAGTAGTCTTAGCCGAGGGATTAATAAAGCTTGGTATCCGCGGAGTATTTCTTGCGACGGAAACTGGTGTTTTTAGATTGCGATTACTGGATGGATTGGTTTCAACTTGAGTGGAAATATGTTTTTCATTCGCCGCAGCGGAATCTGAATTTCTTGTTCCAAATTGGGAATCAATTAGAATGCGGGGCTCAATTTTTGGCTTTTTAAAATCACCTTTTGATTTGGGAACGGTAAAGCTGTTTCGTTGATTGTCCCGATCGCTGGGTTTAAATTTGGCGGGGGGAGCAACGAAGGGAGGCTGTTTGTTCTTGACCTCAAATTTTGGTTTATCTTGAATCGTGGCTGGTGTTTTTGGAGATAGTGGCCTGAAAAATTGCTCATCTTTATCAGGCTCAATTTTTAGAGAATCAATTTCCGCTCTGTCCTCTTTGTGTGTTTGGAACGGTCTTGCCTGGTCGGATGGAGCGGTTTTTGGATTAGGTATTTTTTTCTTGGGGGAAGGCGGAACAGCGTCTGTGTTATCCAAACCGACCATTTGGTTAAACGGAAGGATTGGCCTTTGCCCCGTCATCCTTAACGTGCCGACGTAGATAAGCGTCGTAAAAAGCAGCGCAACTACCGATAGGCCGATTTTGGCTTCACGGATTAACTGTTGGCTAGATTGTGGTTTAAATGGGTCGGCCATTTGAATCCCATTGAACGAACGAAAGCATCGCAGGTTGCGAGACTATACAGAAAAGCCAATTGGGATGGAACGCAAGGAACAGCGTGTTTCGCACAAATTCAAGGATGGAAACCTAGGAGTGCTAGCGTTTTTTGCTGTTGGTTGAGCGACAATAAACAACGGAGGCGGGGTTATTGTTTTTTTTGTGCCACGCGGAGTTTTGCGCTGCGGCTCCGCGGATTGCTCAGCAATTCTTCTTCGCCTGCCATGATGGGTTTTCGAGAAATGATTTCGAGTTGGTCATTTTGCTGAAGTGATTGTTTAACAATCCTGTCTTCGAGCGAGTGGAAGCTGATAATTGCAATTCGCCCACCGGGCTTGAGAAGATCGGGAAGTCGATTGACCGCGACCTTCAACCATTTTAATTCTTCATTGACGGCAATTCGAAGTGCTTGAAATGTTTTCGTAGCTGGATCGATTGATTTCTTCTTTGTCCTTGGAATGCACGAACGTACGATGCTCGCCAGTTGGGAGGCGGTTTCAATTTTATTAGCGTGTCTCAGTTTGACAATTTTTCGGGCAACTCGTCGGCTGAATCGTTCTTCACCGAACTCGTAGATTAAATCGGCAAGATGTTTCTCGCTTAGGCGATTTACTAATTTTGCCGCCGGTTCTCCAGCCATTTGATTAAATCGCAGGTCAAGCGGGCCGTCGCTGTGAAAACTGAAACCACGCTCGCGATCAGCAAGTTGGTCACTGGAGAGGCCGAGGTCAAGTAAGATACCATCCACTTGAGTAACATCGAACAATGAAAGTTGCTCGGGCATATCTGAATAGTTAGCGGTAATCAAATGAGCATTGGCTGCAGAAATTCTTGTTCTGGTATCGTCGACGGCGATTGGGTCGCGGTCAAAACCGAATAAGGTTCCATCGGGGCCAATCAGTTCGAGAATAGCTTGAGCATGCCCGCCGCCGCCGAGGGTGCCATCCACGATAGTGCTTCCCGGTTGGGGGTTGAGTCCATCGATGACTTCCTGAGGTAAGACGGGTATATGAATTGTCACGGTGAACCCGTTTTAAATAAAGCGTTTCGAATAGGCGGAAAAAATTCAACACCGAGTTTAACCAAATCTAGGGACAAACTTAAGGTGTCCAAATTTTAAGTCATTTCATGCAAGGAATGGGGGAAAACGCAGGCCGCCTTGATTGCGATCCTAACGGAAACGAACAAATTGTTGCCAAGTCGAACCGGTTGGCAATCAAATCGATTTTTCGAAAAGCTCGTAAGTTCGAGATTTAACCAGTGGTAAGGTGCGGCCGATGGCGCGAATCGACTTAAGGTTGGCTTCATCGACCCAAGAGAATTCCCATTTCTCAAACGCAGCATAGTTTTCAACAAGTTCCTGAATCAACAACATTGCAATTCCTTTTTTCCGGAATTGGTCGTCCACTCCAAGAGCGATGACTCTGCTGTAGGGTGTCTTTTTAATGAGGCGTGGCATTTGCAACATTCGAACCCAATCAAATGGTCCTTTCGCTCGCTTCAATGCCCAGTTAATATCGGGGATCGTGACAATGTATCCAACAAGCTGGCCTTCCCAATAGGCGACGTGGATGGTGTCGTAACGAATCACGCGGCGAAGATTCTTGATCATGAAGTTGAGTTCGTCAGGGGTAAGCGGAACGAAACCCCACCCAAGTGATCTGACTGTGTTTCCAAGTTCATTAACGTCTCTCATCGTCTCATCAAAATTTTCAGCTGAAACTGTCCGGAGATCTAAGCTGGGATATCTCGCGAGAATTTTTTGCTTGGCTGCCTTTAGGTGAATCCATTTTTCACACTTGGTATCGGCCTCGTCAGAATTATATTTGAACGCGAAAAAGCGTTTGATGCTGGTTAGTCCAGCGGCCTGAAGTTGATCTTCGTATCGCTGAAGTGTGTAGCCAGTCATGATCATTGGCGGCTCGTCGGCCCCGTCAACAAGAACGCCAAAATCACTTTTCATGGAGGGATTGACTGGCCCGCGGATTGAGGTGCATCCGCGTTCGCGAAGCCAATCTGAAGCCGTGTCAATCAAGGCGTTTACAATTTCTTGGTCGTCGATAGCTTCGAAAAATCCGAAGAATCCAACGCGATCCTTGTGGTGTTCATTGTGCAAGTCGTCTTTAATCGCGACAATGCGGCCGACGACCTGACCGTTGCGATAACAAACGAACATTTCACGCGAGGCGTGTTTGTAGAATGGGTGACGCTCTGTGTCTAGCTGGAGCTTCTCCATCGACCTAAGCGGAAACACGACAACCTTGTTGTCGCGGTATATTTTCCGCCTTAGTTGATAGAATTCATGCGCCTGAGCCGATGTCGAGACCGGTTGAATCGAAAGAGGAGCTGAGGCACTCATTCGTATTAGTGTGCCGAACCATTCGAGCCGGCCGAAGTGATTCCCGCACCGGGCATCACGGTGGCGACTTTGCTGGCCGCTGCTTCATTTCCTTCAAGAAGTGGGATTCTTGTGGAAACATCTACGATGGCCTCCACCAATCGCCGCATTTCTTCGGGAGTGTGTAACGCACTGGCGGTCATTCGAATAATTGATGTTCCGTAGGGAACAGCAGGGTACATGACTGGGTTGACGACGATTTTATAATCATCCATCAACATGCGAACTGCGGTTAACGCCATTGCACCCCGGGTAAAGATTGAGGTGACCGCGCCTTTGGGGTCGCCGATGTTGAAGCCTGCATTCCGCAATCCTTCACGCAGGACAGTGATGTTCTCCCACAATTGGTGCCGTCGTTCCGGCATGGACTGCATCAACTCAAGCGATTTTATCGTTGCGTTAGTCATGCAACCAGGCAATGCCTTGGTGAGCATAAATCCGGGCGAGACGAATTTAATAAAATCGAGTGCTCGCTTGTTACCGCAAATGTATCCACCAAAAGTTCCAAACGACTTAGCGAATGTACCGCCGTGCAGATCGACTTGGTCTTCAACTCCAAAATGCTCTGGTGTACCGCGACCGTTGTCGCCGAGAACACCCGTTCCGTGAGCATCATCGACAAATAACTGTGCATTGTATTTGTTCTTTAATTCGACGAGGTGAGGCAGTGGAGCAAGATCGCCTGTCATGCCATAGACACCGTCGACTGCAATCAGCTTTGGTTGCTCGAGAGGACAGGCTGCCAATTGGCTTTCAAGATCCTCCATATCGTTGTGGCCAAACCAACTTGCTTCGCCTTTGCAAAGCCTAGCACCGTCGTGTAGACAGCCGTGTGCGTAAGCGTCGACAAAGACACGCTCTTTCCTGCCGACCATGCAGGCAACGGTGCCGGACATCGCGCCCAAACCGAGATTAAATACCAAGCTTGCTTCGGTGCCGCGGAACTTTGCCAAATCAGCTTCAAGCTTTAAATGCATGGCAGTGTTGCCGGTCAATGGACGAGCACCGAGAGGCGTTCCCACACCACTGACAGCGCAAATGTCTGTACCTGCTTTGACGACCTCGGGATGGGTGGCTAAGCCAAGATAATCGTTGGTTGCAATTTGCAGGTACTCGGTTCCCTCAATCTCGACGTTGGGGAGGCAGTTGGTAACCGGAAATTGACGGAAGAAAACGTCTGGATCGAAATGATCGCCGGTAACTTTCTTAATGCGGTTCCAAAATTCATCGCACTTGTCAAAAATGTCTGGCATGAAAGTATCTTTTGGGTAGATGTTTTGAAAAAGGCTCGGAATCGAACGCCTTGGCGAACGGAAGCACAGAAGTTTATATCGAGCAGCAAATAGTCGGGCGTTTAGCCTAACTCAAAAAGCAACGTATTTCGTTCGAAGAATGATCGCAGCTAGCGTTTATCAATGCGGCCTTTTGACCGACTTTTCGAACGGTTTTCAGCCTGATAAGTCTACCTAGAACCCTTCCCTTTGCAACGGCTGAAATCTGCGATTTACCAATCCAAGACGACAATTGAATCAGTGGTCGTGTCGCGCACCGACGGGCTTTGAAGGACGAATTCGTGAGGAATCGATCGCTAAGGGGGTGATCACTTCCGTCGAACGGTGTTTAGCGGTTCTGTGTGGAGGTTTGTGGTGGTGGATGATTGGGCGGCGTCACGTCGTTGGTTTCCAAATGAGAGTGGAGGATCGGCAGAAATCTCCCCGCGTTTTTTGACCGATTTCAAGCGAAACAGTCTTCCTGCTGGTCCAGCGAGGATCGCCGGAAGAAGGAGGAGGTCACCCAACAGAGCGGTTAGCAGCATAATCATCAGCAAGGCGGCAAATTTAGCCGTCGGCATGAAGATACCAAAAACAAACGGCATCACACCGAGTCCGCAAATTAATGAGGTATCGATCATCGCTTTCGCGCAATGGTCGAACGCGAAACGAATAGAGGAATACCGGGAAAGGCCGTTTTGGGTTCCTCGGCGGTACCAAGTTAAGAAATGGAGTGTGTCGTCGACTGCAATTCCCAGGGCGACGCTGGCTGTCATCACGGAACCAATTTCAATGGAGATTCCCAACCATCCCATTGCACCAAATACAACCAACGGCGGAAACACATTGGGAATCATGGCGACCAATCCGGCCCAGAAACTTTTGAGCACTACCATCATAATGACGCTGATGATCAAAAAGGCTGTCAAAAAGCTGTACATCAAATCCTGAAGTATTTGATGTTGGGCTTTGTAGACCAGTGGGATTCCACCGGTCAGTTGGGCGGACACGCCAGTCAGTTTCAAATGTTCCATTTGATAGGTGACATTTTTGCTGACTGTTTCAAGGAAATCGCCATAGTCAATGTCGTTGAGGGCAGCAACGCGTAGGCTGATTCGCCAATACGATTTGTCACCGACGGTTTTTACCAATTTTGCGTCTTCGAATTTCTGGTAGTTTTTGTTCCAGACATCGAGTTTGGTTTTCCGTTTTAATTTGTCGCGAAAATTTGAACCTCGAGGCATTCGCGGTTCAAAAGACGCCACAGACAGCGTGGCGCTGATTGCCGTTGTCTGTTTAATCGCCTGCTCGACTGATTTGACGACTTGCATCCGTTGCCAGTTTGAAAACTTGTTGTTCTCATCAAATTCAAGGACTACTTCCATCGGCACCAAAGAGCCGAGTTTGGTTTCGAGCCATTGGTAGTCAGTAATGATCTTGGCCCGTTCGGCAAATCTGTTTTGAAGTTTCACGGAGGCTCCCAGTTGGAACACGCCGGTAGCCAGGAGAGTAACCCCGAGTAAACAAGGGACGACTACAAACCAGTGGGATCGGTAAACCCAGTGCATCAAAAGTGAAGTCGAACGACTTACCCCCGAGGTTCGCTCGCGTTTGGACATGGAGCCCTGGTCGGAAAAACGCTTGCTAATCCGACCCCGCATTAAATAAAGCGTCGCCGGCAAGATCAGGAGCATCACGGAAATACTGGTGAAAATACCGAGTGCCGAGTAGATGCCAAATAAGCGAATCGGTACGACCTGACTGGTTGCGAGCGACAATAATCCAATAGCTGTGGTCGCCGAGGAAAGCGCGACGGGGTAACCGCCGTCAACGATCGATTGATCTGCCGAGTTAATGCCGTACCCAAGCGTCGATGCCTTGCGGTAGTAATTCACCATATGAATACATCCAGAAACGCCGAGAATAAATGTCAGCGTAGGAAGCATTACCATGGTGAGATTCATTTTGCCGCCAGTCCAGTAAAGAAATGCTAAACTGATTGCAGCGCAAAAACCGGCGAAGAAAATCACAATGAAAGAGAGTGGTAAATCGCGGAGTCGAAACCAGGTAAGGCAAAAGACCAAACCGACGGACATCCAGAGGAAGCTCTTGAGCGACTTTTGGCTTTCAACCTGGATGGCTGCACCGTCTGCGGTAGGCCCGCCAAGCTTGAGATCACTCGGTTCAAGGCCTAACTCAGATTTCGAAATGTCGTAGATTTCTCCGATTATCAGGCGGCGACTGTCGACCAGTTTCTTGCTTGGAAAGGCAACGATGCAGGTGGTCTCTAAGTCCGGCCCAACGAGCAGCCCTTGCATTCGTTTTTTCGCAATGATTTCCGGAAGGCCTGAATCTTTCAGCTGATACAGCATTCGCTCACCGCTCATCACTTTACTGAACGCTGGCAATCGTGGGAGGTCTTCGCCGTCAGGATCGGGAAGGGTTGCTTCTTGGAATGCTTTGCGAAGTTGAGTGACTTCAGGGTTTCCCAGCTTGCAGTCTTCCCAGCTGAGGACCACCATTTCGTCGATGCCGAAGCGGTCGAGGAATTTGTCGTAGGTCACCGCTTCTTTAAAATCGGTGGGAAGCCATTGGCGAATATCGGTCGCGCTAACCCGCAACGATTTAATCGAACCCATTACTACTAACGGCGCGAGAAATAAAGTCACGCAGAGAATGGTGGTCGACCATTTCGCCAGAAAAGTTGGTTGGCCATTTTCTTTTGTTGCCTCGATGTATTTCTTACGACCTCCGGAAGTCGGGGCATCGGTGGCCTTGGACGGAATTTCATCCGGCGATGAGTTTTCGTTAGAGCCCGTCAAGAAAAATTCCAGTGCTGTTGTTTTTTAAGCCAGTCGGATCAGATGCAACTCACCTTGCCAGCCCGAAGGAAGGGTAGGGTAACTTGATTCACTCCGTTGGAAATCGGCGGAACACTTCGTTCGATTCCAAGTTCGGTCACCAGTCTCCCGACAGTTTTACTTTACCCGGCATCGTTGTTGCAACGGTTGGGCTTGAGAATCGCCCATAAAAAATGCCGCTCTGGTAGAGCGGCATTGATTAGTTAAGTTGTGTCGGAACCGTTAATAGTGAGTACTAGAGGATCCGTAGTCGAGATTACCGACTTGGTGGAAGTGGTTGTGGTCGACATAAAGTACCTCAACGGAGTCTTCGTCCTCAAGCGTGTGAGGTACCGGCCAACCGACAATCTTTCGCTCAGAGAAATAAACGGTGCATTTGTAGTGAGCGTGATGCAATTGGACGGGGCCAACCAGTGGAATAACCCGTGGAGGATCGATGTAGTCAGCGATCTTTTCTTTAACGATCGTAACGTTGTTACGCTGCGTTTCGTTAAGGAATGGGAAACCACCCTGGACCGAGCGTGCTCGCTCGAGTGCCCACCAGACTTCATCGTCCGATGGCGGGTCGAGGGCAACGACTGGCCCTCCGGCGGTCAGCGGTCCCATGATTGGAACTCTTCCGTATCGCTCATGGACATGGAATTTATCTTCCTTGTCCTTCTGAAAGTAGGGGGAGACTGGAATAGGAATCGTCAAAATTCCTAAGGAAGGTCCGGTGGAATAAAAGCATCCCGAGCTCGAAACTGTCGCTGCTGCAACAAGCAACATCATGGTGACAGTCAATCTTTTGGTTAACATCGCAAATCCCTTTGTGGTGTAATCACTCTTATGAATACCTATCGTGATAAACTATGCGGGACTTGCGGATATTTCGGACTATTCGGAAAACAATATCCAAATTACCCAAGACCACGCTTTCGAATTGCAGTTTTGCCGGCGTTTTTGCAAAACAATGTGAGTTTAGGAGGACTGCGTTGTTGTGCTGGTTTAATGTTTTTTGGGATGCAATCAGTCAGAACATCGAAAGTTTGAAAAATTGGAGCTCAACTCTTGGGGGTTGCACCTGGCCAGCCCGCACGGATCCGGGCGTGATTGGAGGCGAGACCGCCGATTGGAAAGAGAGACGCCGTGGGACAATTTAGAGCGTTAACGGTCAGAGCGACCGCGTAAAGGACACTGAATTAAACGTGAAACCCATTTTCAATGATACGTCATGGCTTTGTTGGTCGGGGAATGCCCTTTTCAGGCGTAGAAAACAGCGGCGAAAGATTTAGCGTTAACAAGGCGACCGACTACCCGTTTCTCTGAGTGTAACCGCCGCAGCTGTCAGGCAACCCCTGATCGAGTTTCATTCAATTGCGAATTGCTCGGAAATTGTTTATCGGAGCGCAAAAAAAAGCCCCGCCGGTGACGGCGAGGCTTTTAATTGTGTCTGATACACTTCGATCGACTACTTGTCGTGGAAGTCAAGCATCCACCATCCGTCATCCCATTCAAGGCTTACCTTACGCCATCCAAGTGGAACTTGGGGGTATGGGTAGAATGGGCCGATGTATGGCCAAGCTGATGCGCTGTATTGCTGTGGATAAGTGACAGCACCGTAGTTCGGGTGTGCTGCGTATCCAGGCCAAGCGTAACCAGGAAGGTTAGGAGCTTCGGTTGGAGTACCGACGTTTGCTGCACGACCCATAGGCATAGCTGCTCCACCAGTGGTAGCGAAAGGCAAAGGCTCGCCTTCGATGACAACCGCAGAGATTGGATTGCTAACCTGTGTAGCGATAATCTGCCGCTGTCCTTGCATTGGAGCTGGAGCGGTTACGGCTGCTTGCTGAAATACTGCTGGCTGTTGAGCAGGAGCAGCAACTGATTTAACTTCGATGTCGTCGTCTAC
>Ga0315332_10002398_pt1 | contig 10464 bp, 8 predicted proteins | sample M110034915metaG_FD_203455 | JGI IMG/M metagenome (GOLD analysis project Ga0315332, IMG submission 203455) | Ammonia-oxidizing marine archaeal communities from Monterey Bay, California, United States - M1 100m 34915 | ecosystem: Environmental > Aquatic > Marine > Intertidal zone | place: USA... | reverse complement strand
CGCGACAAGCAGATCAACCGTTCTGTTTTTGGTTTGGCGCTCACGAACCACATAGAGGGTTCGAGGCTGGGCTTGGTACTCGATTAGGTAAAGATATTACGAAAGTCAATGTTCCTTCATTTCTTCCTGATGTTGAGACCGTTCGCTCGGATGTGTTGGACTATTATGTTGAAATTGAGCACTTTGACTCACATCTGTCTAAAATGATTAACTTGCTTGAAGATTTAGGCGAGTTAGATAATACGCTGATTGTGGTAACAAGTGACAATGGAATGGCCTTTCCGCGGGCTAAGGCGAATTGTTACGAATATGGTATTCATGTTCCGTTGGCAATTCGCTGGGGCGATCGTATCAAACCAAGGCAATCGTTCTTGGATATGGTTAGTTTTGTTGATCTAGCTCCTACTTTTTTGACCGTCGCTGGCGTTGTCGTGCCACCAGAAATGCAAGGCCGCAGTCTCGTCGATTTGTTTGATCACGGGACACAATATGAGCAAGCTGCGGGCGCGGATGCAGAGGTTGTGTTTAGTTCTCGTGAACGGCACTCGTCTTCGCGATATGATAACTGGACCTACCCTCAGCGAGCGATGCGGAGTCATCAATATTTGTTGATTCGCAACTTTAAACCGGATCGTTGGCCCGCCGGAGATCCACAAAAGTACGAGAGCCCCGGGCAATTAGGACCTGAGCATGGTGGCTATCATGACATCGACGCTTGTCCAACGTTGACACTTTTGGTTAATCAAAGAGAAGAACCGGGAATCGAATCTTTTTTTCATTTGGCCGTAGACCATCGGCCGGCTTGGGAACTGTTTGATATCCGAGCAGATCCGTCGTGTTTGAATAATCTGATCGATCAAAAAGGAAATCACCGCTTGCAAACGCAACTCCAAAATAAAATGCTTCGCTTTCTAAAAGAAACGGGAGATCCTCGAGTGAGTGGCGATGGTGATATTTGGGAATCCTACAAGCGATATAGTCCGATCCGTAAATTCCCTGCACCGGTTGCTAGACTACGTTCTAAATAACACGAGATATTTGAGAATCGACATTTGGACAAGAGGTAGATTAATGCAACGTGACTTCGTCGTAACCGCAACAGTACTTTGGTGTTTAATGGCTAACACTGTTGCCGTTGCCACTGATGATGGGTTTAGTAAAGCTTGGCAACGCCATAGGATTGATGACTCATCACGTGGTGCCGATGGTGCGCGTTTGTTCGATGCCAACGGAGATGGAAAACTGGACCTAGTGACACCTTGGGAAGAAGGCGGGGAAATTCATATTTGCCTACATCCAGGCGATGCAGCGGTTAATAAGCCATGGCCGCTGGTGGTAGTAGGTCGAGTTGCGTCACCGGAGGATGCCGTATTTGTGGACTTAGACGGCGACGGAGCTGTAGATGTTGTCAGTAGTTGTGAGGGAACTTTGCGCAGCATGTTTGTACATTGGGCTCCTCACGCAAAAGAGGATTATCTTGACGCAGCGAAATGGGAGACAGTCGTAATTCCTGAGACGGAATCGAAACAAGCTTGGATGTATGCTCTACCGATGCAAATTGATGATCAAAATGGGATCGATTTGATGGTAGCTTCCAAAGGGCAGCAAGCGAGCGTCGGGTGGTTGCAGGCGCCAGCGAATCCACGTGACCTAGTCGCTTGGAAGTATCATCGTTTATACGATGCGGGTTGGGTCATGTCGCTTATTGCCACCGATGTGAATCATGACGGTAAAGATGATGTGTTGGTTTCTGATCGGAAAGGGGCGAATCGAGGTGTGTTTTGGCTGGAACATCCAGGTAGAAAAATCAGATCCACACCCAATGTATGGAGAGAACACCGTATCGGTGGAAATTCCCATGAGGTGATGTTCTTGGATGTCGCCGATGTTAATGGTGATGACTGTGAAGACATTGTAGTGGCGACACATCAAGCTGAGATACTTTTCTTTATGCGTAAAGAAGATGCACAGCAACCAGTATGGAAACGTGAAGTTGTACCTGCTCCGTATGGGTTACTGAAAGGCAAATCTGTAGCCGTTGGCGATTTGGACCTAGATGGTTCGCTAGACATTGTTCACAGCACGGAACCGAATTCGGGACCACGTCGACCTGGCGTCAGTTGGCTGAAGAGTCTTAACAACCAAGCCACTGGAAAGAAACTCAAATTTGAGGTTCAGCAAATAAGTTCACTCGCGGGCAGTAAGTTTGACTTGTTGCAGATGATGGACGTTGATAACGATGGCGATTTAGATGTGATTACTTGTGAAGAACGCGATAATTTAGGTTTGTTTTGGTATGAAAATCCTCATCGCTAGGAATTTGATGCCACGTCAAGTCATTTATGCTTGAAGTGAGATATCGTTATCGGAGGTCGAGTAACCATTGTTCGTGTAGTTTTTGCAACGCAGTGACACGTTCTGGGTGTTGTGCCGCGAGGTTAGTCAACTCGCTGGGATCCTCATCCAAATTCACAAGAAATAGCTTGTCTGCCTTGGTGAGCGGAGCTTTTTGGCTGGTGTCGTTCGGGTTACCAAGTAATTTCCAAGAGCCTTGTCGTACAGCCCAAGCTGGGTTTTTGCCTCCCCCTGTTTGCCAATGAAAAACATCATGCGGACTTTTTTCATTATTGGATTGGATCAGCTTACTAATGTCGTTTCCATCGATGCGATGTGCGGGCAATGGAATTCCGGTGAGTTTTGCAAGCGTAGGCAGCCAATCACAGGCGGTCGCTAGTTGTCCGCGGACTTGATTTGCAGGTAGGTGCCCTGGCCAGCTAATAATTGCGGGTACTCGAATACCTCCTTCAAAAAGGCTGAATTTAGCTCCACGATAAATCCCGGCGCTGCCGCCACCACCAAAGGTGCGGATTTCTTGTGAATGGCCATGGTCGGATTGATAGACGATGATTGTATTTTTCCGGATGTCAAGTTCTTCGATTTGATCCAACAGTTTGCCGATCATTTCGTCCATAGTTGAGACCATCGCGGCATATCTGCGTCGGGGTTCCTTAAGGTGTTTGTACGCTGAACGCCATTTTTCAGTTCCTTGCAGTGGGTAGTGCGGAATGTTCATGGCAAAATACATGAAGAATGGTTTTTCAGATTGTTGTTTCATGAACTGTGAGGCCTGCTCTACCATGAGCTGTGGAAAGTATTGTCCATCCCGCCACACTTCTTGACCATTGCGATATAGGTCGTGGCGGTTTGGGCCGTTCCAATAGAAGAAATGCGAGTAGTTATCAATGCAGCCCCCCATGTGTCCAAAGGAGTAATCAAAACCTTGATTGTTGGGCATCGTGTCTTTATTAAAACCCAAATGCCATTTTCCAATGTGTGCTGTTCGATAGCCAGCGGAGCGGAATATTTCAGCCATCGTTATTTGTGAGCTTGGCATACCGGTACCACCAGGTTGCGAGGAGACGTTACCAGGTACACCTGCGCGTTGCGGAAAGCGTCCGGTAAGAACGGCGGCGCGTGATGGCGAGCAGACGGGGGCTGCTGCATAGAACTGGCTAAATCGCACACCCTGTGTTGCAAGTTTATCTAATTCTGGGGTGATAAGATCTTTAGCGCCATAACAATTTAGATCGACCGTACCTTGGTCATCGGTATAGATCAGAATTACATTAGGCGGTTGTTCGTTAGCGGTTGTGCTGGAAATAAAAGGATTTAATGCCAATATTGCGAAAGCACTAATTGAAACGATACGAGGGAATAGTTTATTCATTTTCTTTGACTTGCCATATTTCGTTTGTGAAAACATCTAAAGCGGTTAGATTACCACCCCCAAAGCAGTAAGTATCGATGCAGACTAAATGCCCAAAATCCAGAATGTTGCCATGGGTTTGTGGTGTGTGACCGACGATGACTCGTTTACCACTTTTGTGGGGTCCCGGTTGAAAATCTAATAAATGCGTCCAATAGCGTATTTGATCTTCTTGCTCAGCAAATGGTGAACCGGGCAAGTAATTAGCATGGACGAAGAGATGATCTTCGGTCTCGTAAAACGGTAGGCATTGCCGCATGAAGTCGAGATGTTCCGTGGGAATGTTCGCAAAGTCACTGCCATAACTTTCGATGGTTTGCTGCCCACCAAACTGTAGCCATAAATCTCGCATGACCGATTCTTTTACTGCGTCGAGCATCATTATTTCATGATTGCCTAACAGCGGTATAACTTGAAATTGTTCACTCAGTTCGATCACAATTTCCAGAACTCGTTTGGAATTGGGGCCGCGATCTATGTAATCGCCAAGAAAAACGATGGTGTCTTGGGGGGTTAATTCGATCACCGCTAGCAGTCGTTCTAACGCTTGAGCACAGCCATGAATGTCACCAACGGCGATGGTACGCGCCGGGGATTCAGTTTGTTCGATGTCGTGGTGGGTATCAGTCATTCTTTGTGGGGTTAGTTTAATTCAGGATCTGTCGTTAGTTTGTCATCTCCGAGAATCTCTTTGAGTGCATGGTCCCCTAATCGTTGGCACATGCTTTTCCAGGGATTTTCGCATGGTGTAAATATATCCGTCGCCGAAGCAGGTGTTGTGAGCCATCCGCCAGCTTTGATTTCAGCTTCGAGTTGCCCAGGTTGCCATCCCGCGTAACCGGCAAAGACCCGATACGGCAGTGTTTTCTTTGAAATCAGCTTTATCAGATTTGATTTTTGTGAAGAAACATAAACTCCACTTAGAATCCGTTGTTCACTGTATTCAGCACGAGTATGCAAGACCATGACTGGACCTTCGACGGGTCCACCCACGTGCAAAACACCTTCCCCAGGATATGGAGATCCCGTCATCGCTTCCCAGAGATTATCTAATTCACTATTGGTTGGCCTGTTGGTAATCAATCCAATGGCCCCTTCTTCATCGTGTTGCAAAATGAGGACAAGGCTGCGGTTGAAATTTTGATCTACAATGACCGGTGGTGCAATTAAAAAGTGGCCTTGTAAGGAAGTCATGAAAATGCCGCCGATGATATCGCGAGTTTGGTATTAGACTGGAAAAGTTTCTTGCCACAGGCAACCTGCCCATGAAAGGCCGACGCCAAATCCGATCAGCATGTTTTGATGCCCAGGCCGTAATTCACCCGAAGTTCGTAATTGATGGATCAGGATCGGTAACGTAGAAGATACCGTGTTGCCTACATCTTGTAATCGAATAGGGACTTTACAAGAGGGTAGTTGTAATCGTTGGGTGAGTTCTTCGAGCATCTTTCTGGTTGCTTGATGCATTAGGTAAAAATCGATGTCGTCAGTGGAGAGATTTGAATCTTGCATGACTTGGTCTACTAATTGAGGCACAGCGTCTACCGTAAAGCTAATTAGGCTTGGGCCATCCATGTAGAGGTCGCTATTCCAACGGTGGCGATTGCGTGGCTTCATCGGTTTTCGTGTGCCACTCTTGGTGAGCAGCAACATGTCAGCTCCTGCGCCATTGGTGCCGAACTTGAAGTGTTGCAGTGTTGGTTCGTCGGCGGCTTCAATAAGAGTTGCCGCCGCTCCATCACCAAAAATGGTTCGCAAGCTACGGTCTTCTGGGTCAATATATTTTGAATAGGTTTCAGCGGTGATAAACAGAATTCGTTTTGCTGCGCCACTTTTGATTAGTCCGTCGACCATAGCGAGTCCATAAACATATCCAGAACAACCCAGATTGAAATCCAGCGCGCCACAACTTGTTGACAACCCAAGTCTTTGCTGCATCAGGCAGGCGGTAGTAGGGAGTGGATAATCGGGAGTTTGGGTGCAAAAGAATAGGAAGTCAATCGATTTTGGGTCTATGTTATGTTTGGCAAACAGCTTTTCAGCTGCTGCGACACCAAGATCTGATGCAAGTTCATGTTCTTCAGCGATATGACGTTGGAAGATTCCCGTCTTTTCGTAAATTAGATCGAGATTCCATTTTGGATAGAGTTGCTGAAGGTCATCATTTGACTCAATCCTTTGCGGAAAATGGAGTTCAATAGGACCAATGGATGCGTGTTTCACCGGTAATTCCTCAAATACTATTTATAAGACGAGCTGAAAAATCCAACGCTTGATGCGTCAGGGCTATATTTGCAAAGCTAGTTTTTACAAGTTTTCGGTCACTCTTTTAATGTATGCTTGATTTAGAGTATCATTTGTGGGGATGGATTTTTGCTCATTGATCAATCCCTCGTTATTAATGACTCGTTTGCTACTGGTAATTATCGACAACTACTCCCGTATGTCGCTACCGATCGCAAGTGAATACCCATAAATTAGCACTAAATCAATTTAACCACGATACACCTCGAACGTCGTTTGGTCAATTAACCGCAGTAGTTTAGATTAGATTACGCAGTGCGTGAAGGTTCTTAAATTAAGGCGAAAACCATGGTTTCTCCTATAAAAACAACGGACAGTATTTTTGACCATGACAGGTATATTCCACGACGAACCGTACTGTGCGGTGTCCTAGGAGCGACCGGCAGTTTGCTGCTTGCGACAAACGGCAATTGGGCAGGTGCTACTGAATCATCTCTGGTAGCGGGTAAGCAATGGTTGCAGTTTCATTACGCCGAACCGCCACGAGGGTTTGAGGAAATACTGGCGGAGTTAAAACAATTGCCACTGCGGTTATCAAAAGTTTACGGGAGTCCTGCGATTGTCCGAGCGGTCAACGTGCTTATTTTTTCTGATCGTCAACAGTATTTCTCGCATTTAGAGAAAACGTTACCCACGGCACCTAAGCGTAGTTCCTTGTTCATTGTACGTAGTGGGCAGCCTACGATTTTAGCGGTTCAGGGTGAGACACTACTGCAAGATCTACTCCATGAAGCAGTTCACTCTTTGAATCACTTGACATTTCGTAATGCAGCGATGCCTTTGTGGATGGACGAAGGGTTGGCGGAGTGGGCGGAGGATTCCGCAGAACAGCAAACGCGAATCCATGGAAAAGCTTTGCAGCAATTATTGGGCGGGCAACGTACTCTGTTGCCTGAACTGATAAGCCTAGTGGCGTTAGAAAAAATTAAATCGTCGACTAGAGCCGATGCAGTTGACTATGCGGCCAGTTGGGCATGGTGTCGATTTCTGTTGTCCGAAAAATATGGATGCCGTGGCGTTTGGAATCGATATTTACAGGATATTCGAGGTGGACAGCAAGCGGGGCGTTTAAACCACCGCTTATCACTGACAGTACCGGATTATGAAAAAAGGTTTCTCAGGTTTCTGACCAGCATTTGATTTTCGCCCTTATGTAAACGGTGAGTAAAACTATAATCAAGTTTCCGCAGCTAGCGGACAACAACACTCCCGCGTCCAGGGCGACGCGTTAATCGGCTCCGAATAATCGATGTTTGCCTTATTCCGATGAAAGTGCTTATGAATCTCGCAGAACTAACAACCGCGATTGACGCTAAAACGGCGAAGATTGGAATTGTGGGATTAGGATATGTCGGTTTACCGCTAGTACGGGCATTTGTTGAAACTGGCTATACAACAATCGGTTTTGATATTGATTCCGCAAAAATAGAACGATTGCGCCAGGGTCAAAGTTATATTCAGCATATATCGGGCGATTGGGTTTCCCAGCAAATGGTGGCAGGTAAGTTCGAGGCAACCGATCAGCTTGATCGTTTGGCCGAGGCGGATGCCATTTTGATTTGTGTACCAACACCGCTTAACGAAAGTCGTGACCCAGATTTGACATATGTTGAACAAACGGTAAAGAGCATTGCCCAAGTCCTGCGACCTGGTCAGTTGATTGTGCTCGAGAGCACTACCTATCCTGGCACAACACGAGATGTCGTGTTGCCATTACTAACCACATCTGGATTGATACTTGGCGACGATTTTTTCTTGGCTTATAGTCCGGAACGTGAAGATCCCGGTAATAAAAATTTTAACGCGGAACAAATTCCCAAAGTTGTGGGGGCAATGGATGCGGCGAGTTTGGACATCGCTAATGCTTTGTATGGTCACGCGATGTCCGCGACAGTACCGGTGTCGAGTTGCGAAGTGGCCGAAGCGTGCAAGATTCTTGAAAATACCTACCGCAGTGTGAACATTGCGATGGTTAACGAATTAAAAGTGCTGTTCGATGAAATTGATATCGATATTTGGGAAGTTATCGCGGCCGCAAAAACAAAACCATTTGGGTTTCAGGCTTTCTATCCAGGGCCCGGATTAGGCGGGCATTGTATCCCGATCGACCCATTTTATTTGAGCTGGATTGCTCGTCGCCACGGAATGACAACGCGATTTATTGAGCTAGCCGGTGAAGTAAATGCTTCGATGCCCGAGTATGTATTGTCGCGGGTCGTTGATCAATTAAATGAAAAGGGATTGGCCGTCAACGGTGCCAAAATTGGAATATTGGGCGTTGCCTATAAAAAGGACATTGATGATCCTCGCGAGAGTCCATCTTTTCGACTAATGGAGTTGCTGACCGAACGCGGAGCGCAACTGAGTTATAGTGATCCCTGGATTGCTGTATTGCCGAAAATGCGAAGTTTTACCGTCCCTGATTTGCAGAGTTGCAAGTTGACGGCGACTTATCTTGAGGAATTGGATTGCGCTGTGATTTGTACAGATCACTCGGCTTTTGATTATCAAATGATCGCTGATCATGCCAGTTGTGTTGTTGACACGCGTAACGCTATGGCTGCTGTGGAGCATCCCAAGGCTAAGATTACCAAGGCGTAGAAAACGTCGTGCGTTGAGGATCGGAATGGTTTGTGGCGGTGCTGTTCGGGTTGACGAATGTTCGCCTTAGGTTCAGTGTGTTGTGGTTCATTAGATTAAATGTTCAGAGTATAATAGCGTTTGAGCGTGGCTCAAGAATACCTTAAGAGAAAGATTAAATGGAAATGAATGTGGATCTAAATGGATCGTTAGAAGCGGCGAGTACACCCAGTAGTCCTCGAACCATGTTTGAGAAGATATGGAGCAATCATGTTGTGCATGCCGAACCGGGGCGGCAGACATTACTGTACATTGACTTGCACTTAATTCATGAAGTGACAAGCGCTCAAGCTTTTGAAGGTTTGCGTTTAGCGCAGCGTACAGTGCGACGCCCAGAACTTACTGTTGCGACTCCCGATCACAATGTACCCACTACTGACCGCAGTTTGCCGATCGCTGATCCGATAGCCCAGATTCAAATTGATACGTTGCGGAAAAACTGTGCCGATAATAAGATCACTATTTTCGATATTGATAGCATCAACCAAGGTATCGTACACATCATCGGACCGGAAATGGGATACACTCAGCCCGGCATGACGATTGTCTGTGGCGATAGCCATACGGCTACTCACGGAGCTTTCGGTGCATTAGCATTCGGGATCGGTACTAGCGAAGTGGAACACGTTCTGGTTACGCAAACCTTGCCGCAAGATAAACCTAAAACGATGGAATTACGTGTCGATGGGAAACTTGCTCCAGGTGTGACCGCCAAGGACTTAGTGTTGTATCTCATTGGTGACTTGACGACAGCTGGTGCAACGGGTTATGTGCTGGAGTACACCGGTGATGCGATTCGTCAGCTTTCAATGGAAGAACGCATGACTGTCTGCAATATGTCGATCGAAGCAGGTGCTCGGGCAGGAATGATTGCTCCAGACGAGACGACTTTCGAATATGTTCGAGGAAAACAACAGGCTCCCGACGATATGGAAGCAGCCATTGCTCGTTGGCGTCAACTCCCGTCTGATGCTGGTGCCGTTTACGATGCGACACGAGTTTATGCGGCCAGTGAAATTGAACCCCAAGTAACTTGGGGCACCAATCCTGGTCAAGTGATCGCCATCAACGCTCCCATCCCCTCCCCAGCCGATTTTACGGATGAAGTTGAGCAGAAGAGCACTCAAAGTGCATTGGATTATATGGGGCTTGTCGCCGGCAGTAAGCTATCCGACGTTGAAGTAAATCGAGTGTTTATCGGTTCGTGTACCAATGCTCGAATTGAAGATTTAAGAGCTGCTGCTGCGGTTGCCAAAGGCCGAAAAGTTGCGGATAGTGTCAGCGCAATGGTTGTTCCTGGCAGTGGTGTTATTAAACGCCAGGCCGAATCTGAAGGGTTAGATCGGATTTTCACAGAAGCCGGTTTCCAGTGGCGTGAAGCGGGATGCAGCATGTGTTTGGCAATGAATCCAGATAAGTTAGAACCAGGTGAGCGATGTGCATCTACGAGCAATCGGAATTTTGAAGGTCGACAGGGAAAAGGGGGGCGGACGCATCTGGTCTCACCCGCAATGGCAGCCGCGGCAGCGGTAGCTGGAGCATTTGTTGATGTGCGAGAATTTTAAAGTGTTTCTGTTAGAGTGATTTGAAACGTAAAAGAACATTTGAAAGTGTGAAAAATACAAAGGGAATTATGAAATGGAAGCTTTTGTTAAGCATTGTGGGATTGCCGCAGCACTCGATCGTGCCAATGTGGATACGGATCAGATTATCCCCAAACAATTCCTGAAACGCATCGAGCGAAGCGGATTTGG
>Ga0315332_10002394_pt1 | contig 10471 bp, 6 predicted proteins | sample M110034915metaG_FD_203455 | JGI IMG/M metagenome (GOLD analysis project Ga0315332, IMG submission 203455) | Ammonia-oxidizing marine archaeal communities from Monterey Bay, California, United States - M1 100m 34915 | ecosystem: Environmental > Aquatic > Marine > Intertidal zone | place: USA... | reverse complement strand
CTGTCCGCCAAAAATATAGAAGCTCACAAGACTCACTGGAAAGGCTTCGGCCCGCACCCGGAATGGCAGAAGCTGAAGAAAATGGAACGCTACAAAGGCACGGTCAGCAAGATCATCAGCACGATGCTCGTCCCAACTGCAGGTTCACAGTTGTAATCACCTGATTCAGCCTCGCTGGTATTTGACCTGCGCGGTTTTCAGCGCGGGGTCGGTGGCTCACGCGTGATGCTGGTCAGCCGCCCGGCCGCTGCTCAACCGGTAAAGAACTGGTACGAACAGCAACACCCACACTGTTGCCAGACTCAGTCCACCCGCAAGGCTGATAGCCATTGGAATCAGCTCCTGAGCTTGCGTGCTCCGTTTGAAAAGTAATGGCAGCAAGGCGGCGACCGTTGTGACTGAAGTCAGGATGACTGGGCGGAATCGCCAGCGACCAGATTCCATGATTGCTTCGTCGATACCAATTCCCTCCTCGCAACGCCGATTGATGAAATCGATCAGGACAATGGAATCGTTCGCTAGAATTCCCGACAGAGTCACCATCCCAAACAGGCTGAATAACGTGATCGGTTCTGACAAGAGACAGTGCCCCCAGATTGCTCCCGTAAACCCGAACGGAATCACGACCAGAATGATCAACGGTTGAAGGTACGAACGAAATTCCAGTGTCAGCAGCCCGAACATCCCGAAGACGGCGATCGCGAAGCCGATGAAAAGACTGCCGACTGATTCGCGAGTCTCTTTCTGCTGACCGTCCCAGCGTGTCGAGACTCCTGGATTTCGAGACAACAAATCCGGCAGAAACGATTCACGCAGATCAGCAATGATCTCCAGAGCGTTTGCCTGGTTCTGATCAACGTCTGCACTGATCGTGACGGCACGTTGCTGATCAATTCGCTGGATTCCGGCATAGCCGCGTTTAACGGTAACTTCAGCAACTTCCGGCAACGGTACTTCGCGACCATCGGGCAGCCGGATGCGGATCTCATCAAGCGTGGACAGGCCGTGACGTTCCGCCGGTGGGTAGCGGACCATCAGTCGCACTTCCTGCCGGCCTCGCTGAAGTCGCATTGCCTCGTCACCGTAATACGCAGCGCGCACCGTGCTCGCTACGTCTTCCAGACGAATTCCCGTCGCATGCGCTTCGGGCTTCAGTTTAATCTGCAGCTCCCACTTTCCCGGACCACGGCTGTCGGTGATATCCTGAACTCCCGAGTAGGTCGCAAGTTGTTCTTTCACCGACGTCGCAATCGTTTCCAGCTGTGCGATGTCGCTGGCGAGAAGAGACACTTCAATGGGTCGACCACCTCGTGCGTTGTTGATTCCCCAGAAGACAACTCGCTCGGCACCGGGAAACTCGTCGGATTCATCACGCCACTTCGCGATAATCTGCTGGCTGGTGAGGTACTCCGGCCGAAACGCCTGGTCATGTTCAAACTCGACGTAAATCTCTCCGCGGTTGCTGTCCAGCTGACTGGAATAGCCCACGCCTCGATACACGAATCGAAACAGTGATTCGCCATTGGCGCCGCTGCCCGGATCAACTCGCTGAAGTGACTGTTCCAGCTTCCGCGTCGCACGATCGATAACCGATGTCGGCGTTCCTTTCGGGTAGTCGATCGTCGTATAAACGAACGCATAGTCGCGTTTTTTCTCCAGCACAAATCGAGTGAATCCGCCCTGGTACAAGCCGATCGTCAGACACAACATGGCAATTGATAAGCTGACAGAGATCGCCGGTCTGGCCAGACACCAGCGCAGCACCGGCAAATACAAACGGCTGATCAAGAAGTTCAGACCGTGTTCCACCAGTTGAGGAATCCAACTCAGTACCGACTCACGAGACTTCCCGGGATCAGGCAGGTGCGAGAGATGACACGGCAGAATGAACAAACCTTCGACCAGCGAAATAAGCAGCATCGTTACAACGGCCAACGGTATGACACTGATTCGTTTTCCCATTTCGCCGCTGACATATACCAACGGAAGAAACGCGATCACTGTCGTCAGCACCGAACAGATCACCGAAGACGAAACTTCGGCCGTTCCATCAATCGCAGCCTGCAGTGCTGACTTGCCAAGTTGCCGATGTCGGAAGACGTTTTCCGAAATGACGATTGCATCATCGACCACAATTCCCAATGCCATCACGAAAGCGAACATCGAATACATATTCAAAGTAGCACCACAAAACAGCATGACCCCGCACGTCCCAAACAACGCGACCGGAATTCCCGCAGCAACCCAGAACGCTAGACGGCCATGCAAGAATAATGCCAGCATCAGGAACACCAGCGCGAGGCCAAACAGTGCGTTGTCTCGCAGCAGTTCGAGCCGTTCACGCGCCTGCCGGGAATAATCATTCCAGACCAAAAGCTCGTACCCGGCCGGCAACGTCTTCTGAGCCGCCCAGGCATTCACGTCTTCGTAAATCGCGAACATATCCTGATTCGGAGTACGAACGACTTCGTGTGACATCGCTGGCCGACCATCGATACGAGCGAAGATATCCAAGTCGACCAATCCGTCATGCACGGTGCCCAGATCTCCAACAGTCAGCACAACTCCGTCAGCACGAGTGAGAACAGGAATCCTGGCAATGCCGCTACCGGTCAGTTGCCGGTTGTCGATCCGCAACAGGTACTCAGTCTGATCAGTCCGCAAAGCTCCAGCGGGAACTTCAATGTTTGCCTTCCGAATCGCAGCGGTCACGTCGGCATGCGAGATGCCATGCATCCGCAGCGTCTGCTCAGAAATTTCCACGTCGATCTGGTACGGCTTCGCCTGCCACGACTTGACATGGCTGACCGACGGCAGCAACAGCAACTCGTCGCGAACCTGCTCAAACAGGTATCGCAGTTGCAATGCGGTTGCCTCTCGCTCGCGTAGAGACTTGGTTGCTTCCAGCCCAACACCCGGTTCACGAATTCCCAGAATGCCGACCGAAATCACGTTTCGATGACGAACATTCAACCGAACTCGTGGCTTCTCGGCGCCCGCTGGAAAGCGAGGAATCTGATCAACGACTGACCGAATTTCGTTCAGCACTTTGTGGGGATCGCCGACGTCCGATTCAAGAGTCGCGGACACCGTACCGTTTCCCTCCTTCGCAACAGCAGTGATCTTTTGGATCCCGGCCACGAATCGAATCGCCGATTCAATCTTCAGACAGATTGACTGCTCAGTTTCTTCAGGACTCGCACCGGGATAGGCAACCGAGACCTGAATCACGTCGGGCTGTGACTCAGGAAAACGCTCACACCGCAACTGCAGCATGCACGCCGCACCGGAAACGATGACAGCCAGCATCAGCGTGTTCATCGACGGACTGTTTCGTACAGCCCACGCGACGACGGATTTCACGGGGCGGACCTTTCCCGGACATCCATCCCGTCGAAAGCAATTGGCAGAGTCGAGACAACGACTTTGGAACCTGACTCAATGTCCGCCTGATCGGCTCTCAGAAGAACAACGGATTCAGTGACTCTGGCTGGCCGCACTCGATGGACAGCAAGTTTACCATCATCGATCACCCAGACCTGACCGTCCGGTTGCAGCGCGCCACGGGGAATTGCGAGTAGTTCGGTACGCGGCATTACTTTGATCGCGACTTCCACAAACATCCCTGCAATTAATGCTGGCGGACCTGCATCGGCCGAGCGAATTGGCTGCTCAACGACAACCCGACATGCCAGCGTCCGCGTAGTCGCGTCAAAACCTGAGCCGTCTGAACGCACCAGACGACCTTGCCATGTGTAAGACCCGCCTGATGTTTTGAACGTGACCGTCACATCAACTTCGGGAAGTTCAAATGCCGCTTTCAATGCAGAAGTTTCGATCGGCGCGGTATCAACTACATTAGCGTCCGAAATCAGCCCAACCGAATCCTGCAACCAGTAAAGGTCGTCGCTCCGCAACCGACACTCGACTTCAAACCGTGACGGATCCTGTAGAGTGAAAAGATGGTCGCCACGCTCGACAAAACTACCGACTTCCTGAAGATCTTTTGTAACGATCGCGGACAGCGGAGCGACAATCTCTGTGCGGGACAGATTAAGAACCGCTTCCTTTCGGTGTGAACTGATCAGATCGCTTTTCGCCTGCAGATCGGATTCGCGCAACGGTACTAATTCTCGACGGTTCTGCAGAAGTTCGAGTGCGTCCTGGACTTCCAGCACGGTCCTTTCCGCCAGATCACGTTCTGCCTGCGACGACGCATTAGTTGCCTTGAGTTTCTGTGACCGCGTGAATTCTCGCTTCGCAAGCTCAAGCCGTTTCTCCACAAGCGAAATCAACGTAGCAATCTGCTTTGATTCAATCGATATTTGCTGTCGTTCAATGCTGATCTGTTTGTCTTCCAGAGTCAGCTTCTCAAGTTTAAGTTCGTATGGTTCCGGATCAATCGTAATTAGCGGCGTTCCGGCCGAGACGACTCTTCCGCTACGAAGACCCTCAGCCTTCATCACGATGCGCCCATCAACTTCCGCCGAAATGCGAATCTCACGGAACGGGACGACTACACCGTTAACTCGAATTGGGAATGACTCAGCGTTAACTTCTACCAACTGTGTTTCAACAAGCGGAAGCTGTGCTGACGCAGTAATTCGCGTCGGTGGTTCATTCAAAGCAGATAGCCAGAATAACCCACACGCTCCACCTGCAAGAATCAACGCTGGCATTAGAAGATGTCTAAGCTGCTGAAGCATGCTGTCCTCAACTGCTGGTTAATTGAGAAGAGCACTCGGTGTATTGCACCGGCAGATACTCGATATTTTCTGGAGGAAATAACAAACGATCCTCTACGCGCACACCGACCCTTCGATGTAACAGTGTTCAGAGCTCATCGTACCGTCATGATCAAACGGCACTCCAATTCAATTAGCGAACGCCGCACGGATTACCCCAGGTGAAGCCATTCCCGGACAGACAATCCGGAACAACCTGTCACACGATTTACGGTGCGAACAGTGTGCTCGATTCAGCAACGAAAACTTTTTCGGATGAGAAAGATGTCGGACTCGTAAACAGGCAACATCTGGAATCATGTCACCGCCGACCATTTGAGCAGCTGAACTTCCACGGAAAATTCAACCGATCATGACGCCGGAAATTTCTGCAACACGACATCAGCCCTTTAATCATGAACAGGTGAGACAATCCCTGAGAAATGAATGTCCACACCGTACATTCGGTTATTGATCTTGCGAGTGTCGCGGCTCGGACATGCGGAATGTCAGCAGGGCACCGATGCCGATCAAGCCACTGATGGCCAGAAAGATTGGCTCGAAATCGACGATATCGATCAGTTTTCCGACCAATGGCGATAGCGCAAACGGCACGGCAAAGCACAGGCCCATCGTGCTGACATAGCGCGGGTGGTTAGCTGCGTCGGTCAGCTCAAGTGTGTAGTTGATGAAGGTTTTCATCGTCACCGGAACCAGTCCCAGAAAAACGAATGCCAACCAGAAACACTTGTGGCCTTCGTAAATTAAATCGCTTATCAAGAACAGCGCCATCAGCGGCGTAAGCGTACAAAGGAAAACCTGTATGCGAATCGCCATTCGATTTCCGTATCGATCGGCGATGATCCCGGATATCCAACTGAAAACTCCTACAGCGCCGTTCTGGGCAATTACCCAAAGCATCAAATGGAAGCCTTCTTCCTCGTTGGGAATACGGCTGCGGCCAAACGCCTGGAAATGCGGAAACAGAAACTGAACGGAGATAAACAACATGGCCACAGTGGCAGCTCGACGGAAGGCATAATCGTGCCTGAAGATCTCCCACGCGTCAGTGACGGCCTGCTTCGCGCTGCGAGCGGTGGATGGACACTCATTGTCGGCAGGTTCTCGGACAGGAAGCGTCAACAGACTGGCGAGTACAAATCCCACTCCGGCGAAACCGAAGATCAGCACGTAGCCGCCATCGGGTAATTGCAGAGGATGTTCCAACCAGCGTTGCAGCAGAAACCACGCCAGCGTGATCGACACCACCGAACCGGTGACACCCGAAACGGCCAGCAGCCGGCCTCGACGGTTAGCTCGGATCAGCTTGCCCTGGATCGTGCCCAGAGCCAGTTGATTCATGCCGCTGACGAAAAAGAAGATCACGTAAATCGTCAGAAACGCGATCGGCAACCAGGACGGTGCTCCGCCGTTAACAGGCTCACCGAGCCAGTACCACAACGCGGCTAATGATACGAAGCACGCACCCATTAATGTCGACGTGGCCTGGAGGACTCGCCGTTTGAGCGGTACTCGCCGCAGCCGATCAGCCAGAAACAACGGCACGACACTCTGCCCAAAGCGGTTAAAAACCGGCAGGAACCCACGCACAAATCCCGAGCCATCGATCACGTCCATAAACCGAGGAATCAGGACGCTTTCCGTCTTAAAGATCCAAGAGAACCGCAGCGTCACATTAAACGCTGCGAGCACAATCAGATTGCGAGGTTCGTCGGCGATAACCTGCGCGTCGCGCAGCTGATCCGTCGAGCTGCCTTCAGCACTGCTCTGCGAATCAGACACGCTTGCATTCCAATCAGTAGGTCAGGATCGGCCTGACAAAGTGTCTGCAGTAACGCACAGTCGAATGAACAAACCACGAAATAACTGGACAGGAGGAACTAATTGCAATTCAGAGAACCGGCGAACCAGTGCCCCGATTGTTGTGAACCAATTTGTGGGATGTGAAGTCCGATCGGCTATAGCCATCGTACGTACAGCTCGAGATGTATAAATTTTGCTGAAAGCGACAATCGACTATGACTCTCAACCCAGGTCAGCGTTGATGTCGACCCAGGCTTTCTTCTCAAACGACTCCAAACAGGCGTCGGCAACGAACTGGGCTCGTGCTCCGTGGTCGAATCCCGGCAGTGCGTCGCGTTCTTCGACGATGGCTGAGACGAATTCCCAGACGAGGTCGTAACGGAAGACGGTGCTCGGAACGCCTTCGTTGCCCCGTCGTGGACTACCGTCGATGACCAGAAATTCATCTGGGACCGGCACCTTCTCCATCGTGCCGCCGTGCTTTCCTATGATCACGTTGTTCGGATCGGTCAGCTGGTAGGCGGCTGAACCTTCCGAACCGTTGACTTCGGCCCACTCGTAACCAAATCCGTTGTTATGGTGACCTTTCATGACCGTGCTGCCTTCCCAGACGCCGGTCGCTCCGTTTTCAAACTGACCGATCAATGATGACCAGTCATCAACTTCCGACGGTTCACAGCTTTCGCCATCAGCCGTTTTATCTCGCGGAGAGAACTGCGCGATCGCACCGCAGATCGCCTTGATCGGACCCATCAGGTCCATTGAAAAGTCGATCCGGTGAATCGTCATGTCAAACAGGTCGCCGGCACCGGCCAGGTGTTTATACTGACGCCAGCCCCAGCTCGTTTCCGGCCAGTCGAGAAATCGCTGGCTGCGGAAATGTCGTGGCACGCCAAGCTGTCCCGACTGAACCAGATGCCGCACGTAACGCATCGACGGGGCAAACCGGTACGTGAATGCGGTCATGTGTCGAACGCCCTTGTCTCGAGCAGCCCGGTACATTTCGGCGGACTCCTGAAAGTTCAGACCGAGTGGCTTTTCGCACATCACATGCTTGCCGGCGTTGACGCAGGCGAGAGTCTGTTCGCGATGCATGAAGTTCGGCGTCGCGATGATCACCGCATCGATGTCCGGGTCGAACGCAATCTTTTCGTAGTCGGTTGTCGTCTTTGTCGGTCCCCACTCTTTCTGCCGTTGTTCAAGCAGAGCTTCGTTCGGATCACAAATAGCGACCAGATCACAGCGAGGGTCAATATTGATACCGGGAACGTGGTGGTAATCAGAAACGGCTCCGGCACCAATGATGCCGATACGGACTTTGTCAGACATAGCTGGGACTTCTCGGAGTAGACAGGTATTTTGAGGGTTCGTACTAAATGACGTCGCAATGTCGACAGGATAACGATCACCGTTTCCGTCAGCCACGATCCGACCAGCCACACTTTGCAAGCGTGTTTGCGTTGACCAGAATGCTGTTTCGACATCCGCGACCAGATTTCTCATAAGGGCGGCACGTGACATGAAGCAAAGATCGGGCGATGAGCCTGCTGGATTCTTCGCTCGTCGTGTGACGAGTTTCCGTCACGCGTTCCGCGGCCTGTCTTTTGCAATCCAGTCAGAAATCCACGTCCGCATTGATCTTCTCGCCACACTGGCGGTCGTTGCATCCGGGCTCTACTTTGAGCTGTCAGCAAACGAGTGGTGCAGCATTTCTCTGGCAATTGGACTGGTCATTGCCTCGGAGATTCCGAACACCGCGATCGAACTGCTGGTCGACATCGTCAGTCCCGAACACAACGCTGCGGCAGGATGCGTGAAAGACATTGCCGCTGGTGCGACATTTGTTTCTGCCGGATGTTCTGTCGTTGTTGGAGCTCTGATCTTCGGACCGCGACTGCTGAACATCCTGATCCTGTGAATCCAAATTTGAACTGATCCCACCCCGCCGGCAGGAGCCGCCATGATTCCACGCCTTCAAAACTTCGTTCGCCCGTGCCTGTTAATTCTCGCCGCTGGCGGAATCTGCTCTGCATCACTTGAAGCGAAGGCTCAATCATCGAGGCCTGCTCCGGCTGAAGGCTGGCACCTGGTCACGATCCCCGACGCCTGGCGAAAAATGCCGAGCGGCAATTTAAAACCAATCGACGGTTATTCGTGGTACCGCTGCCTGATTCAAGTGCCTGAATCGTGGAAAGGTGCCAGGCTAACCCTGTACTCCGAGGCGGTCGACGACGCTCGGGCTTCGTACGTCAACGGTGTGAACGTCGGAGCGACCGGTACTTTCCCGCCTCAGTTTCGCAGCGGCCTGGGTGAAAAAGGGAAGTACGACGTCGATGCCGACCTGATAGAAGTCGGCAAGCTCAACACAATCGGAATCCGGGTTTATCAGGACAACCCGCGTCCAAACTTCAGCGTCGCTCCACCGATCCTGATGAACGAGTCCGCGAAACAGGCCATCCGAATGGACGGCGACTGGCAATACCGACCCGGTGACGAATCGGCGTGGGCAAAAGGTTCGGCCGCAGACTTCGGCGTAAACGTGGCAAAACTTGCATCAGGAACAAGCGATCGTAAACAGGGAGCCTTTGCCAAAGTCGACGATGTCGAGGATCTTCAGCGCTACGTTATGAAACGAAAGGGCGACAACGATCCCGTACCGCCGATCGAAGCCGAGAAACAGTTTAAAACGCCAGACGACCTGGATATCCAGCTTGTCCTTTCCGAGCCACACATCGCTCAGCCGTTGTTCATAAACTGGGACGAGCGGGGACGGCTGTGGGTCATGGAGTATCGGCAGTACCCAGAAATCGCAGGTCTGAAGATGCTCAGCCGCGACGTCTACCTGCGAGCAGTTTATGACAAAGTACCCAAAGCTCCGCCAAACCATGTCAAAGGCCGCGACCGGATTTCGATCCACGAAGATACGGACGGCGACGGTGTTTACGACAAACACAAAACCTTTGTCGACGGCTTGAATCTGGCGACTTCGTTTGTGCAGGGCCGAGGCGGGCTGTGGGTCACTAATCCTCCGTACCTGCTGTTTTATCCGGACAAAGACGGCGACGACGTGCCGGACGACGTGCCGGAAGTGCACCTTGAAGGCTTCGGGATGGAGGACTCACACTCTGTTATTAACAGCCTCAGATTTGGACCAGACGGCTGGCTTTACGGTGCCCAGGGAAGCACCGTTTCGGGCAACATCAAACGCCCCGGCTCCAAAGAAAAACCGATACGCACGATGGGGCAACTTATCTGGCGCTACCATCCGGAACTGCGACGTTACGAAGTCTTCGCGGAAGGCGGCGGCAACACGTTCGGTGTGGAGATCAGCGAGAAGGGAGAAATCTTCTCCGGCCACAACGGCGGCGACACTCGAGGATTTCATTACGAACAGGGCGGCTACTCACGAAAAGGATTCGGCAAGCACGGAACGCTTTCGAACCCGTACTCATTCGGCTACTTCGCGAACATGAAGCATCACAGCGTGCCGCGATTCACGCACAATTTCATCATCTATGAAGAGAACATTCTGCCCGACGAGTACCGCGGAAGGCTGTTCGGCATAGAACCGCTGCAGGGCCAGGTCGTGATGAGCGACTTCCAGCCGGATCAGTCTTCGTTCCAGACTCGTGACATCAGCCGAGTCGTCAAAACCAACGATCAGTGGTTCCGACCGGTCGACATCAAAGCCGGCCCGGACGGCTGCATCTACGTCGCCGATCTTTACGAACAACGCATCGACCATAGCAGTCACTACGCCGGCCGCATCGACCGGACAAATGGGCGAATTTATCGGTTGAAACCGAAAAAAATGCCGCAGGCAAAACCGTTTGACTATGGAAAATCAAACTCCAAAGAACTTGGCAAGCTGCTCGAACATCACGGAAAATGGCATCGGCAGACAGCACAGAGAATCATCGCTG
>Ga0315332_10002390_pt1 | contig 10474 bp, 9 predicted proteins | sample M110034915metaG_FD_203455 | JGI IMG/M metagenome (GOLD analysis project Ga0315332, IMG submission 203455) | Ammonia-oxidizing marine archaeal communities from Monterey Bay, California, United States - M1 100m 34915 | ecosystem: Environmental > Aquatic > Marine > Intertidal zone | place: USA... | reverse complement strand
ATTATACAGCATCGTGAATTTGATAATCGAGTATTTAGGTTGGTTAAATTGTAAAGTAAGCCATCTCCTGCCCTAGATACTAAATTGTCAATCTCATCAAGTACAATGATATGCACTCCTCCAATCCTATCCATTCTACTAACTAAGGTTTCCAATACACGATCTGTTGGCCAGCCAGTAAAAGGAACTGTGACATCTCCACGTTCTTGTAGTTCAGATGCAATATACTGAACGACCCTGTACTTAGTGTCGATACTCCTACAATTTATCTCATAAGCATGGACATGTTGCTCTAGTTCGTTGCCCTTTTCTCTTAATTGCCGAAGAACATATCTAGTAACAACAGTCTTGCCGGCTCCAGGAACTCCATAAAGAAGCATATTTGAAGGTATGTGGCCATGTAATGCATCTACAAGGTTCTTTACTAATGAATTAATTTCATTTTCCCTATGAGGAAGTCTTGATGGTTCAAAGCCATGATCGAAAATTTTTCTGTTCATGAATAGACTTTCTTGGCCAAGAATTTTCTCAAAAATATTCCCGTCCATATTTCACACAACGTCCTAAAAACAGATACTGATGCACTTATTTAACTTACAAGTTAATAGCGCACTAGCACATGTCTCCTAGCGAGTAAGTCAAAGATAATAAGCATGTCTTAGAACTTGAAAAAGAGATTTGGATTATGTAAGAGAAAATAGAACAAAAGGAAATAAAAAATTATTTATTATGGCTAGTTATTTTAAAGTTTTTTTGAGGAGAAATTTCTAGTACGTCTCCGTCTTCTAATTGGTGTACTCCCTCAGGCAGATCGGGGATTGGAAAACCTTCATTGGATTCACTAGAATTGGAAAAGTTGTGCGTTACTAAGATTAAGGTATTTGGAAATTTTTTAGAAAAACGACTTACGTCACTTGGAGTGTAATGATACGGGAAATCACCTATATCTGGCATCCCCATCTCAAGAATGACGATATCTGACTTTTCGGCCCTTTTCTCTATCTCCTCACATGGCCCTGAATCACCACAATGTAATATCACCAATCCACTATTGTGTGTCAATTCATACCCATGAGGATCTGTTTCAGGAGTATGGAGTACAGCAAATCTCTCAAATTCCCAGTTGGTTTCTGGCAAACTTATTTTTTCTTCTTCAAACCAATTAGAAGTTTTTTCCATATCTTCTAGACTACCTGGGAATCCCATATTACATAAATCTGACAAGATTTTCTTACCCCCGGGCCTAAGATATATATTCAGTTTTTTTTTCTGTTTTGGATCTGAAATATACTTCCTTTCAAGCAGAAAGAATGGAAATCCAAAAGTATGATCTGCATGCCAATGAGTGAATAATAAATGTTCTATGGCGGAAGTATTAATTCCTTTTCTACGTAATTGTGTGATTAAAGTAGGAGGAGTGTCGATTAAAATTTTATTATCAATAAGTGCTAAAGCATGAAGTCTACCAAGAGGTGTAAAAGCATTTCCAGTACCTAGGAAGTCGATGCGAATCATGATTGTAGATTGCGTGTCTAAGATTTGACTTAATCACTTCGATAGTGGTTCGAGTGTATATCTTCTTCAGCATCTATTCATAAACATGTTTCAACTCGGAGGAGATAGTTAGTTTGAGGCCATAAGGTTATGAAATCTAAATGGAGTGCAAAAAACCCATATATTTCTCATTTAAATCAAAACTACATACTCAATGGGAAAGATTCAGGTAAAGAAACTAGACATATTGTTTTTGATTTAGGTGATTCAGGTTTAGACTATAAGGCAGGAGATGCGTTAGGAATAATCCCTATTTGTCGCCCTGATTTAGTAGAAGAGATATTAGCGCTGTGTAATTTTACTGGCGATGAAGAAGTCGAAACTCACTTAGGAAAATGTACGCTAAAAGAAGCTTTAACAAGTCAATATGAAGTACACAGGTTATCAAAGAAATGGATTATGAAGTTGGGTGAACATTTAGATAGTGATTCAGGAGAGATTGATATTAAGATAATCAAAAGGAAGAGAATATCTGAAGAAAATGGAGTTGTGATCATAGATTGGGAAGGTACTGGAAATGATGAAGATATACCTGAAGGATATGAAGAAGTAGGTTTTGTCTCTGATCCTAGTTTAGCTTTATGGAAAAAATTATCCTCTGATGGAGAAGAAATGGAAGATTATATTTGGTCCAGAGATTATATAGATGCTTTAGGGGATTTTAGCAATATAAACTTCAGTGCACAACAATTACTAGAAGGAATGGATAGATTGAAGCCAAGGCTTTATTCGATTGCAAGTAGCCCAGACTTTGAACCGGGAACAGTTCATCTCACAGTAGGGATAGTAAGATATTCACATCATGGAAGAGACAAAGCAGGATTATGTACTGGATTTTTGTCTGATATGTGTGAAGTAGAAGAAACAGGCATTGGAATATTTATGTCTCCAACTAGATCATTTGTTTTACCTGATGATAAATCAAAAGATATCATAATGGTAGGTCCAGGAACAGGTATAGCACCTTTCAGAGCATTTCTAGAGCAAAGAAACATTGATAATGCAACAGGTAGGAATTGGCTATTTTTTGGCGATTGGACAGAAGAAGGTGAATACTACTACAAAGAAGAAATGGAAGACTGGAAGAAAAAGGGAATTCTTAATAAACATGATTTGGCATGGTCACGAACAGGTACTGAGAAGGTATATGTTCAACATTTAATGGATAAAAATGGTGAAGAAATATGGAAGTGGATAGATGAAGGAGCATACTTCTATGTTTGTGGAGATAAATCAAGGATGGCAAAAGATGTCCATAAAACGTTGATTAAAATTTGTTCTGAACATGGCGATATGACTACTGAACAAGCTAAAGATTTTGTAGAGACGACAATGATGAAAACTGAAAAAAGATATCTCAGAGATGTATACTGAATTTTTAAGGACTACCGAGTAGTGGAATAATCACAGGTAGTATTATGTTTCGTCGTGTTCTTATCGCCAATAGAGGTGAAATTGCATTAAGAATAATGAGGTCGCTTCGTTCACTTGATGTTGAAGTAGCCATAATATATGGCAAAGAAGACCGTTTATCGTTACCGGTTAGACTGGCTGATGAAGGAATATATATCCCCCGTAATGACCCCTTAGCATCTTATTTAGATATTGAAGCAATAGTGAAGGCTGCAGTAGAAATAGGGGCTGATGCTGTTCATCCTGGTTATGGTTTCTTAGCAGAGAATCCAACGTTTGCAAGGAGATTAAAGGAAGAAGGGATTAAGTTCATTGGACCTAGTTCAGAGGTACTAAAAATATTGGGGGATAAGATATCAGCTCGTGAAATTATGGCAAAGGCAGGACTGCCTATAGCCAAGGGTTCAGAAGATCCTATCGTTAATGTTGAAGAAGCAAATATAATAGCTGAAGAAATAGGCTTTCCTTTGATAATCAAAGCCGCCGCAGGAGGAGGTGGAATAGGTATGCAAGTAGTAAATAATAATGATGATTTTGAAAGCGCTTTAAATCTCTGTCAAGGTAGAGCATTATCTGCATTCGGAGATGGGCGAGTTTTCATAGAAAAATTTATCGAAGGAGCACAACATATTGAATTTCAAATATTAAGTGATGGTAAAAATGCAATACATTTTGGTGAAAGATTTTGTTCAATACAAAGAAGGCATCAGAAAATACTAGAAGAAGGCCCATGGCTTAGTGATGAAGTAAGAGAAGAAATTGGAGATATAGTAGTTAAAGGAGCAAAATTAGTAGGTTATGAGGGACTTGCTACTTTTGAATTCTTAAGAGACAAGGGGGGTAATTTTTATTTCTTAGAAGTTAATCCAAGAGTGCAAGTTGAACATACTGTTACGGAAATGATTGCTGGAGTAGATCTCGTAGCATTAGGAATTAAAATTGCGTCGGGTGAAGAATTAGGAATTAAGCAGGAAGAAGTAGAAATTAGAGGGCATGCTATTGAAGTAAGAGTAAATGCAGAAAATCCATGGACTTTAGAACCATCTCCAGGCAGAGTTTGGGAATGTATTTGGCCCGGAGGGCAAGGAGTTAGGATAGATTCTCACATCCATACTGGCTATGATATTCCTGCATCATTTGACTCCTTACTTGCGAAAATCATTGTATGGGCTCCAAATAGAAGAGAAGCGATAAAGAAAATGATTTCAACGATAGATGAAGTTATTTTAACTGGAGTAGATACTCTTATTCCACTTCATAAAAGAATTCTAAATGAAAATGATTTCAAAGATAAAGAAATAACGATTAAATATCTTGAAGAACACCCTGAACTAATGAGAGAGAGGATTTGAATGGACTTATTAGTAGTAGGAAGTATGGGTTACGACCATATTCAAACTCCAACTACTCACGGTTATGATGTATTGGGTGGTTCGGCAGTTCATGCATCTATTTCTGCTGCATTTCATCTTCCTTTAAAACCTGGAATTTTACCTAGAGTAGGAATAATAGGCCCTATCGGAAACGATTTTAGAGGAGAAGATTTAGAATTATTGAATGAAAAGGGAATAAACACAGAAGGTGTGGCTAAATTATCTGGGAAAACTTTCAGGTGGGCTGGAAAATATGAAGGTACAATGAACGATGCTCAAACTATATCTACAGAAATTAATGTTTTAGGTGACTTTGATCCGGTAATTCCTAATTTTTGGAAGGATGTTGATATTTTATTTTGTGCGAATATGAATCCTTTGTCACAAGTAAAGATTCTTGAGGAATGCAATCCTAATATATCAGTATTGGACACTTTCATGCTATGGATAAATACAGAGTTCGAAGTATTATCAGAAGCACTAAGGAAAGTTGATGTGGCAATCTTAAATGAAGAAGAAGTTTGTGCCATTTCAGGAGAAGATATTGTAACGATAGCTGCTGAAAAGATAATTTCGGGAGAGGCTTTGTACGGAGGATCATCTGCAGGTAAAGGCCCTAGGAGTCTAATAATTAAAAGAGGGAGTGGAGGAGTTTTGGCATATTTGCCTTGTGGAACAATATCTCTACCTTCTTATCCTACAAAAAAAGTTATTGATCCAACTGGCTGTGGAGATTCCTTTGCAGGAGCATTATTGGCCAATATAGTTGGATCTACGGGTGCGATGGGAGATATCGAAATAATGCGAAATGCACTAGTTCATGCTACAGTTACTTCTTCATTTGTAATAGGCGGCCTGGGTTCAACAAATTTAACAGATTTACAGAAAGGAAAGTATCATGCTAGAGTCGATAAATATCGAAGGATTGTTGGGCTAACCTAATTTTCTTATCCCTGGTAATTTATTTCCTTCGGAAGGAGAAGTTGTTTGTCTCATATGTTTAAAACTCAATTTTTTCCTAGGTTCATCTTCATTAGAAACTCTGGAAACTATGGAGTTTATGACATCCATTGCGTCATCATTTTCAATATTTTTATTTGTTTTTCTATATCTAGAGTAAACATTTGATTGGTGCTCTTGATCACTCCTTAATCTAAGATGTTGGGATGTTTGGAATCTATTATTAGAAGAATGGTTTAGTTTTTGTTTCTTCATAGAAATATTAGAAGGGCGTAATAATTTATTCAGTAATACTAGAGATATACTCTTTTGTTTATTTTTTGAAGGTAAAATTCTATTATTTCCTTTGTTTGCATATTTTTTTAAGGAAGGGTAACTGTCTAAATTAGTTGATTCATAAGAATAGTTTAATTCCTTACTACTGCCTTTAATTTCTTGCTTAGCTCTTGCTTCCTGTACTATTCCAGATCTGCATTCTTCCCTTACTGCATTCTCATTAGGTTGTGGTAGTTCAAATGAACTCTTATAATCAGAATCTGGATGCCCATAGTCCTCATATGCCTTTTTCATCATTTGTAAGCTTGATATCTGGGCCAAAGTGTTTTCAGACTCTTTGGAGTTCTCAACATTTGTATTGGGAAAGATATTTTCGTTATCTTTTTCCATTTGTTGATCGAATAGTCCTCCTTCTCCAAACATATCTAAACCTCCTCCAAACATATCTAATTGTCCAGCAGCCTCGGATAATACTGAATCCATCCTAGTTTCATTTGCATCATTGCTTAGAAATGAATCTTGACTATTTTCAGATATTTTTTGTTTTTCCTTATACCATGGCGGAGGAGGAGTATTCCATGCACTCTCATATGCAGATTTTTTGGATATGTTTTCTTCTAACTGCATATTATCTAAAGAGATATTTCCGCCATTTACTTCTTCTGTATTTAAGTTCACATAATCCGAAGTTAATGATTTTTGAATTGTACTATCCATCATATGTGATTGCAATTCAGGTTTTTTATCATTAAACATTAGTAACTTATTTTCATTTTTGGATAAATTTCCTCCGGCGAATGTAAAAGAAGGAAATAGGGGTATTTCTTTTTCAAGATTTTCTAACCCTCGTCTAGCTTCTTCCATACTACTGCCATGTATTAGTCTGGATATCATAGTTGCTAACCTGAGTAATGATCCTTCACTTCCTGCTATCAGATGCCTATCGCCCGAGTTAGTATCAATAGATATTATTGGATGCCGAGAGAATATATTTAGAGAAATAGCCAAAAGGCCGAATGATATTGGGATTAAACCATAGGGGAAAGATATTGTACTTATTCCGAGTATAATAGAAATTAGTCCCAGTGGGACTAACCCATTAGGCAAGAATGGTATTGTTAGGTGTCTAGTTCTATGAACTGCAGCTAAAGAAAGGCGTAACCCTTTACCATCACTTCTCTCAAGAGTTAATTCACGGTCGGAAAGAATAGCACAAAACGCCCCTTTTACCCCAACAAGAGAAAGATTGCCGAGTAGTTCGGTTTCCCCCTCTCCAGTTGGGCTGTTAAGCCCAGCTGAATACATCCAGTTGTAGCAGACTGGTTCATATGGTATAAAATGAATGTAACTATTTTCAAAGTGTACCTACGTTTATGTATAAAAAATATTATTCGGGCATTATCTCTTTTACAGTCCCTATGATTCTCATAGGATTTGCATCCAACTGTGTTAGAATGATTTCATTTACCTTTTCTGCGCGTACCCAAAGTGGATTTTCCCAGTTAACTTTTATGCAATCTTCGGATATATTTGTAATACGGCCAACAACAAATTGTAAATCTGAAGAAGCATGGATGATGTCGTCTTTTTTGATTTGTTTTTTTTGAAAAGGTGCTTTATTCAGTATAATTGAAGAATTGTTATGTTTCACCAAAACTTCGGAATTTGGATGGACTATGATGCATCCTTTGTGGAGTGCCTCTTCTCGTAGATTTCTAATTGCGATTCCCACTCTATCTCCAGAATATGCGGCATCAACATTATCATCCATTACTTGTAAACTTCTGACAATTCCTTTTTCACCCAAAGAAATTACCTCAATCGTATCATGTTTTTTGATTTGTCCTGATTGAACATAACCAATGCCCACTAGTCCGATCCCTTGGACAACAAAATGCTGGTCAATGGGTATTATTAGTGGTTTTTCACTTAGATCAGTATGATTCATCATCCCAAACATAAGTTCTCTTATTTCATGATTTTCTGGCATTGACTGGTATATCTTCCAATCAAGTTTTAGTTGTGAAAAAATCATATTTATTTGGTCGATATCTATCCAATTTCCTTCCTCAGGATTAATTATTGCAACTCCTTTTTTAATACCAGAACAAGCAAACGAAACTAGAATTTCGCCTAATGAAGAATCTACTTTTGATATTTCTATTATTCCAACTTTAGCTACATTCAATACAGACAATAGCGGCCTTATACTATCTGGAAGTTTGAGTGGCCTTAAAAAAGATAATATTCGTGAATTTTCACCAGTGCCTTCTTTGAAGACATATGACTCTATATCTCTTGAATCACTCTTTTTTGCCAAACTTCTTGCAAAATTTTCAGAACCTATTAATGCGATGTTGAGAACAGGCATAAGAATCCGACAATGATTTAGTTGTTGAAATGAGTGGTTCCTGATGCCTATTTCATAGCATCTCTGGCGGATTGGGCCTGCTTCCAAAATTCTTTCTCTTCGTCTGTTTTTGGTTCAAATTGCGGTATTTCTATTGCGTTCATAGATTCATCAATAGCAACCATGAAAAAGAAACCTGAGCAAATTTCATCACCTTCCCATTCTGACCTAGACATCCTACATGAAGTTACATGTATTCCCGCAGTTCTGGGCGAAGTCCAAACAACCTTTGCTGTAGTTCTGATAATATCTCCTTGGAATGCTGGTTTACGAAATTTGAGTGCATCGACAGAAATAGTTACAAATTCACGATGCGCGAATTTTGATGCAACCATCCCTGCACTAGTGTCCATAATGCTCATTAGATGCCCTCCAAATAGTGTATTTAGTGCATTAGTGTGACCAGGAAAAACTTCATTCAAGAGTACAACGGGTTCGAAAGAGTAGGGCTCCTCCATGTTCTATCGAACGCACATGATAAGTCATCATCCTTGAATGCTCCATTAAAATATATCAATTAAGGACGTTTTCATAGGCATAGTTGAATCGCGATGACACTTCGCGAGCATATGGAAATACCAAGTCTGAAGTGGGAACCTCTCATTTATGAAGATCCGGAAGGAGGGAAAATAGTAATTTGGCCTCATCTTCCATGTATTGTCATGCCAAATTCTCTTAGATATAAGAAATGGGACGGTTTGGCACTTTTGTATTCTAGAGAAGATGTTGCAATACTAAAAGAAGAAGAAAAAGATGAGATAAAAAGTCCTGGAATTAATGTTCAAGCGGTGCTTTCTTCAGGAGGAACGATGGGGCTATTATTAAGAGACATTCAAAGTTTAGATATCAATGGACCAAGTATACCAGATCCGGAACCAGCTAGACTACTGAGGCATGCTGAAAATACAGGAGGTAAACCAGTATACACAATAATTCCCGAAATTACAGATAAAAAATGGGAAGAATGGTATTCGAAGTGTGCAGATAATCAAGTCAGGATGATTAATCTCCTAAAGACAATTAATAAAACAAGAAGATATGCGAGAAATCGCATAAAGGCCTCAAAGATGGTAGTAAAGTCAGAAAAAATAAATTCTGAATTAGGTGCTGCTGCTGCAGTATGTGCATCATGGTGGATTGAAGAACAGAGAGTCCTTACTAGTGATTTAATTAAAGAGCGCGATGAAAGATTTGCAGCCAGAATAAAAGGCGCGTTATGTGATTTAAGAAACAGAAGACTTGATGAAAGTGATAGTTCCGACGTCGTATTATTAGTACCTGTCCACCAAGCATACCTTGAGCAAATATATGATTCTATAAATAAATGCCAAAAAATAGAGAAAATAGAAAGAGAATGAGAATATGGAAGAAGAATCTAATTTTTTAAGAATACAAACTCAAACTTTTAGATTTACTCCTTCCCAACCTGTCAAACATGAAGATGTATCAATTTTAGCAGGAGGATTCAAAGATGGAGAATATTCATTAGTTGTTAATGAAAATCCAAAATCAACCCTAATTATTGATAAGTTTGGATCAATAATTGTGCATAATATTTCAAGACAGGAAGTGGCTAAATTAGTTACGAAAAGATTTCTTCTTAGCATCGGCATGTCAGATGAAGGTCTGAAATCAGAAAATGGAGAGATGTTAGCAGAATTCTCATTAGGGAAGGCAGTATTACTTGAATTGGCAAATGAGAGATTTAATGACATAGATTTAGATAATAATATTAATGCACTAAGAATAGATGCTAAAAGGCATGAGTGTAGGATAATTTTATTCAGTAATGGCAAAGGCATAGTTTTAGGGCAAAAATCGAGAAAAGTGATTGAGTTGGCAGTCAGATATTGGAAGAATCTCCTTGAAAAAGAAGGAACATTGGCTTGAGAGAAATGTTAGAAGATGGTTTTTGGCATGGAGAAATAATGGACCAGCACATACATCTAGATAGAAGAAATCTTTACATGGATGCAGTGAATGAATTCGTAAAAGCAGGCGGCACAGCCATTAATCTGGTCCATAAACCTGATTTTAAGAATCTTCCAAAAAAGATTAATGATTATGAAAGGGCGTATCGCGATACCGTAGATATGTCAAATGAAATAAGAAATAATTTTGATATTGATGTTTTAGTTACTTTGGGACCGCATCCTGTTTCTTGGGAGAAGCAAATTATGAAAATGGGCTATGAAGAATCTACTGATTTGCATTTAGAAGCTGTCAATCTAGCACTAGAATTTATTTCTGATGGAGATGCAGTATGTCTTGGAGAAGTTGGTAGACCGCATTATCCAGTCAATAATAAGACTTGGAATAAGGCAAACGAGTTATTATTACAGATTATTGAAATGGCGGCTAAGGAGAGAGTCAGTATACAACTACATGTCGAGAGTGATGGCGAAAAAACATATTCAGATATATCAAAATTATGTAAAGAGGCCAAAATGCCAAAAAAGAAGGCAATTAGGCATTTCGCTCCATCAAA
>Ga0315332_10002389_pt1 | contig 10474 bp, 11 predicted proteins | sample M110034915metaG_FD_203455 | JGI IMG/M metagenome (GOLD analysis project Ga0315332, IMG submission 203455) | Ammonia-oxidizing marine archaeal communities from Monterey Bay, California, United States - M1 100m 34915 | ecosystem: Environmental > Aquatic > Marine > Intertidal zone | place: USA... | reverse complement strand
AGTTAAAGCGGTTTGATGTTGCTTCGCAGATTTCAAAACTAGGAGGATTCTATTACTGGCGAGAAAAAATGGGCTTCGCTCTCGAGCAATCTAGGTACCATCAACTGTCAGATGGTGACCTTACAGACAAACTAAAAAGCCTAATTGACAAATTTAATCGAATACCGAAATCCAAAGAGCTTCGTGAAATTGATTCCATCTTACTTGCCAATCTGAATAAGAGAGGAGGTATTCGCAAATTCATAAAGCCACTGGTGAACAATCCTTCCTATCGACCAGCATGTGAAGAATTCCTCAAACGAATAGGATCCTCAATTAGTGAGTAGCAAATACCTGTACCTACCAGCCTCGATCACTCACCATCACTAGCAGGGCATCCTTGACGCTCTCGGGCAGATCCGCCCAGACTTGTAGCAGTGCTTCTAGTTTCCGGTCATGAACGTCCCGAAATGCGTCGGATTCTGCGTCGCCCATTACAACATCAGTGATTTTCCACTTAGAAACAGCCCTTAGTTCGAGTCCCTCATCGCCCACTTGGGGTATTCCTACTGATGGACCATGACGGTCTATGACGGGGAATGCCTTTTTTTGTAGGGTCTGTGTTTTTACTGACGGAGCATGAGGGGCTATGAGTGACGGATCTGCCACTACCTGCGCCACTACTTGTTGGCCCAGTTTCATCGTAAATATAACGAAATATATGTCCCCAAACGGCCCTTTTGCGACAGTAATGGTGTTGAAACATATGGGAGAGATAAATTGGACGATATTTTGGTCAAGAAATCGCAAAAAGTCTTTGAAATTCTGGTCCGTGAGAATACTCGGATGCTGATGGTGTATTTGCGTAGTCTTGTGCGTGACGAGTCTGTGATCGAGGACCTGTTCCAGGAATCAATGATTGTTGCGTGGAGGCGGCTCGATGATTGCGATCTGGACCGCCCTTTCGGTCCATGGTTGCGTGGAATTGCCTCTCGGCTGGTAAAGGCCCATTATCGCAAGCGGAAATTAGCTCCTATCGTGCTTCATGACGCGGTTCTCTTTGCGGTGGATCGTCAGTTTGAGCATATCAATCTTCAAGTGGGTGACACATGGGATGAGAAAGTATTCGCTTTACACCAGTGCATTGACGAACTGCCCAAGAAACAGAAGGGGGTCCTTATAGGTAAGTATTTCGACAGTTTGCAAACGCAACTTCTTGCTGACCAGTTTGAGCTGACTTACGAAGCCTGTAAGAAACGTCTCCAACGTGGTCGGGCAGTGTTAGCCGAATGCCTTAAAAGAAAGGGCGTTATGAGTACTGCGGAGGCGAAGTCATGAGCGACCAGAACAATGATTGTTTGTCGGATTGGTTGGACGATGATATGTTGCCATCGACCGGAACAACTGACGAATTACTGGGCCAATCGAGTGATTCGATTGCGGAGTCGATTCTGGTTCATGGATTGCTATCTGATATAGGCCGCCGAGACAAAGCTCGCGATGATGAGCGGATTCAAGCGTTGATGCAACTGATTAACGCTGACACCCTCGCGGTAGAAGGCGCAACGGAGTTTGACGAACCTCTTGCTGGTGCGAAACACCTGTTAAGCCCCACTGCGGGTAAGCGAAGAACATGGATTTCGATTTTATCGTCGGCATTAGCTGTGGCCGCTGTTGTCATGGTGATGTTCATAGTGACAGGTCCACATCATAACGTTTCTGCTGCAATGACTTCACTTGAAAAGATACTCTCAACAGCCGCAGAACCGTTTGATCGAACCTATCGCGTGCGTGTGGTTGAAGAGTATCCGCGTGATAAACAGCCACGAAACCTGCCGAGCGACGTCCGAGATCGCAAGGTAAAAGAGCAAATTGATGGTGCGACGCTCTACGTACGTGGAGTTAATCAGTATGTGTTAGAAGTAATGCTGTGGAATGGACTCAAGAGAACGTCTGGATGCGATGGCATAGTGAGTTGGGCCTTTCGTGAAGATGGACCCGTTCATGAAAGCATGGACCTGAATCGGTTTCGCGGTGGTATTCCCGGGCAACAACAAGACATACCGTTCATCAACATTCACTCTCACTTGTCGCAATTGCATAGTGACTATGAAGTGGAGCTAACATTGAAACAGGAGACCACAAGCAGCGGCACAATTGTTTCACAACTTGTCGGTAAACGAAAGTCGGATGGAATACGAGGTCCTAAGGTGATTGATCTTTGGTTTGATGAAGAGAACGGTACAGTTCACAAGATACTTCTAGATGGACTACCACGTGGACGAGGTGGTCCTAAGAGCTTGATGCTGGAACTGATTGGCCAATCCGAACTGACTCCGCAGTTCTTTTCGCACGATTCTCATCATGAACCCGGGCGACAGGTTCGACATGAGGATAAACAGTAATGAGATATCAGTGGATTTCCTGTGTGGCTACGATGGCGGTGTATTTGAGTCTGCCTTCGTTCGTGGCATTCGCACAACAAAACCGAGTTGATCCGATCGTCAAAGCAATTGACTCCAACGGCGACGGTTCTATCTCACTTTCAGAATTAAAGTCGGCCTCATCGTCGATTCGGAAATTGGATTCTAATGGAGACAGAGTGGTTTCACGCGAGGAAGCGTCGGGTAAAAACAATTTACCTCAGGGGCGCGGTGGCGCGAGCAGAGTCGGTGGCTACACAACTCCTCCTGCGGCGAATAGTGTGCCGGATCACGCTTTCAATATTATTCTGGGTAGACTAACAGATCACGAAGCGACAGTACGCGTGCTATTTCACAGCGACGTTCAAGCCTATCTAAGTTATGGAACCCAAACTGGCGAACTTTCCAAAAAGACGAAAGGTCAAAATCTGGAAACGGGCCAACCATTTGACTTTGTCATTGATTCTCTTACAAAAAACCAACGCTACTTCTATCGCATTATCTATCGAACCATGGGACGTACCGAACAAAGTGATGAATATATGTTTCACACTCAGCGTGATAAGGGAAGTGCTTTTGTATTCACCGTCCAAGCAGATTCGCATCTAGATGAAAATACAAGCGGGGAAGTTTATTTGAGAACGTTAACCAACGCCCTTGCCGATCAAACAGATTTTCACTTTGCTCTCGGCGATACGTTTATGACAGGTAAATATGTAGAACCGGAACTTTCTGAGCCACAGTATTTGGCACAACGCTACTACCTAGGCCAACTCTGTCATTCTGCAGGGCTGTATTTTGCCCTGGGAAATCACGACGGGGAAGCGGGCAACCGTGGGTCGAATGTCTGGGCAACCATGACTCGCAAAAAATACCTTCCCAACCCATTTCCCAATGACTTTTTCACGGGTAACGAGCAGCGGGAGCAAGAAGTTGGTTTACCGGAAAACTACTATCAGTTTGAGTGGGGTGATGCTCAGTTCATCGTGCTTGATCCGTTTCGTCACACGATAACGCGAAGCCGTGGCGGGGGATCAGGAGATAACTGGTATTGGACGCTCGGCGAGAAACAATATCAGTGGCTGAAACAATCGTTGGATGAAAGCGAGTCCAAACTGCGATTTGTGTTCCTGCATCACCTGGTAGGTGGTAGCCAGCAGAATCAACGAGGGGGTAAAGAGGTGGCTATGTTCTGGGAATGGGGTGGCCAAGGCTCATCCGGAAGAGACGAATTTGACCGTCATCGCCCTGGCTGGGGTAAGTCCATTCATCAGATGCTTGTTGATCACGGTGTGAGTGTCGTCTTTCACGGTCACGACCACATGTTCATTAAGCAAGACCTGGATGGGATCGTCTATCAGCTCGTTCCGCAGCCCGGTCATCCGCGATCTGGAGTCAAGAGTGCTAGAGATTACGGCTATCTAAGCGGTGAAGTTCAGCGAAGCAGTGGCCATGTACGAGTCCGCGTCAATGGCGATTCGGCTCGCGTTGATTATGTCAGAGCGTATCTGCCGGCAGCCGAAGGGGGCGGACGAATGAATGGTGATGTGAGTTATTCATATATGCTTTCAGTAGAAAACAACAAATAAGGCAGCTTTCAAAGGAAATTTAGCATGAAACGACGAATTGTTTTCGCAGTAGCGATAGCTTTGGTGACAGTGACATTCTCGGTATTCGCCCAGCAGCGTAACCAAGCGGAAAACAGACAAAGACTAGATGAACAAAAGAATCGATATGAAAACCAAGGAGGACGCCCAGGGCAGGGTGGACGCGGAGGCCAAGGCGGCGGTGGCGGAGGATTATTCCGACTGTTGGATATTGACCGCGACGGCAATCTGTCCGCAAAAGAGATAGATGGTGCTGTGGCGGTTCTGATGAAACTTGATGCAAACAAGGATGGCATCCTCGATGCTAAAGAACTGGCGGTTCGCGGCGGTGGTGGTAAAGGCAAAGGCAATGAGGGCACCCAAGATGGTCGTGGCAGTCGGCAACGGGACGAAGGGCCGCCGCGTCGCGGACCTGGGCAAAAAAATGACGGACAAACTAATCGGCCTGCTGGAAACCGTGGAGAGTCAAAATGAAGATGAATATCTACATCTTGTTTTTTGCATCCCTCGTTTCGATAGCGGCCCATGCCGACAGTCGACCGAATATTGTCTTCATGATGTCAGATGATCAGGCGTGGAATGGACTCTCTGTGCCAATGCATCCTGATCTGGATTGGTCAAAGAGTTCCATCGTAGAGACACCGCACCTTGAAAAGCTGGCGGCTCAGGGAATGCGATTCACAGCCGCCTATGCGCCTGCTTCAGTGTGTGCACCGACACGGATCAGCCTTCAAACTGGAAAGAGCCCCGCAGCAATCCACTGGACGAAAGCCTCCAGTAGCGTGACCGCTGCAGACGGTTATAAAATGATCGGTCCTCGCAACGTCCGCCAGATTGACCGAAAAGACACCACGATTGGGGAACTGCTACGCGACGCTGGTTATCGAACGGCACACTTTGGCAAATGGCATATCAATGGTGGCGGCCCAGCCGCACACGGATATGACGAAGGCGACGGGGACATCGGCAACGAGTACGCATTCCAATACAAAGATCCAAACCCAGCTGACATCTTCGGCATGGCGAAACGCGCGACTGCCTTTATGGAACAAAGCAAGGTTGCCAACAAACCGTTCTACATTCAGATGTCATGGCACGCCCTGCACGCACCACAAAATGCCCTGAAGACGACACTCGCAAAATACGCGCAGCGAATGAATAGCAGCGTTGACGAAAAACGTGTCGGCAACGCCGCAATCGCTGAGAATCTCGACACGGGAGTTGGCATGGTCCTCGATGCGATCGATCGACTCGGCTTGGCCGACACAACCTTCGTTATTTACATGTCAGATAACGGGAGTGGTGGCGGCGGTGGAAAAGGAAGACGCAGTGGCGGTCTGTCTGGCGGAAAGGGCAGCGTATGGGAAGGCGGAATCCGTAGCCCCTTCATCATTCGTGGACCGGGCATTCCGGAAAACTCATGGTGTCATGAACGCGTCGTCGGATACGACCTGTTCCCAACGTACTGCGAGTGGGCGGGGATCACATCATCGAAATTGCCTCCACAGATCGAAGGCGGCAGTATCACCAATCTCCTTGACGACGGAGAAGGAATGGTGAAACGACCGCGAGAGGAAATGGTGTTTCACTTTCCGCACTACCAGAGTGGCGATGGGCCTCATTCCGCGCTGTTTCTTGGCAATTACAAGCTGATGAAGTTCTACGAAACCGACCGTCTCGCGTTGTTTGATGTCGCATCAGACATCTCGGAGGGAAACGACCTGTCTACCCAGCAGCCCCAAAAGGTTGCGGCGCTCGACAAGTTACTGCAGCAGTATCTGCAGCAGATTGACGCCCAAATGGCCGTACCCAATCCACAGTACGATCCAGCCAAGCCGCCCGTTTCACGCAAAGAAAAGGGCAACAAAGACAAGACAAAGAAGACTCAAAAACCTAGAACGGATAAGAGAGGCACCCCATGATCCAGCTCAGATATATGCTGGCGCTCGGCACGCTATTGGTCGCATGCATTCAGAGTGCAGTTGCTCAGCAGCCACTTCGCAAGCCTCGCATCGAAGACACTATCCAGGCGAATGTCTACGCGGACAACTCGTTCAAACTCTACATCAATGGTGAACTGGTTGCGGTCGATTCGATTTCATTCGTTCCGCACAACGTTGTTTCGGTGGATGTGCTTCCAGCGTACCCCATGACAATCGCAGTCATGGGTATCGACAACGCGGATCCGAAAACGGGCATGGAATACGCCAACACAAACATCGGCGACGGCGGGTTCATTCTCAAGTTGGGCGACGGCACCGTCACCAATGCCACATGGAAAGCAAAGAAGTTTTCATGGGGACCAGTTGACGGAGACACGAAGAACCCGCGAGTCGAGAACATTCCACTCCCCAAGGACTGGTTCACCATCGACTTCGATGACAGCAACTGGCCTAACGCCAAAGAATACACAGAGGAAGTCGTCGGGCCGAAGGAGCCATTCTTTGAACATGACTTCACAGGAGCCAAGTTCATTTGGTCTGACGATATCAAGCTCGACAACCTCGTACTCTTCCGCACCGTTGTGAAATCGCCACCCGATGGAAAAGACCGTCCCGACTTCCGTGGATTGACCGACGTAGTTCCGCAGCGTAGCGGGGGAGGCGGTGGTCGTCCAGACGGAGGTGGAAACCGAGAGCAACGAGGATCGAAGCGGTCGAATTAAGAACCGCCCGTTACAAATGAATCACATTTCTCCACGAAAGAGGGCCATGAACCACTCACATCGAATTTTAACTTTCTTGCTGTTGATAGCAATCCTGTCTCCTAGGATGCTGCTCGCTCACGAAGGACACTCGCATGCACCTTCGCCTCAGACAAAGCAAAGAATCAATCGACTAAATACCGAAACGCAAAAGCTTCAATTTGTTGTGCAAAGTCGCACGACGGATACGGTTCGGCCCGATCTCGCAAAGCTGTTCGATCCGTTCAAAAACAAGGTCAGCGTCCGTTTTGATCGCGAATTCCTGTACGTTGAGTCCAACGGTATGCCGGATCATTCGATGATGACCGGCATCACTGCATGGCAACAGCAGGTCCCCCTGCCTCAGTCGTACACAGGCAGCAATGCATGGAGAATTCCACTACAGCCAGTACCTGCGAAGAACCCATTGTCAACGAAGGAACACTTCTTTCGTGGAGCGATTGCCTTGGCGGTCAACGGTGTACCAATCTTTAATCCGATCAAAAATAACGGCAAAACAGATACATTGCTCGCCGGTGAGCTCGACCAGTGGGGTGGGCATTGTGGTCGGGCGGATGATTACCACTATCACATTGCTCCTGTGCATCTGGAAAAAGTGGTCGGTGCAGGAAAACCGATCGCTGTAGCGCTCGACGGTTATCCGATCTACGGCTACAACGATCCGAACGGCAAACCGCCAACGAATCTCGATTGGTTGAACGGGCACAAAGGACCGGATGGCCAGTATCACTATCACGCGACAAAAACGTTTCCGTATTTGAACGGCGGATTCTACGGAGAAGTAATTGAGCTGAACGGACAGGTTGATCCGCAACCTAGAGCGCAAGGTGTTCGACCATCACTCCCTGGTTTGAAAGGTGCGAAGATCGTCGGCTTTGAGAGGCCGAAGCCGGGCAGTTTCATCGTGCGTTACGAAGTGTTTGGCGATCCGCGATCCGTCCAGTACACCGTCGCCGACAATGGATCAGCGACATTCAAGTTTGTTTCGGCGGAAGGGACGACGACTGAAAACTACACGCCACGTCAGGGTGGTGGTGACGGTCGGCGAAATACTGAGCGTCCGACGGGTAACGAACCAGAACGTAATCAAGGTCCCAGCGACCGTGGACTTCTTGATGGTGGAAGGGCTGGTGGTGATCCCATTGTCGCGGCCTTGGATGCAAACGGCGACGGTCAGATTGACAAGGCCGAACTCCGCGTAGCCTCAGCCGCACTACGCAAGCTGGATACCAACAAGGATGAGCAGATTTCCGCAGATGAACTTCGAGGTCTCAGTGGCCAGAGACGCGGTGGCGAAGGTAACAGTCCGCGTGGTGAAAGACCTCCGGGACAGGCGGGCGGTCCGAAGGGGCCACAGCCCGCCGATGGTCCCCGTCAACCGTGGATTCTGGTTCATGCCGATGAAATCGATCTCGATAAGAACGAAATCATCAGCCGGGATGAAATTGTCGGCGAAGCAACGAAGGCTTTTGCAGGGTATGACACGAACAAAGACGGAAAACTCAGTCAAAGTGAACTGAGCGGACGCGGCGGGGCACGCAGTGCGATGGGCGGTTTCCTGAAAGGACACTCAAAGGAGATTGATCGTGATGGCGATGGTATTTTGACACGAACAGAAGCAATCGGTAACGCGGAGCGAATGTTCGCCAAACTGGATTCAAACAATGACGGAAAGATATCTACCGAAGAGCTAGAGGCATCACGGCGGAAATGATTCCAAGTCCACAATCATCACCAGTAACAACCTAATCCCAGTGCTCCATTCCCGGCTGCAACAAGGTGCTCACCCAAGCCTTTTGCCGCGGGGTCATTCTAGACCAACTTTCGATCAACAAGGCCACCGTTTCACTAAGCGTCGCATTTGCCACTGTATTTGCCACTACTTGCTCTGGCGGTTGGGCTAACACCTCGTGTTTTAAAGAGTAATACGAGATCCGGTCGAGTCCCTCATCGCCCACTTAGGCATTTCTTGTGACGGATCATGATGATCTGTGACGGGAAATGCCTTGTTTTCTAGGGTTTGTGTTTTCGCTGACGGAGCATGAATAGGTATGAACGACGTTGCTGTCACCGCGGGTTACACCCCAAGTGAAGCTCCGGTATTTGCTAGGGAGCTAGTCAAAGCGATGTCATTTCAATTAGATTTTGGTCTCGCTGTTGTTGGCATCGGAACAATTCTTTTATTCATTGCAGCATTCTTTCCAGCGAAATAGGCTTAATCGGCGTGGTTTTAAAGTTGGGATCCCAGGGGTGCTTCGACGGAACCACGTTTGCACCAACTAACATCCAACGGGGTTTCTACTACGCCGCTAGTGCTATGACCCATTCGGTTTGCTATCGCCGCTCCGCAGCTCATTTGTTACTATTCCGCCACACCGATAACGCAAAAATCACCAAATGAAAGACAGGGTAAAGATGGAAGACGATTCCAAAGCCAAGATTCAGATTGACGCCGAGCAACATCCTGAACAGAAAAAGGCCGGCAGCGTATTCTCCGTTATAGCTGAAGCGTTTTATATAACTAAGCTAAATCTATGCCTGTATTTCGGCGGAATTGCTATCATCGCCCAGGTTTATCTGGGATGGGACCATTTTTGGTATGCATTGAGGTATGCTGACAAAGTTGAGAAGACCGCGCCCTTATACCTCATATTACCTTTTACACTCGGTTTTCAAATCATCGTCTTAGTATTTCTCAAACACTATTCCAACAGGCTAAACCAAATAGAAACTCGACAGGCGATTAAAGAATCTTAATGAGCGTTCCAGTGTCAGTATTCTGCCACTGGCGGCTTCGATCACTGACCATCACCAGCAGGGCATCCTTGATACTCTCGGGCAATTCCGCCCAAACTTGTAGCAGTGGTTCTAGGTTTCGGTCATGAACGAGCGGAAATACGTCGGATATGTCACCGCGGGTGACACCGCTTTTTGCTCTAGGAGCCCCTCCACAACCTGCCTCCAACATTTTGTTAAAATAGCCCTTTACGCCAGTATTTTACAATGCGAAGAGCCGTAAATTAACATTGACTAAATTCTATGCACCATTAAGTCTAGAATGACTAATCAACGCTGAATCAAACCAACGCTTCGAAAGCGAACGAGCCAGAAACATGAAGGATGAAAGAATGAAGATATCGATATCTAGTCTCTCTGCGATGAACTCCTGCATCGGCGGCGCCGTGGCGTTGGTTCTGATGTCCACGACCACGATGCTTCAGGCTCAAGGAACCAAGGCGGATTACGAACGCTTCGATAAGATTGGCAGCATAACCGGCGGCAAGGTGTTTCGGACGAAGGTGCAAGCGAATTGGCTGAACGGCACCAAGTGCTTCTGGTATCGCAACGATCTGGGCCACGGCCGGAAGAATTTCGTTTTCGTCGATGCGGCCATGGGCAAGAAAAAAGCGGCTTTCGACCACGAGCGGCTGGCAAAGGAGTTCGCAAAAGCAACCGGTAAGGCCTTCGATGCGCACAAACTGCCCTTCGACACAATCGAATATAAGAAAGTGGACGGCGATAAGAAGGGATTGCTGGAAGAGGCCGTCTACTTCAAGGCGGTGGGCAAATCGTGGAAAATTAACCTTAACGATCAGTCCCTCACCGAAGACACGCCCGGGGCTGGGAAGGTGTCGGTCTTAAGAGGAATCCCCGCTCCACTACAAGAGGCCTCGAAACTGCTCTTCTCGCAACACCCGCAACCCGGGACCGAAGTGACTTTGCCGCACGGAAAACCGCCCGGATCCGAACTGCAGTTAGCT
>Ga0315332_10002378_pt1 | contig 10485 bp, 8 predicted proteins | sample M110034915metaG_FD_203455 | JGI IMG/M metagenome (GOLD analysis project Ga0315332, IMG submission 203455) | Ammonia-oxidizing marine archaeal communities from Monterey Bay, California, United States - M1 100m 34915 | ecosystem: Environmental > Aquatic > Marine > Intertidal zone | place: USA... | reverse complement strand
TTTGTCAAGCTCTTCCTCTGGAAAAGCAGGGTTTAAAATGACATCACTAGCTACAGCCATTACCTTATCTACATGCTTAGTTAGAGAAGAACCATAAAACCCATTAGAATAAGTATTAAATGATGCACCAATAAAATCTATATCCTGATCTATTTCAGACTTAGTTTTTGTTGTAGTACCTGCACTTAACATATCTCCCATCATAGATGATAACCCTACATGACCATTTTCGATCACTGGATCCATATCTACAGTTAACTGAAAAGAAACCTTAGGTAGCTTATGATTCTCAACAACAAAGACTTTTAAGCCATTTTCTAATTCAAATTTATTAGGCTTACTTATATTAATCTCTGGAGCTATACCTGGCTCTGGGGCTTTTGTACGATCTATATCTTGTGAAATAAAATTAGTGTTGACAAACACTGATAGTATTATAATAAATATTTTTCTCATCTTAATGTTTTATTCTTTTTTATAAATGTTCTCTTTATCCTTCTTCTTTTGGTAAATAATAAAGAACAACTCTATTGTCTTTATGGAAATATTTTTTTGCTACTCTCATAATATCTTCTTTAGTTACTTTAAGGTAGCGCTCTAATTCATCATTGATCAATCCTGCATCACCTAGATACATTTTGTAATTAGCCAGGTTTTCTGCTATTCCTATCATGGATGAAAAATTATATATAAAATCATTTTCAATCATATTACGAATCTTCTTGTATTCTAAATCAGATATTAATTCATTCTGAATTAATTCCATTTCTTCATTGATCTCATTCTCTAGCTTTAAAGGGTCAGTTTCTGCATTTGCAATCCCAAAAACAAAAGACAAGTAAGGATGCTCAGATGAAAAAGGAAAAGAGCCTACATACATAGCAGACTGTGTATTTTCAACACATTTTTTATTTAACCTTGAACTCTCTCCATCTGAAATCACTTTTGTCATCATCTCAATGGCATAAAAATCATCTGTTCCCTGAGCTGGAATTCTATAACCCATCATTACTCCAGGAAGCTGAATGTCATCAAAAACAGTATCTCTTATTTCTGCTCCCAATGGTGGTTCTACAATAGTAACTCTCTCTATTTTCTCTTTCCCATTTGGAATTGGACCAAAATAAGACTGGATCATTTTTTTGGTCTCTTTTACATTGATATCACCTGATATAGACAAAATAGCGTTTTCAGGTACATAAAATTTATGATAAAAATCCATGAATTCTTCTAAAGTAGCAGCATCTAAATGCTCCATTTCACCAATTGTTGTCCATTTATAAGGATGTACCTTGAAAGCTCTTTTGTTCATTTCTGCTAAAAAGCTTCCATATGGTTGATTATCTATTCTTAATCTTTTTTCTTCCTTAACAACCTCATTTTGAGTATCCACACCTTCTTGATCAATATTGGCATGTAATAACCTTTCTGATTCTAGCCAAAGCCCCAATTCTAATTGATTGGAAGGTAGCACCTCATAATAAAATGTTCTGTCATTGGTAGTATTGGCATTATTATTCCCACCAGCATTTTCTATGTATTTAAAGAATTCACCTCTTTTAATATTAGCTGAACCTTCAAATAAGAGATGCTCAAAGAAATGAGCAAATCCTGTTCTTTGTGGATTCTCATTCTTAGCTCCTACATGATACATAACAGAAACTGCAACTATTGGTGTGCTATGATCTTCATGCAACAATACTGTTAAGCCATTGTCCAATTTGTATTCTTCAAATTCAATTTTTGGCATCTGAGCATTTAAACTCAAACAGAGCATAGCTATAAAAGCGGATAATATATTTTTCATTTAATAAGATTTATGAAGAGAACGAAAATAACATAAAATATTATATGTCGTAATGTTTTAATTTAGTATGAGTAGAATTAACTCATGTTTTATCTGTAGTAGAAAAACATTGCAAAAAATGAATATCCTCCCATTGACCATTGTTATTGACCCATGATTTGAATGTTCCTGATAATTTAAAATTACAAGACTTAAATAATTCCAAACTAGCTTTATTGCTATTATTAATTTTACAATAAATCTGATTTAGGTTTAGCTGACTGAACACATACTCCTGTAGTAGCTTTAAAGACTTTTTAGCATACCCTTTTCTTCTATACTCTGCATCGATCAAGATGCCTGTTCCTGCTCTTAAATGAATAGGTTCAAATTCAAAAAGATCAACACATCCAACCGGTTCATCATTCACAACAATCATGAATCTTAACTGGTTATTTAGAAAAAGATCATGAGTGGACTCAATAAATTGTTGCATAGTATCTTTAGAATAAAAAGAAGGGGACTCACTAAATCTCGAATTAGCAGGATCATTTTCCCATTTTAGTAACACATCAATGTCATCCTTAATTACATATCTAAAAGAAACTGTATTACCTTTTATCATTAACCAATAAATTTATTCTATTCATAACATCATCCATAGTATAGGTACTTAAAGTAAAAGTTTTATCAGCTATTAGATGCTCAGAATATAGATGATGGAAAGACCTTAGCCAACCATTAGCTTTAAGTATAGGTATCAGCTCAAAAATAAATGAAGCAGTATCAGCTTCAGAGATCTTATTACTGAAAATCTTCTTTATTGGCTCAATACAAGTACATTGTCCTTCCAGTTTTTCGAATGAATTAAAAATTTCATAAAGCTCTTTTTCCTCTAATTCATTTTTTAAACGAATAAAAACTGTAGGTATCCTTTTTCTATGAATGTATTGGATCATCACCTCAATACTAGTACCTACATAAATATCATTAACAGAAATAGAAAAATATTTTGACTTTGAAAAAACACCCAAATGAGGAGGGATTTTATCAGCATTTATAATCATAATACCTGAAGATTCAGACAATATATCATGATTTAATTTATATACAGGAAAAATAACATTAGCTGACATCCATATCTCCTTTAAAAACATATTGTGCTGGACCAATTAACCATATATCAGTAAATTGACCAGCATTATTATTATATCTTACTTTTAGCTTTCCACCAGCAGTCATCACCTCTATCTCTCCACCCTCAATAGTTTCACAATCAGCAAAAGCCAATGCTGCAGCAGTTACACCAGTTCCACATGATAAAGTTTCATTCTCAACTCCTCTTTCATAAGTTCTCATTTTAATACCAACACCATTTTTCTCTACAAAATTTACATTTACTCCATCGTCATTATATTCTTCATTATAACGGATTTTTTTAGATTCATTCACAAAATCCAAATCATCTATTTCATTTCTAAATTCTACATAATGTGGAGAGCCAGTATTGATAAAAAAAGTTAAATCACCTTTTTGATTAAAATTAACTGGATCATTCATTTTTAATTCTACTATAGATCCATCTTTAATTATTGCTTCATGAACACCATCTGTAGATAAGAACTTTGTTTCTCTTGTAATGACACCCATATGATAAGCAAAAAGAACAGCACACCTACTACCATTACCACAAAAGCTTTGAGATCCATCGGGATTATAAAAGATCATTTCGAAATCATATCCTTTTTTCTCCCTTATAACTATTACGCCATCAGACCCTATCCCAAATTTTCTAGAACAGAGCTTTAAAATATGTTCATTTTTTATTTCTAACCTTTCTGCACGATCATCAATTAAGATGAAATCATTACCTGTTCCTTGATATTTGTAAAACTGAACTATCATAATTATGTAGCTAAATTAATTATTCTTCATTATATTAAATAGGTTAACATTATTTAACATCCATATAAGCAACAAGTTTTTTAAATAATCCGTTAATGAAATTATTAATAATAATCAATTAGATCATGAAATCAAGTATTCAACTAACCATTGCAGGAATTACTGGAGGATTAACAGTTTTTGCCTTAACTTATTTTTTAAACTTTGATAAAGCAACTATTTCAGACTCAAAAAAAGTGATAGTAGAGCAAAAATCATCAGAATTAGAGGATGAATTTGCAATTAGCTCTAAATTAGTTAATCAAAATTTTACATCGACATCAAGTAATCCATCAGATTTCACATTAGCTGCTGAAAAAACAGTAAATGCAGTAGTGCATATTCAAAGTGAGTATGAATCTGAATACAATTCAGACCCACTACTAGATTTTTTTTGGGGGCCAAATGGAAGTAGAGGATACAGACCTCAAATTGCTACTGGATCTGGAGTTATTATTTCTAAAGATGGATATATCATCACCAACAATCATGTCATTGAAGAAGCGAATAAAATGAAGATCACTTTAAATGACGGTAGAGAATTAACCGCCCAATTAGTTGGAGCAGATAAAGGAACAGATTTAGCATTACTTAAAGTAGATGAACAAAACCTTCCCTATACTGAATTTGGCAACTCAGATAATATAGATATTGGTGACTGGGTTTTAGCAGTTGGCAATCCTTTTAATTTGACCTCTACCGTTACAGCTGGAATTGTAAGTGCAAAAGCTAGAAGCATTAATATATTAAGAGGTGATGTATCCAACAATGTGTTCCCTTTAGAATCATTTATACAAACAGATGCAGCTGTGAACCCTGGAAATAGTGGAGGGGCTTTGGTATCTCCAGATGGATTGTTAGTTGGTATCAATACTGCTATAGCTTCCAATACAGGTTCCTATTCTGGATATTCATTTGCGATTCCCTCTAATTTAGCATTAAAGATTGTTAATGACCTTAAAAAATATGGTACCGTTCAAAGGGCTTTTATAGGGGTAATCATAAAAGACATAGATCAAGAATTAGTTAATGAATTAAACCTTCCAAATACCAATGGAGTATATGTATCTAATTTATCAGAAGATGGAGCTGCAAAAGATGCAGGGATCATTGCTGGAGACATCATTTTAAAAGTAGATAATAAGGAGGTAAACAATGTACCTGAATTACAAGAACAGATAGGTAGATTTAGACCTGGAGATAAAGTGAATATAATTATTAAAAGAAATAATGAAACTCTTTTAAAAGAAATTATTCTACGAAATCAAAATGGCAACACTAAATTATTAGACAAAATAGAAGTCACTAAAACAAATTCAATCTATGGCGCTAGCTTCAAAGAATTATCCTATAAAGAAAAAATAGACCTTAAAATTAATCATGGAGTAAAAATTCAATCATTGAATAGCGGTAAATTAAAAAATGCAGGATTGAAATCTGGATTTATTATTACTCATATAGATAAAGAACCTGTTAAAACTGTTATAGAGCTAGTAAAGCTTCTCAAAAACAAAGAGGGAGGCATCCTTATTGAAGGAGTTTATACAAATGGTGTAAAAGGATACTTTGGATTTGGACTATAAATAAATTTACTTTTATAAAAGGGCTTTAGGGCCCTTTTTTATTGAAATAATTTTTTCATTTAAATACAATAAAAGCACATATCATTTAGTTTTGCATTCATTAATGTAATTTCAAATAATTAACATTTGATAAATTTGAATATGAAACAAATTCTTTATCTATTTTATCTCCTACCTCTATTTTGTTTTTCACAAGAGACCATTACCATAAGCGGTTACATGGAAGAAAAAGAAACGGGTGAAAAATTAATAGGTGCTACCATATATGATCTTAAATCTCAAAAAGGCACTATCACCAATGATTATGGATTTTTCAGCTTAACAATACCTAAAGATTCTATTCATCTAAAAGTTAGCTATATAGGATTCAAACCTCAATTTTATTTAGGATCTCCTAAAAGCGATATCACTTTTAATTTTAAAATGGAATCTATAATGCTTGATGAAGTAGAGATTTTATCAGACAAAGATGAACAAGTTCATCTAAAGACGGAAATGAGCACCATAGATCTATCAATGCAAAAAGTAAAAACATTACCAGCTTTACTAGGAGAAAATGATATAATGAAAACCATTCAACTTTTACCTGGTGTTCAATCTGGAAGTGAAGGAACATCGGGCATTTATGTAAGAGGTGGTGGTCCAGACCAAAACTTGATCTTATTAGATGGAGTTCCTGTATACAACGCATCTCATTTATTTGGTTTCTTTTCAGTATTTAATGCAGATGCGATCAATTCGACTAAATTGGTTAAAGGAGGGTTTCCTGCAAGATATGGAGGTAGACTTTCATCTGTAATAGACATTAAAATGAAAGAAGGTAACATGAAAGAGTTTCATGGAGAGGGCTCCATTGGATTGATATCTTCTAAACTAACTTTAGAGGGACCAATCATTAAGGACAAAACTTCATTTTTGATCTCTGCCAGAAGAACCTATCTAGATATACTTGCGCAACCTATTATAAGATCTAGTAGCAATGGTAATTCTGGAGGATATTATTTTTACGATGTTAATGCAAAGATCAATCATAAGTTCTCAGAAAAAGACAGGTTATACATTAGCCATTATATGGGTAAAGACAGGGCTTACTTGAACAACACAGATACTTGGACAGAAAATAATGTCAACTACACAGACAACACGGAAGCTCAATTAACATGGGGAAATATAATTAGTGCAATAAGGTGGAATCACATGGTTTCCAACAAAATATTCATGAATACTACTTTAAGATATAGTAGGTATAATTTTTTAATTGGAGCCGACAACAACACAACAAGAATTGAGAACGGCAATCAATTCAATGAAACTTTTTCTTTTGCTTACAATTCAGGAATAGAAGATTGGTCTGGAAAATTAGATTTCGACTGGATGCCTAATCCTAATCATTTAGTGAAATTTGGAATTGGAGACATTTATCATACGTTTACTCCTGGTGTTAACCAATTCTCAATGACTTCAACAGGTAGCTCAGCGCTAGACACTTCATTTGGCTCTCAGCTTCATTTTGCCCATGAACTTTTCTCTTATATAGAAGATGAATTTAAACTAGGTAATAAGTTGAAAGGAAACATAGGATTACATGTTTCAGGATTTCTTGTAGGTAATTCTAACTATATTTCTTACCAGCCAAGATTTAGTGGTAGATACCTATTAAATGAAAGTTCCTCCCTTAAATTTAGCTATGCTGCAATGACTCAATTTCTTCATTTACTTACCAATACAGGAATTGGCATGCCTACAGATCTTTGGTTACCAGCCACAGAACAAATTGCTCCTCAATTTTCTGAACAATGGGCAATTGGATATGCGACTACTATCAAAAACAAATTTGAAATTTCAGTTGAAGGATATTATAAAACCATGGACAATTTAATTGAATATAAAGATGGTGCTTCCTTTTTTAATACTGAGTTGGATTGGCAACAAAAAGTTGAAGTAGGTAGAGGATGGTCTTATGGTGGTGAATTATTAATCGAAAAGAAAGTTGGTAAAACAACTGGGTGGATTGGATATACACTTTCCTGGACCAATCGTCAATTTGAGAATTTAAATTTTGGAGAAGTTTTCCCCTATAGATATGATAGAAGACATGATATTGGTATTGCTGTCACGCATGAGGTCAATGAAAACATCAATATGGGGTTTGTTTGGGTATACGGAACTGGAAATGCAGTTACTTTAGGACTTGAAAGATATCGCTCAGTCTTTGATACTCAATTTCAGTGGGCTGGAGAGGTAGAACATATTGAACAAAGAAATAATTACAGAATGCCAGCTTACCATAGACTAGACATTTCTATTAACTTTAAAAAAGAGAAAAAATGGGGTGAAAGAACATTTAGCGTTGGGGTGTATAATATTTATAATAGACAAAACCCATTCTATCTAGAATTTGGTTATGATGACAATAACAATCGACAGCTCTTTCAATACAGTCTATTCCCTTTAATACCTTCTATTAATTATGCATTTAAATTTTAGAACATGAAAAAACTTGTTTTTATTTTTAGTTTAATTATTATTATTTCATCATGTGAAAAAATAATTCCTTTTACAGGAGAAATCTCTCAATCAAAACTAGTGGTCAACTCATTATTTGATTCTGAAAACCCTTGGAGAGTTCATGTTAGTTATAGCCTTAGTGTAATAGACAATGGAGAATTAGGAGATGTTGAAGATGCTACTGTGGTTATTAAAGATTCTTTGGGAAATATTGTTGAAACCTTAGCCTATGAATCTGAAGGCTATTATAGAGGTAACAATTACCCTCAAGCAGATGAAGATTACAGGATAGAAGTAGCTGCTAATGGATATACAGATGTTTTTTCAGAAGACAGACTACCCAGCCCAATTAATATTATTTCTGTTGATACTATGACTAATATGGTAGATGGAGAAGAACAATTTGACATGAATATTAAATTTGAGGATCCAGGAGATGCCAGAAATTATTACCGTGTTTCTGTACATGTTGGCTATTGGGAAATAGATTGGAATACAGGAGATTCAATATTAATTGAATATCAAATGCCTGTACTTCTAGAAGATCCGGTTTTTAACAATCAAAATAATTGGGAAAATGAAGGCTTATTTACCGACCTACTATTTGATGGTCAGGAAAAAGACCTAGAAATTGCCATTGAATTAGAAAATAAAATTGATTATATAGATCATTTAGAAGTTTGGTTATACAACATTACTGAAGCTACCTACAACTTTAACATAAGCTATAATATTTATGAAAATGCAACTGGAAATCCATTTGCCCAACCCGTTCAAGTGTATAGCAATGTCACTAATGGTTTTGGCATATTTGGAGGTGCTCAACTAAATGTATTTCCAATTAAATAATTTATTCACATCTTTTAACAATTTCCCAGACAACATCTGCTATTAAGATGTGTTTATTAAGTTGAAATTCAATATATTAAGAACAATTGAATAAGTACTTTTTAGTACTAAAAAACAACTGTTAAAAAAAAGGCATCTAAAAGTGAAAATTTAAATTCCATTTCACTTGACTTGACTTCTTGTTTAGATTACATTTGCCGCACTTAAAAATTGAGGATTTAACACTTTAAATATAGAGGAAAAAACATGAGACAATTAAAGATCACCAAATCCATCACTAACAGAGAAAGTCAATCACTAGATAAATATTTACAAGAAATTGGTAGAGAAGATTTAATCACTGCAGAACAGGAAGTTGAATTAGCTCAAAGAATTAAACAAGGAGATCAAGTAGCGCTTGAAAAATTAACCAAAGCTAACCTTAGGTTTGTAGTATCAGTAGCCAAGCAATATCAAAATCAGGGTCTTACCCTACCCGACCTTATCAATGAAGGTAATTTAGGTTTGATAAAAGCTGCTCAAAGATTTGATGAAACTAGAGGTTTTAAATTTATTTCATATGCAGTTTGGTGGATCAGGCAATCAATTCTACAAGCATTAGCTGAACAATCCAGGATTGTAAGATTACCATTGAATCAAGTTGGCTCATTAAATAAGATCAATAAAGCTTTTTCTAAGCTTGAACAGGAATTTGAAAGACCACCTAGTTCTGATGAACTAGCCAATGCTCTCGATCTACCAGAAGATAAAGTTAAGGACACCATTAAAGTAAGTGGACGTCATGTTTCAGTAGATGCCCCTTTTGTAGATGGAGAAGACAATTCACTGCTAGATGTAATGGTTAATAATGACAGTCCTAAGGCCGACAGACTTTTAATGATGGAATCTTTACAAAGAGAAATTGAAAGGTCATTATCTACATTAACTGAAAGAGAAAGAGATGTAATAAGATTATTTTTCGGAATTGGCATGCAACATGGTCTTACTTTAGAAGAGATCGGAGCTAAATTTGATTTAACAAGAGAAAGAGTTCGTCAGATCAAAGAAAAAGCCATTAGAAGACTTAGACATACTTCAAGAAGTAAATTATTAAAAGCCTATTTAGGATAAACCTAAGAACAATCAATCAAAAAAATGGAAATCATGGAAGCAAAAACCGGCTATGAAGCTGGTCTTAACGAATATGTTAAGCAAGAAAAAGCTGCTGTTGAATTGACTACTGCAGTAGGTACATTAATGTATAACAAAGGTGTTGAGCTAGTACTTTACAGAAATCATTTAGTAGACGTTAGCACTTCTGAGATCATCAATCTTTTTAACTATGCAGAAAAAGTTGTTAAAAAACCAATTGATATTTACACTGCATCTAAAGTAGCCAATCTACTTCTTAAATTAGACCTAGCTCCTTCTAAAATTGATATAGGAAGAATTACCAATGAATATTTGAATCAAAAAGATCAATTTTCATCCATTGATGATTTTCTTAAAAATACATTAACTAATTTTATTGGCGATGAGAAGCATACTTTCAGCCCACAAGATGTGGTTTTGTATGGATTTGGAAGGATTGGAAGATTAGCTGCTAGAGAATTAATTAAACAAGCTGGTAAAGGTCAACAATTAAGATTAAGAGCTATTGTGATTAGGAGTGTTGATAATAATCAAATTGAAAAAAGGGCGGCTTTACTAAGAAATGATTCTGTTCATGGTTCATTTAAAGGATCTGTAATTGAAGACTATGAAAATCAATCTTTAATTATCAATGGTCAGATCATTAAAATTATTGAAGGTAAAAATCCAGAAGATATAGATTAC
>Ga0315332_10002376_pt1 | contig 10489 bp, 9 predicted proteins | sample M110034915metaG_FD_203455 | JGI IMG/M metagenome (GOLD analysis project Ga0315332, IMG submission 203455) | Ammonia-oxidizing marine archaeal communities from Monterey Bay, California, United States - M1 100m 34915 | ecosystem: Environmental > Aquatic > Marine > Intertidal zone | place: USA... | reverse complement strand
GTCTCGGCGTTCTTGATGGGCACCTCGACGCCCGGCATCCACGTGACCACACAGGCCCTGGCGCCCTCTCGGATGCGGTCGCTGGCGTCTGCGGTCAACCTCCTCCTACTGAGTCTGGTGGGTGCGGGCCTGGGGCCCTTCTTCGTGGGTGCGATGAACGACTATCTGGAGCCAACGATGGGAGCGGAGGCGGTCCGTTACACCCTCTCGCTCGTCGCGCTGACGGCGGTCTGGAGCAGCTTCCACAACTGGATGTCTTCGCGTCATTTGGTGCAAGACCTCGCCAACCGACAAAGTGGCTAGGTCGCTGAGCGCGCTCGCAGCCGATGACGGAGGATCTTGCCGGTCGCGGTCTTTGGTAAGGATTGCACGAATCGAAACGTGCTCGGCCGACGCTCGCTTTCCCCTTCGGAGAAGAGTTCGCCTAGTTCCTCCCGGAGCGTAGGGCTCTCGGCGGCTCCCTCTCGCAGGACGATCCAAGCTTCGATGACCTGCCCGAGTTCGGGTTGTGGCTTGGCGACCGCCGCAGCCTCGACCACGTCAACGTGTGCGAGCAGACGACTCTCGACTTCGAAAGGTCCGATCCGTTGGCTGCCGGACACGATTACGTCGTCCGCTCGGCCGACGAACCACAGGTAGCCGTCTGCGTCGCGCGAAGCTCGGTCGCCCGTCAGATACCAGGCTCCGCGACGTGAGGCCTCAGTGGCGGCGGGGTCCTTCCAATAGCCTGCGAAAAGACCCGGGGCCGGCCAGCGAACCGCGAGGTCCCCCTCGCTCCCCGCAGCCCGCACGCGTCCGTCCTCGTCGATCACGTCGACAGAGAATCCAGGCAAAGGCAGCCCCATCGAACCGGGCCTTGGAGGCAGCCCAACGAGGTTCGCGACGAGTAGGCCCGCCTCGCTCTGACCATACCCATCGCGAAGCGTCATGCCGGTCCCGTCGCGCCAGGCTTCGATGACTTCCGGATTGAGGGGTTCTCCGGCGGCGACGCACTCTCGCAGGCGAGAAGAGCGGAGCCCGGCGAGGTCCTGCTTGACCATTGCTCTGTACTGGGTGGGAGGCGCACAGAAGACGGTGGGTCCGAGCGCCCCAATGGCCTCGATCTGTGCGGCCGGTGCCAGCCGTTCGCGGCTCACCACGATCTCCGCGCCGACCGACCAAGGGACGAAGGCCGCCTTGGCCCATCCCGTGGTGGGCCAGAAACGATCGTCGCTCTTCAGTCCGTGCCAATGGCTCGCTTGGCGGGCTGAGGCGTAGGGGTAGCCGTGGTCGTGAAGGACGGCCTTGGGGGGGCCTGTCGTGCCGGAGGTGTAGAGGATCAGCGCCGGATCGGAGAGTTCGGTGTCCTGGACAGGGTGGTCTGGATCCCCGCTGCGCAGGGCCTCGTGGAAATCGATCCATGCGTCCGGAGGGGCGGGCGGGGCATTTTCCTCCGAGACGAAGAGACGATGGCGGAGCCTTGGCCAGCTCGGCAAAAGGCGATCGATCAACGCGGCGTGCGCGTGTGTCGCAACGATGGCCACCGCGCCGCTGTGCCGCCCGCGATGGTCAACGTCCTCTTCGCCGAGCAGCGCGATCGACGTCGGGACGACGACGACGCCCGCGGCCATGGCCCCGACCACACTGATTTGCCACTCGGGGATCGGCGGTAGGAGCACCATGATGGTCTCGCCCGGCGCGATGTCGAGGGCATGGATCACGCTCGCGAAACGATGAATGGAGCGGCTCAGCTCGCCGTATCCAAAGCGGGTCGTTTGACCCGATCCATCCCGGAAGAGCAGTGCCGGCCGGTCGGGCTCGACCGCAAAACGGTCGACCACATCTCGCGCGAAGTTGAAGCGTTGGGGCAGGGCCCACGCAAATCCATCCACCGCCGCCCGGTACTCTCGGAGGCTCTTCATGGCAGGGCGCCACCGGCGGAGGGCCCAGCCCAGCGGGGCTCGACGCGGCGGCGATGAAGCGACGGCGCCGGCGGGCGTAACGTCAGTCGGGACTCTCGAAGTCGTCGCGTCATCTTCCGATCCCCCTTCTCGAGTCCTCGCGGACCCGGCTCTGATTGCGCGAGACGGCTGATCGACGAGAAGGATACAGCCGGTGAGGGGGAAGACGGGCGATTGGAACGGGGCGCGGGGCATGGGACGTGCGCGACGGGCGCGGGGGCGCCTCGCACTTGGACTCCAGCGAGTCGATTTCGACTCATGGGCGTTTCAGGGCCTTCCGGAGCGGGTTCCATCCGCGGATCGAGCGAGACGCACTGAAATGGCGGAGGAGGATGATTTTTAGGCGCTGGGGGAAAGGTCGATTCGACCCCATCTGCTCTTCGAGCGAAAAGAGTGGAGGATTCCACGGAACGCGTGTCATGATTGATGTCGATGCTAAATGATAGAACGATCCTGATCGCCGGTGCAGGACCCGGGCTTGGAGAAGAAACGGCTCGGATCGCCCTGCGCGAAGGTGCGAACGTGGTGCTCGCCGCGCGATCGCGAGAGAAGCTCGCTGAGATCGCGAAACGCCTGGACCCGGAAGGGACTCGCGTCGCCTACGCGACATGCGATCTCGAGCAGGAGGGCGATCCCGAGGCGTTGGTTGCGTTTGGATTGGAGCGCTTTGGTCGGATCGATGGCCTTGCCTGCGTCGCGGCGCGGATCGATGTCGTCGGGACGATCGAGACGACCCCGATTCAGGGTTGGCGCGACGTGTTCGAGACGAACGTCGTGGGGACCGTGCGGATGATCCAAGCCTCGCTTGGCGCATTGAAGGAGCGTGGCGGGTCGATCGTCCTGATCGGTTCACAATCCGAGGTCCATCCGGACCCGGCCCCTGGTTTCATCGCCTACGGCGCGAGCAAGCAGGCGATGCACTCGGCGATGATCTATATGGCGGACCAGCTCGGCCCGGACGGGATCCGCGTCAACCGGGTGGTCCCGAGTACGATGTGGACACCTACCCTGGCAGGCTTCGTGGAGCAGATGGCTTCGGAGCAGGGCAAGTCGGTCGCCGAAGTTCGGAGCCAGTTCGAGGCGCATATGCCGCTGGGGCGAATGCCGACGGGCGCCGACGTGGGGGAGGCGGTCGCGTTCTTCCTGTCGGAACGCGCAGCCGCGGTTACCGGCCAGGTTCTGTTCGTGAATTCGGGGGAGTGGACGGCATGAGTGGAGACGAAATTATTCAGCGCAGGGAGCGGAACCGCTCGATCATGACGCGGGTCCTCGAACGGTTAGGGTCACAAGATTACGTGGGCGCCTGCGCGCTCTTGAGCGAAGACGTCGTGTGTGACTGGCCTTATCCGCCGACGCCCGAGACCCCGACGGAGATTCGGGGGCGAGGCGAGATGGAATCCTTTTTCGCCGGAGGGATGTCGGCCTTCGAGCCCTATCGATACGAGATCACGCGCGTCTTCGATCTGGTGGATCCCGCGGTCCTGATCGCGGAATACGAGTCGAACTCCCGCTACAAGGTGAGCGGGGCGCCCTATCGGAATCATTATCTCGGGATCTTCCGGTTCGAAGGCGAATTCGTGACCCATTGGCGGGAGTACATCGATCCGGTGGTGGTGGCGGAGGTGCTCGCCACGGCGGAAGCGGAGAGCTGAGGGTGTGGGCCTCGACGGCGTTGAACTCCACGCAACTTCGACGCTGGCGGGTTGCGGTAGGCGTTTCGAGGGCGCCTGGAACGGCGACTGCCGAGAGGGCCGGTTCGTGCGCGGTATGACGGCGATCGAGGCATGGGGCGCGGCGAGCTTCGGATCCGTTCGTCGATTGGTCTCGAACGACCGAGGAGGCTCCGTGCGCTGGAAGGAGGAAAGATGAGATTTCAGGACAAGCGTGTGATCGTCACCGGGGCGGCGTCTGGCATCGGACTCGAGACGGCGCGGGCCTTCGCGGAAGAAGGGGCTCGCGTGATTGGCGTGGATCTGAACGAGGGCGGAGCTCGGTCTGCCCTCGACACGTTGGGCGATCTCGCGGGGGCCGTCGACTTCGAGATCGCAGACATCTCGACCGCGCAGGCATGTCACGAGGTGGTGGAGGCCGCCGTCGCCCGTCTGGGGTCGCTCGATGTCCTCTGCAACGTCGCAGGCTTTGCCGCTTTGACCCATTTCGAGGAGGTGACGGAAGAAGCCTTCCAACGCATGGTGGGTGTCAACCTGGGCGGCGTCTTCTTCATGACGCAAGCGGCGATGCCCGCGCTATTGAAGTCGGGGGGCAATGTGGTGAGTGTGGCCTCGGTCGCTGGGCTCACGGGCAACCCCTACAACTCGACCTACTGCGCGACGAAGGGCGCTGTCGTCAATCTGACGCGCTCGCTGGCTGTCGAGTTCAGTAAGCGCGGGGTCCGGGTCAATTGCATCTGCCCCGGCTCTGTTCTCACGGAAGCGACGAAGACGACGGAAATCCCGGATGGAGCGGATCCGGATCTCTTCAGTGTGATGATGCCGCCGCTTGGAAATTGCGAGCCGCGGGTGATCGCCGAGGGGATCCTCTATCTCGCTTCGGAAGCGGCGAGCTACGTCACGGGGACTGCGCTCGCGGTCGACGGAGGAAGGACGGCCGTTTGAGGCTTGGTGGTGCCCAGGCTTGGCGCGTCCAGTGAGGGTGCCGCCCGCCTTGTGCTGAAGGAGAGAATGCAAGATGAAGGCAGTCGATGGTTTGGCGCTTTATCTCAGCCGCTGTAACGCCCCGAGTCGACTTCAGGAATGGTCTCGCTGGCTGCGGGAGAGCCACCTGCCCGCGATGGGGCGGGTAAAGGGAGTTCGCGCAAATTCGCATTGGGCACTGACCCCGCAGCCGACGCCTGGGATGCCCTCGGTGGGCTTCTCCCACGTCACCCTGTATGAGCTCGTGGGTGACGTCGGGGAGGCGGGGCGAGCGCTCGAGGAGCAGGAGGTGGCTCTCCGCGAACGAGGAGAGATCGATCCGAATCATTGCGTAATGGGGGTAGACCTATTCGACGTGCACGGGCGCTGGTGCGACAAGCCCGCGCCCGTCGCGGACCTGACGGGTCACATCATGGCCTATGTCATGACGAATGATCCGGGCCGTGAGGCGGAGTGGGACCGCTGGAACGACGACGTCCACATGCCGGACATGCTCGAATCGGGGGCCTTCACTGGGGTGAGCCGCTGGCGTCGTCGGTCTGGCGGCGGGCGGGGGCCGCGCCACCTCACGCTCTATGACGTCGGACGCTGCGGCGTTGAGGAAGCCGTGACGCGATCCGCCGCCGTGATGCCCGGGCTCGTCGCCGCGGGTCGAAAGCTGGATTGCCATGTGGGTGGATTGACCCTGACTCTCGAGCGGGGATGAGGCCGGTCCGACGCTGGGCCCAGAGCCGGCTTTGCGGGCCCCGATGCGAGGGTTGCGAGGGGACGGGCTGTCGCCGAAGCGCGTATTGGAGCGAGCGGCGCGCTCATGAATTCTCCTGGGACGGAGCGGCGGCGCGGCGAATGGCGAGCTCGCGCTGGATGCGGGCGTGCTCTGCACTCGTGAGGCCGAAACGGGCGAAGAGGAGGGTCCCGATTGCATAACAGATGAAGGGGATGCCTCCGGTCATCCAGATGATCGCATTCTGGACCTGTTCGGTCTGGACCTCTGCGGTCGGGTCGTAGCCCGAGAATTGCAGCCCGAAGCCGGTCACGGCCGCCGCCACGCTGAGGCCCAGCTTGCGGATGAAATTCATCACGCCGGCATACGATCCCTCCTTTCGCTCGCCGGTTCTCAGCTCGTCGGCGTCGATGATGTCCGCGGTGACCGACGGGCCCATCACGGTCGAAATTCCGAGGCCGATGGCAAGGCATACGATGCTGGCATACATCGGTCCGTAGGAGCCGGGCTCGATGACGGTCGTCACGCCGAAGCCGAGCGTGCTGATGCCCATGCCGCTCAACCATAGGGTTTTCTTGCCCACCATCTGAGAGAGCCGTACCCAGAGGGGGATCAGCCCGAACTGCACGCCCATATAGAGCAGCAGGATGACGTAGATCACGCTCTCGTCATGCAAGACGTCATCGAGGACGTACATCACGAGTCCTGGCACGATGGCCATCCCGAAGGCCTCGACGGTCGAGGCGGCCAGGAAGATCCGGGCGTGCGGGTTGCGGAAAACATCGCTGAAAGAGCGACCGAGTGTCGCGGCCCCGCGGCCCTGATAGCTCGCACGCTCCGGCACGCGGAGGGCGGCGAAGATCATCGAGCTGGCGAGGACGATCCCGGCAATCACCGCGAGCACGAGCGCCGCAAAGCGTTTGTCGCTCGCGTCGAGGAGCAGATAGAGCGTGCCGAGTCCCCCGAGTGACCCGGCGGCCATGATCAGCTTCTGCCACGCGAAGACACGAGTGCGATCGTGATGCCCCTCGGAGAGTTCGAGTCCGAGGGCCTGGTAGGGCACGAAGACGATGGTGGAGGCCGTCTCATAGAGGACGTACGCGACGCCGACCCAGAGCACCAGGCCGACGCCGTCGAGGCCGGAGGGGGGCGCCCAGACCAGCACGTAGGTGAGCGCCATCGGAATCGCGCCGCCGACGATCCAGGGGCGTCGCCTTCCCCATGGTGTCTGGGTGCGATCGGTCAGGTTGCCCACCAGGGGATCGGAGATCGCGTCCCATAGGCTGGCGATGAAGCGGATCGCGCCGAGCGCGCCGGGCGCGATCAGCAGCACGTCCGTCCCGAATTTCATCCAGTAGATGCCGAAGGGCGTGAAGACCATGGACATCGCCGCGATCGGCACACTGAAGGCGAAGATGATCGGGAAAGGAACGCGCTCTTGGTTCGGAGCGGTGGAGGCCGGTCGACTCGAGGTCGATGCGTCTGGGCGACCGGGCGAAACCGCCGTGCTTGTGGAGTCGAATTCGTTCTCCATGGTCGCCCCAAGATAGGCGGAAAGCAGTGAGTCGGTCGGTAAAATCGGCCGCGAGTCCTGGGGCGCCCGGGCTGAGGGCCCGTGATGGGCCTATCGGCCCCCGCTTTCGGTTCGCTTTGAACGGGGACCCCGAGCACTTTCACTGGCCCGCTCTTTGGGGGCGCCGGGCCTGTCGTGGCGATCAGTTCTCACAGTCGTTCACCGGGGATCGGTGCCGCGGGGTTCCAACTCGACGGGCGCAGCCTGCGGGAGAGCGCGAAGAGCAGCCGCGGGCGGCCCGAACGGAAAGCGGAGTGGCGCGGGTCTATTCGATCATGCCCCATCCGTCGGGCACGCCGGCATCGACGGTGACGTTTCGATGTGAGAAGAGCCACTCGTTTTCGACGTGCTGGTAGCGGTCGACGTATCGGCCCCAGTGGTCGAGGCCCTGGTCGGTCAGGACCGCGTAATAGCAGCGGCTGGAGGCCTCGCTCGGTCCGGCGAGGTCGATTTGGAGCGTGCTGGTGAAATGGCGGATGAAGCGGGCACGGCTTCCGGAGTCGCGGCCGGTGTCCTGGGCGACCCGTTCAAACATGCGCCGGATCTCCCCCTTGCCTTCGTATTGGCCATCGGGGAGGACCATGACGGCCGAGTCGCAGAAGAGCGCCAGCAGGGGGTCGAAGCGGCCGCTATCTCCGTTCGCGTTGTAGCGCGCCACGAGATCGCGAATGGACTCCCTGGCTACGATTTCCCATGTTTCCATCGAACGCCTCCTCATCGGGTCGCGGCCCGATGCAGTCTCAGAAGGGCCGATCCCCTTGGATGGTGACCCGGTGCATGACGCGCCGCTCGTGATAATCGGCGACGGCGAGGTGTTGAGCGGAGCGATTGTCCCAGAACGCGATCGAGTGCGGCGCCCATTGGAAGCGACACTGGAATTCCGGCGATCGGATGTGGTCGCATAAGAATGGAAGGAGCAGCGCGTTCTCGCGGTCGCTCAGTTCGAGGATGCGGGTCGTGGAGTTGGCGTTCACGAAGAGCGCCTTCCTTCCGGAATCGGGATGCGTGCGGATCACGGGGTGTTCTACGGGCGGCGACTTTGCGAGCGTCGCCGCGACGTCGACCTTGGTATGCCCGGCCGAGTTTGCTCGCTCGAGTGTCCGGGTCAGATCGTGTACGGCATGGAGCCCCTCGAGCAGATCTTTGATTGGATCGGAAAGCGCATCGTAGGCGGCGAAGGCGCTCGCGAAGCACGTATCGCCCCCCGCTCCGGGGAGCTGGATGGCCCTCAGGATCGAGCCGAGGGGCGGCTCTGCCATGAAGGTGTTGTCGCTATGCCAGACGTCGGTGCCGTCGCCTTTCGGATGGTCCTGGTCGATCACCAGGATTTCGGGCTCGTCCCCGTGCTGGGTCATGAAGGGCGGGAAACACAGGTCCCCGAAACAACGCCCGAAGGCGATGTGTTGGTCTTTCGTGATGTCTTGATCGCGAAAGAAGAGCACGAGGTGTTCGGCCAGGGCCCGTTCGATCATGCGGACCTCGACCTCTGCCAGCGGGCCCCGCAAGTCGACACCGCGGATCTCGGCGCCGATGGTCGGCGTGATCGGGCAGATCTCGAGGGCGCTCATCGACCTGAGCCCAGCCGCCGGTCCAAACCGGTTTCAAACTCGACGTCCATCGAGGAGAGTGGCGTGGTTCCAGATACGGAAGGGGCAGGGGAGCCGGCGGAGAGACTGGAGACGGTCCCCAGCAGGGTCCTCATGAAGCCGGTCATGAATGGGCGAAAGCGACTCATTAGATCCTTTCTGGTCTTTCGTGGGGCCAGCCACGGTAGCTCGGATGCGATCGAGGACTCCCAAAGATGGGCGGCAGGTCTCGGAGCGACGTCGAGGTGTGGCCGGGGCTTCTTGCTCAGACCACCGCGCCGGCGCTCGTGTGGATCGTCTGGCCGGTGATCTGGCGGCTGCCGGGGAGGCAGAGATAGAGGATGGCGTCAGCGACGTCCTCCGGTCGGGAAGGGCGGTGCAGTAGATTGGCGAGCGGACCCTCCTCGACAATGGACTGGAGCGCGGAGTCATCGCCGATGCCGGCGGTCATCGGAGTTTTGGTCACGCCCGGGGCGACGGCGTTCACGTTGATCCCGTGGTGGCCGAGATCCGCGGCGGCCGTTCGCGTGAGCTGTGCGAGGCCGGCTTTGGCGGCGCCGTAGGGAGCCATCGATTGCCGCGCGCGGTGGGCGGAGCTCGAAGTGACGTTGACGATCCGTCCGCCGCCGCCGCGTTGCACCATGTGTCGCGCGACCTCCTGAATCAGTCGAAAGGGTGCCTTCAAGTTGATCGTGTGGACGCGGTCCCAGTTCTCGTCGTTCTGCTCGAGGATATCGCCGGAGTCCCCTGAGATACCCGCCGCATTGACGAGAATGTCGATGCGCCCGTGCGCAGTGAGGACCGCCTCGATGGTCGTAGCGATCGTCTCGGTTTGAAGTAGATCAGTGACGTGCGCCGTAGCGCCGCTGCCTGTTTGAACGATCGCGGAGGCGACGCGCTCAGCCCCGATCGGGTCGCGATCGAGAACCGCGACGGTGGCGCCGGCATTTGAAAACAACCTCGCTGCGGCCTCGCCGATTCCCGAGGCACCACCGGTGATGAGGGCGACCTGGCCGTTCAGCGCGCGATCGGAAGTAGGCATGATTGATTCTCCTCGAAGCGGGTGCGCCGCCTCATCAGAAGCGAAGAGGGAGTGTCTCGAGCCCGCGCAGAAAGAGGCTGTCCCGATAAGCGTGTGCGCTCTCCTCGTCGACGCGAAGCTCAGGCAGTCGTCGCAAGAGCGTCTCGAAGGCCGTGCAGAGCTCCATTCGGGCGAGGGAGGCGCCGAGGCAGGTGTGCCGGCCGAGGCCAAAGCTCACGTGTGGATTGGGCGTCCGTTGGATGTCGAGTCGGTCCGGCTCAGAAAATCGAGCTGGGTCCCGGTTCGCTCCGCCATTAAAGAGCACGCAGACTTCGTCTGGGCCGATTTGGGTGTCCCCGAGTTCGAAGGCCACGTCTGAGACGCGCTGACTGATCTGAACCGACGTGTCGAAGCGCAGTAATTCCTCGACCGCGGTCGGGATCGCCTCGGGGTGGCGCTTCAAGAATTCAAATTGGTCGGGGTGTTGGAGGAGTGCGAGCGTCCCCATCCCGAGCAGATCCTGGGTCGTCCCGTGGCCGGCCTGGAGAAGGATATAACAGCTGCCGACGAGATCTTCGTCGGATAAACGGGAGCCGTCTTCGTCTTCCGCGTCGATCAACGCGGTCATCAGGTCGAAGCGAGGTCGCTTGCGATGGTCTTCGATCAGCTTCATGAAATAGTGCGTATAGCCGAGGGTCGCCTCTTCACCGCGCCGAACGACCTCGTCGGTGATACCGCCAATTTCGCCTCTCCGGCTCGAGTCCTGAGCCCAGTCGTAGAATTGAGGGAGGTCCTCCGTGGGCACTCCGAGCATTTCGCAGATCACGACCATCGGCAGACGGAACGCAAAGTCGTGTACGAAATCCATGCGACCGGCGGGTTGGACACGGTCGATCAGCCCGTCGAGCACATCCTGGATTCGGTCCTGGCGGAGGTCGACCGAGCGCGGTGTGAACGCCCTCGAGATCAGCCGCCGCACTCGGTCGTGTTT
>Ga0315332_10002372_pt1 | contig 10496 bp, 9 predicted proteins | sample M110034915metaG_FD_203455 | JGI IMG/M metagenome (GOLD analysis project Ga0315332, IMG submission 203455) | Ammonia-oxidizing marine archaeal communities from Monterey Bay, California, United States - M1 100m 34915 | ecosystem: Environmental > Aquatic > Marine > Intertidal zone | place: USA... | reverse complement strand
CCGCACGTTCTGCGCCATCCTCTTCAGAGATCGCATCCGTGCCATAGAGCGCATCGTAAAGACTCCCCCATCTCGCATTAGCTGCATTCAATGCAAAACGTGCATTTTTTACTGGCACGACAAGCTGTGGTCCGGCCTGGGAGCAAATTTCACTGTCGACGTTAGCAGTGCTTACTTCGAACTCTGTGTTTTGGTCAGTCAAATATCCAATTTCAAATAAGAATTTCTTATAAGCTTCCGGATCATGACCCTGGCCTCGATTTTGTCTGTGCCATTCATCTATCTTTTCTTGTAGCACATCGCGTTCCAGCAAAAGCTCAGTATTACGCGGAGTAAAATCATTAATGATTGTTTCGAAACCAGACCAGAAGAGATTGGCTTTAATATCGAGCTTTGGGAGTAGCTCATCATTAATAAAATCCACGAGGAGGGTACTTACTTGTAGTTTTCCAATTAATGTTTTATTTGTCATCGCTCGTTACTTGATTGTTTGGGAAAGTAGCAACTTTCCACAATAGGTTATATTTAATCTTAGAAATTTTAGGCTTTAGAATGGTCTAGGGCTGACTTAATTTTTCTAGCTTTTTTTATTATCGCTTCCCTGAATTTCTTCTTTTACTCGATTATCCTTAATGGGTACTGCCACATCACCTTGTACTCCAGTTAATTCTGATTGACGAATTATTAATTTGTGCTTTTCATCTTAGGTTGCTTGAAATAATTTTGTATCTTCTACGCCGATATCTTTGGGAATCACAGCCGGTTTTTAAATCTCTTATCAAATTTAGTATCTCGTTACTTGCGATACACAACCTGGCAAATCTTCAATCGGTGATAAAAATTGCTATTAAGCGATAGCCGCAGATGCTAGCTTTTGTCACTTATTCTTGCACAGAGGATTTTAGCCAGAAGCAAGAAGAGTGCGCAATGCTTTGCGCACACAGATTTATTCACCAGTCCTCAACTTTAACTCCGCCGTAAACAACATGCTTCTATCTAAGTCTTTACTGGCCCAGCGTAAAAGCGTTTCTTTATCTTGCGTGATAATTTCGTCAAAAATATTTTCACTGTTCACATATACCTGAATTGCTTGAGAGAAGTCCACTTCCTCAGGATTAAGAAGCAGTGTGAATTCTGCAACCCCTTGGGCGGTGACATCTATTTCATTACCGTTGCGGGTTGCCTCCAAGAGGCCAGGCGTCTGCGAAAGTGAATCTATGTAAACCCACATATTGCGGTGAAATTTGTCAGTTCGATCAGCAACCCATAAGACAGAATCAGGAAGGGGATCTCGAGGATTATCGAGTTTAAATTGTTCAATCAATGGGGCTTCGTCGGGCAACCAATTCGTATTGTGTCCGCCTTCAGGAATAACCTTCCATATGTGGGGAACCCCTGCATCTATCAATACATCAATAAAGGGCCCCACTGAAGAGGCAGGATATAAGCGATCGTTCTCGCCGTTAACAATATAAAGCGGTTTTGCCATTAGGTTCTCGAAATAGAGTCGATAACCACCTCCGCTTTGCGCGTTTCGTAGGACGCCCGGATGACCGATGTAAGGCAAAAATGTTGCCCATGGTGTCGGCTGTTTAAAAGCAAAAAAGTAAGCACCAGTGCCGCCATCGGATATTCCCGTCATTGTTACCCGGTTCTCATCTATGTTGTAAGTGGCTTTTAATATGTTAAGAATTTCCGGCAAGTTCTCTGCCTGATTTTCATGCCACCAAAACGCTTCAACCCAAGAGGCAGGGACAACAACTATGCGGTCTGGCTGTTTCAAGGAATCAAATCCCCGACGCCACCATCCTCCGCCTGGTTCCCATTCAGGGCGACTTACCCCTCCGTGAAGCATAAACTCCACCGGGTATTTCTGAGATGGGTCATACTCTTCTGGAACTAGAAAGACGTAAGGAAAACGTGTGCCATCACTTGCGACACGAACACTTTCTTGTTGCCCAACTGGCACATCGGCTGAGTAAGAAGGTCCTGTTTTAATCAATTGATACAGTGATTGTATATCGATTCCATCAACCTCTGAATAAGCTATTAATTTTGCTGCGACAGCACTTCTTTCTGCGGAAGAAGCTGCCGACCAAAATTGTCCGACTAAGCTAGAGTCTTCGGCCGCAACAAGCGGTCCAGTTGTCCACAAGAACAACAAAAAAAAGATTGTTAATGATTTTCTACGGGGCAAATACATGCATCCTCTCTTCGCCAAAATCCATTGTCAAAATGAAGTGTTGTAAAACCTCATAACCAATCTGGCCGTTTATCTCTACACCGCGGGGCGCACTGGCAGTTAGCAGCCCCGCGGTGAATCTCGAACGTTCTGGTCTTTGTGTAGGATGCGTTACGCCAATAGCCCCGAGCTCATATGGACCGAGCTGCAAAGTATCAGCAACAGCATTAGAGCTAGGAGACTCAGCTTCCAAGCCATCTTCGACAAAATTCAATGACGTTGCCGTGAAATAGTCCAAAGTGATAGCCCCTGAAAATCCCAACTGCAATTCAACCCAAACATCTTCGTCTCCATTGAGAGTAATTTCTACTGCCGCAGAGCCGGTGCGAGAAGTTTTCATTCCAATATTTTGAGCATCACTTAAGGGCAAGGCTTCTCTATTCACAAAACATATTCTAGATTGAGGATTGTCGACTTGGACGATAAGATCCCTAAACTGAAGAAGACTAAAATTTGCGACTTCCTGATCAGAATTAAAAACATAAGCCTCTGGCAGTTCAATCTCTTGCCCGAAAACCACTATCGGCAAATTAGCAACAGTACCAAATTGTTGGAATAGCCCTGCGAAACGCGGATCCGCTGGCCGATCTGGCTCCACGACTTCCAAACCTAACCTTTCTGCTAGACTTGACGATATTCCAATTGTCCGTGTACCAGTATTTATAAAAGCCCGACTGTCCCCACCAGCGACTTGAATAGGAATACTAATTCTTCCGTCCTCTAGTTCGAACTGGGCACAACCATCACCTTCAGCGGCGTTACCAACAGAATAGAAAGATAGTGCAAAAAGGAAAGCTAAAATATTTTTTATCATTGCCCCTATAACTGTCCTCCAAGTTCGGTATAAACTGCTCTTAAAAACCGATCAGGATCTCCATAACTATCATTATACGGCGCTGTTGGGTTTGCTGCGAAAACTTCTTCATATGACATTCCCCGGACGACCATTTCCTCAACCCGGTCTGCCACATCGATAATCATGTCGCGAAATGCCATTACATCCATGCGATCAGAAACAATGCCATGCCCCGGAACTATCTTGGTATTCGGCCCTGCTGTTCCAACCAAAATAGCAAGAGCTTGAACGGTTCCGTCCAGCGTGCCGCCGTTATTAGTATCGATCACTGGAAACGCGGTTGTCCTGAACACGTCCCCGGTATGTATCACATCGGAATCACGAAAATGAATAAAGCTATCCCCATCTGTATGAGCTGGGGGAACGGGAAAGGCATGAACTTCTTCTTCATTAAGATGTATTGTTATCGAATCACTGTAGGTCAAGATAGGTAAAGCATCTTTCGGCGAAGAAGCGCTAAGGCGAACCCTCACCTCATCTCGTGCCAAAATAACTATTCCCATCTTGCCCAAGTTTTCATTACCACCAGTGTGGTCCGGATGTACATGGGTATTAATGACGAAACGCAGTTCACCATCATTTAGCTCCCGAATGGCGGCTAGTATCTTGTCCGTTAAGGGAGCAAATTGATCATCGATCATGACCACACCGTCGTCGCCAATGCTCAGCCCTATATTGCCGCCTGCCCCCTCCAAATAATAAAAAGTGCCTGTAACATGGTGAGGCACGATTTCAACGTCGCTGAAATCTCGCTGCGCCTGCGCGCTTGAGGAGCAGAAAATCCCACAGGAAAGGAAAATTACTGTGCATTTGGGCAGTTGGAAAGACTGAGAAAATCGGTTATATATTGAATGGATCATTGTTGGAACCTCCTTCTGCGTGAGTTTCACTGCTTTTGGAGCATAGGAGCCTCTGGCGAGAAAGTCCATTAAGAATAGTCAATTCATCGCCTTTCTTATATTGACTAAGTAGAGCGCGTGTTGGAGCATTTGAATTCTAATTGAAGGGTTGTTTTGCGGACTTGCTATAGCTAGAAAGTCCATAATCTGCCCAAAATGAGAGTATTGTGGCAATGACACATATTCAGCGAAGCACTCAAAACTCGGAAATCGGCGAAATCGCTCGTTTTCTTCTAAGTTTGCTGCTGCTTTCACTGAACTCTCCAAGCTACGGCCAACCTAGCGAACTGACCGATGACGAAACCAGTTTCGAGATCAGTGCGCAAGTTAGCACTGAAGCCGAAGAAATACTTAATGTGCAAGCTCCTGATGACGACTTGCCGGTTCTAGACTTGGACACTCCCATTCGCATGAACTTCTCAGGGAACTGGGAGAAAGATTTTGCCCGTAGCGATAATTGGGAAGATGAACTCAATCGTCGCATGAACCTGAGGCAACAAAATGCGGCAGCTCAGCGGGCTGGGATTGGGTTAGGCGGCGGTCCGTCCGTCACCTTGGGCAATACTAACCTCAATTCACCGCGCCGGCGGGAAGCGAACCTGTTTGTTCTGGCTCGCCTATCAGAATACATCAACCGTAGCTCTACCATGGAGATATTCCAGGATCGGGAACGAGTAAGAATCGAGCGTCGAGGAGAAGCGCCGCTAATCTGTGGGATGGATACTGGCCCGACTCAAACATTTTCAAATCAACACGGTGCAGAGATCTGTGGCTGGGATCGCCAACAGCTTGTCTTTGAAGTAGCGCTCCCTGACGGACTCTATATTATTCATCGCTTCAGTGTTGCCTCTAACAGTCAGACCCTAAGAATGATTACCAGCATATCGAGCAACGGATCTATCCCGTTCAATCTCGTACAGTCTTATAACAAATATCAAGCCCCTCCCAACGAATATAATTGCATACAAACCATTACAAGAGGCAGAGTTTGTAGCCAACGAACTCCATTAAATTAAAGAGACATGACCCTTAATAAAGTCTACGGCTTTTCTATGTTACTACCACTTGTAGTAACGTTTGCGAGTTGTTCTCAACCTTCTCCGCAGGCACCCATCGAACTGCCTATTCCAGCAGTTGGTATCGTAGAGCTGGAAGCAACAATTCTTGAACCAGAACAATATCAACTACTTGATATCGGGATAAAAGTCTTTGACATATCAATTAGCGAAGAGGAAGCATTAGAGCTTGGTGAATGGATATTCACAGAAATAAGAGAAAATGAAACTCACTATTTGCCTTATGTGCTGCGCAGCACTCTAGTTGCATCGAATCAATGGGGGCCGGTTAGAGTTCTCCCCCTCGAAGATCCATCGATGGACTTGCTTATTAGCGCAACAGTTCTGGCTTCGGATGGCCAGCGACTAACTATGCATGTCGAAGCTAGCGATAGTACGGGTCGTTTATGGTTAGATAAAGATTATGCCGACCAGAGTTCAGCTGATGATTTCCCAGTATCAACCCGGTACACACCAGGCAATCAATTCGATTCAGCTAACTTTACCGAACCATTCCAAGACATCTATGATCAGGTTAATAATGACCTAGTAGACGTGCGTTCCACCCTGTCAACAGAAGACTTAGTGAACATTAAACGCGTCTCTCAATTGGTTTATGCCGGCGACCTTGCTCCAGAATCTTTTGCCGAAAACCTGGGCAAAAATGAACTTGGTAGATTAACTGTAGTCACACTCCCCGCAGCCGATGACCCTCAACTTCGGCGAGTAAACGAGATGCGACAGCGTCACCATTTGTTCATCGATACTGTTGATCAATACTATGAATCGCTCTATGAAGAAATGCAGGCGGCTTATGTAGTCTGGCGCAAATATTCTTATGATCAAATTGAAGAAGAGAGGATTGCTACTAGTGAGAGTTATGATTTCAATAGTTATGGCCGTTCACGAAGCTACTTAACTCTTACCCAACGTTACGATAGATACCGCTGGAGCAAAATATTTGAGATGGAGTACCGAGATCTTTCGCTAGGCTTTAGTAATGAGATCGCGCCTGCCATTCTTGAACTCAATGAACAAGTGCACGGTCTTAGCGGCACCATGGAAGAGCAATATATTCAATGGCGCAGAATTCTGCAACAATTGTTCAAGCTGGAAGAAGAAGTTCCTGATTAGATTCAAGCCTTTTTGAAAGTTTGATGTCCATACATCATATTGAGATTTTAAGTAACAAGGCAAAACTGGATAATCCGTGCGCAAGAACAATAAAAACCAAAGCAGGCGACAGTTTTTAAAAAAGGCAAGCGCTTTTGCAGCGTTATCGGCTGCGGCTGGCGCAGTGTCTCCATTTCCTTTGTGGGCACAATCTTCAAGTCTACGTATTCGCGAAGTTAAGGCCTATCCAATATACATAAATCAGCGATCCGATGGATTGCTTGATGCCCCTAGCTTCGATGGCGATGATGATCCCCGTCGATGGCGCTTCGGCGGTCCATTTGAACAGCTTCCCTCAGCAATCATCACCATCATTAAAACCAATGAAGGCATTACCGGTTTCGGAATGGGAGCTGGGGGCAGTGCTTCAGTGGAGATAATCGAAGGTCATCTCCAATATTTGTTACTAAATACAAACCCGCTCAATGTTGAACAACTCTGGGACCAGATGTATACCTCCAGTATTTTCTACGGGCGAAGTGGCATCTTTGCCATGGCTCTTAGTTCTGTCGACAATGCTCTTTGGGATATTGCTGGTAAGCATGCGGGCTTGCCCGTACACCAATTGCTTGGCGGGGCCAATCGCGATCGAATTGAAATCTATCAAACTAATGGCGATTTTGTTGAGGCGCGATCGCGAGGAGTTAAAAACTTCAAACGGACTACTTATGGCGGTCCGCGAACACCATCTGTTGTACTTGATGATTTTGTGGATTCTGTGCTTGAAGCAAGGGATGTACTCGGGCCTGATGTAAGAATAATGACTGATTGCGTATCTCGCGATGGGACCGTCGAATGGGCAATTCCTTTTTGTGAAAGGTTGCGCGAAGCAAAGTTGTACTTCATGGAAGAGCTATTATCTCCAGATGACGTATTCGGTTATGCTGAACTAGTAAACCGCATCGGTGGTAAAGGAGAAGGCTGGACACGTATAGCCTGTGGTGAGCACGAATACACCGAACATGGATTTAAAGTGCTAGTGGGAATTGGTTCAGCAGAAATTTTACAGCCCGATATTACTTGGTGTGGAGGCACTACCGCTGGTCGCCGTATTTCCGCCTTGGTAGAAGCGGCTGGCTTGGAAATAATTCCCCACCGCGGCGCTAGCTCTTGGGGCTTTCCTATTGCTTTAACCTCCCCGAGTTGTACTATGGCTGAAAGCTTTCCCGAAGGATCGGCCATACTTGATGCCATGTCCTGCCGGGTAGAAAACGGCTATGTCTTTGCCCCGAGCGAACCAGGCTTTGGTCATTCGCTTAGTGAAGAAATGGTTTTAGATTTCCAGTTAACTCTTAGACAATAAACTTAAAACAGAGAGGAAGTGCTATGTCGGAAGAACAAGTTGTAGCAAGAAACTCGAAAGTTAAGGTACTAGTAGGTGGCTCACTTGCTGCCCTGCTTGCTATTGGCATTGTTGGATTTATCATTTATTCCGCGACTTGTCCTTGTGTGAGAACACCGGGAGGCTTCCTCTTCGGTGAGAGTAATAATGAACCCGTTTCTGATTGGTCATTCGCAAACCAGGTGCCGCTGTGCCAGCTGCAGATTTATGCTGGGATCCGGCCGCACTCGATTAACTTAAATTGTATGTCAACGCCTGAAGGCGAAATGTATTTAAGCTGTTCTGTTTGTGATACAAAATACTGGGCTAGCAAAGTAGGTTCAGATGAGGTCGGGGTAATGCGTTTAAGTGGTGTTACCTATCCAGTATATGTAAATCGCATAACCGATCCTGCCAGTATGGATAGGGCTTGGCGTGCGCGAGTCGCGAAACTACAAATATATCAAGCACTGGATAACCCAGCGCCGGATCCCGACGCAGAACGTCCAGACCGGTGGTGGACGTTCCAAATTACTTCTCGCAGCTAAAGAGGCACATTATGAAAGCAATGTTGTTTTATCCAAGCCTAATCATTATGTTTGGTTTTCTTAGTTTCTCTACTCAAGCTCAAGAACGCAGTTGGATCGATCTGGCCGTCCACAATTTTGGCGCGCCTATTAACACCATGTGGGCAGAAGGAGAATTATCTTTTGCTGATGACGGCACCATGGTTTATTGCAGTGCTCGTCAAGACATGGCAGTAGCACCCGGTGACCCAAAAGATCTCTATTTAGCAAGCTTTAACGAGGAAACAGGAAGCTGGGATACCCCAATTAACATGGGAATCCCTATCAATGCGGCGCCTGCGACAGATGTCCACCCCCTGCGCGCTGGGGATGATCGCGAACCATGGATTACGGCAGACGGCAATACCATCTATTTTAGGTCGGATCGATTGGCCTCAGATGGCAATGCAATTGACCTCTTTGTTACCAACAGAGTAAACGGCGCATGGACGGAACCTGAATTACTCCCCTATCCCATTAGTACTGACGAAGGTAACGAGCACTGTCCAGCGATTCTCCAGGATGGCGTGACACTATGTTTCGCTTCGATGCGAGCTGGAGGCTATGGTGGCTCTGACATTTATTGCAGCCAAAAAGATGAGGGTGGTAACTGGACGGACCCTATAAATCAGGGCCCCAACATAAACACGGCTGCAGAAGAGTTTCACTTCACCCAGGACACCGATGGAATGGTGTATTTCACTTCAACGCGTCCAGGTGGTTTTGGAGGGAGAGACATTTATGGAGCGATGCAAATGGGACCGAACAGCTGGGATACTTCCTTTAACCTAGGGCCAACAGTAAATACATCAGCCGAAGATATGTGCCCTGCACTGCCGCCTGGTGCTGATTCCTTTTCTTGGTTCTCTTCACGTTCCGACAACAATTTGGGAAGTTTTGATATTTACTGGACCAAGAAAGCTAATATAGAAAATCAGTAATTCATATAAAAAAGGCGATGAATTCTCACCGCCTTTTTCTCCTCGCCTTCTTTGAACGACTGTAACTAACCAAGATTGTTTTCAAACAAATTCAATAAACGACTCCAAGCTCTCTCCGCTTGGGCTTGATGGTAGACCTGTGAATCAATGGCACACCAACCATGCATCGCGTCGTCGTACACTTCGATTTCTGCGTTAATGCTCGATGCAGCATAAGCTTCGCGAAGCGTTTCTTTTGCTTCCGGATTATTATCATCGTCATTCTGGGCAACACAATGCAGCATTGATGCTCGAGTATCTGGAATGAGCAAATGCGGGCTGTCCGGATTCCCTGTCGCCAATCCACCACCGTGAAAGGTTGCACCTGCGGCCAATCTATCGGGAACTGCAGCCACGGTTCGCATAACCATTGGGCCGCCCATACAATAGCCTGTTGTACCTATGCCTTTGTTGGTGTCGACTTCAGGCTGATCATCTAACCAACTAACAAAAGCCCGAGCATCAGTAAAATGCGTATCCGCGTTCAGGTTGCCCGCCATTGGCAGGACAATCTCTCGAATTTCAGGTTGTCCAAAACTTGCTCCTCGACCCACAACTGGCGCACGAGAATCACGATAAAAAGGATTAACCGTTAAAACCGCATAACCAGAGCGCGCCAAACGCTTACCCATTTCGCGGAAGGCAGGTCGTAAGGCAAGAATATCAGGCCACACCAAGACTGCTGCATGGGCTCCACTTGAAGGGGTTACGAAATAACAATCCGCAACGCCATCCGGTGTTCGAATTTCCACATCACGTTCCGTCACCGATTGGGCGTTAGCCATTGGCGGGAACATCATCGCCAGACCAGCACCTGTTGCTAGTTTAGTGAAATCCCGGCGAGTCATTTCGGGGTGGCGGCTTAAATACTCGTCTACATCTTTTTGTGTATCGTTATCGCACATTGAGCTTCTCCTTCAATCTTTCTTTCGCTCTCATTCGCATTTGCTTGCTAACTTCAAGCAATAAATGCATGGGAACTGTTCTTGTGTTTGTTCTAGCGTTAGTGCTCTCGTTGGTTCTTCCCAAAGCAGCATTATGAGAATATTTGGGACAGACTTAAAACACAAGCTCTGTTTTCGGCGTTATTGAGGCCCTAATCATTTCCTTTGCCGAGCAGAATAGTGCCCACGGCCGTATTATTAGCAAATGTCTTACGTCCTCGTGGCGAACAAACAGTCTAGACGATAACAGCAGAACTAGAACAATGTTTTAGTGGGAAAGTAAAAGCAGGCCTACTGATTACAAGTTTTAATTCCAACTTTGATACCATTACCGGAGACTTGACTAACGACAAATTGAAGGCAAACTTAGGAGATTCAATAAATTCACTCCTGGGCTAACGTAAACCTAGAAAGGCGAAATTATGACTAATTCAACCAGGCGTTCTTTTTTACAAGCGGT
>Ga0315332_10002368_pt1 | contig 10503 bp, 10 predicted proteins | sample M110034915metaG_FD_203455 | JGI IMG/M metagenome (GOLD analysis project Ga0315332, IMG submission 203455) | Ammonia-oxidizing marine archaeal communities from Monterey Bay, California, United States - M1 100m 34915 | ecosystem: Environmental > Aquatic > Marine > Intertidal zone | place: USA... | reverse complement strand
ACGTCTGGTAATGCTGTTATGACGCATCGATTTAGAGAGTTTGCACCGCACAAAGGCGACATGCAGGAACGAATGAAAGGATCGTTAATTTCTATGGAAGCAGGTCCTTCAACGGCATTTGCACTTAACAGATTGCAAGATCGAGGACGTTTTTTTGTTGATCCAGGAGACGTTATTTATAAAGGGCAAGTAATTGGTGAGCACACCAGAGATAACGATCTAGAGGTAAACGTTGTGAAAGGAAAACAACTAACCAACATGCGTAAATCAGGTTCCGATGAAGCCATGAAAATTGCACCAAAGCTTAATTTTTCACTGGAAGAATCCATGGAGTACATTCAAGCCAACGAATACTTGGAAGTAACACCTGAAAGTCTTAGAATGCGGAAAATCAGCTAAACATAGCTACCTTTAGTACATGGATATTTCAGAAGAGCTGATTCGATCTTTGCCTAAGGCCGAGTTGCATTGTCATCTGGATGGCTCGCTTCGTGTTGCTACAATACTTGAGCTGGCGAAGGAGCAGGGTGTCGAATTACCATACGATACGGAAGGTGAGCTGGCGAATTTTCTTCAGGTAGACGATGACTGCGAAAGCCTGGAAGATTATCTGAAGGCATTTCCAGTGGTGAACAAGGTGTTGCAAACAGAAGAGGCGCTGGAGCGTGTTGCCTACGAACTGGCTGAGGATGTGGCCGACGAGAATGTACGCTTGCTGGAGGTTCGGTTTTCTCCGGTGTTACACACCAATAACGGGTTGACGCTAGAGAAGGTGTTATCGGCAGTACTTCGAGGAAAGAATAGAGCAGAGAACGATTTTAAGATTCGCATTGGCATCATCATCAGCTCCATTCGAAGCATTTCGCCTGAAGTGTCGCTGGAGTTGGCGGAGTTGACCGTAAACTATAAAGACAAAGGTGTGGTAGGCTTCGACCTTGCGGGTGCTGAAGAGAATTTTCCAGCAAAAGACCACAAAGAAGCCTTTTTTCACATCATCAACAACAACATCAATACCACGGTTCATGCAGGAGAAGCCTATGGAGCGGAATCCATACACCAGGCTATCCATTACACAAGAGCCAACAGAATAGGGCACGGTACAAGGCTTCGAGAAGATATGGACCTGTTCCGATATGTACTGGATCATCGAATCCCCTTGGAAATGTGCGTAACCTGCAACGTACAAACACAGTGTGTTAACGGGTACGACGATCATCCGATAAAAGACTATCTGGACGCCGGTATTCGGGTTACCGTGAATACCGATAATCGCCTGATTTCGAACACTTGCTTAACTGATGAATATGTTAAGATAATTAAGCATTACGAGTTATCTATCAGTGAGTTAAAAAAATTAATTCTTAACGGCTTTACTGCTGGATTTTTGCCGTATGAAGAGCGAAAAAAACTGGTAGAAAATATTCGTTTAGAGCTGGAGGAAATGTTGGCGAATTCGTAGTAGACTTGATCGTTTATCTTCCTATTATTTTAATTTAAATCATCTATTTCATTAATCGTGTAAATCTGTATAATTAAGTCATTATCTACCTGAATGTCCCACTTTAAGTACTCATATTGCCAATTAACTAATTAGACCTTCAGCTAGTGTTATTTATGGCCTGATAGTTGTAAATTTCACTTTAAATATAAAGATATGAAAACAGCACTAGTAGCAATGGCATTATTATTTTCAGGAGTAAATATTAATGCTCAAAAATTAAATGTCGATGTAGAAAACACCCGAGTAGAATTTGTGTTTACCGGAGATCAAACAAAAGGCACCGTGTCCGGAATGCAATGTGAAATTACATTTGATTTGAACAATTTGAAAGATGCAAAAATCGTCGGAACAATCGATGCCAGCACTTTAAATACGGGAAATGGCGGTAGAGATAAACACTTGCATTCTGCTGATTTCTTTGATGTAAAAAAGTTTCCTTTGATGAAATTCGAATCTACTGAGGTTGTTTCAATTAAAAATGAATTCAAGGTAGTTGGAAACCTAACAATTAAAGAAGTCGTTGAGATTTGCAGCATTAGCTTTACTTATAACGACGGTGTTTTCAAAGGCACAACAAGTATTGATGCCAAAAAATACGGAGTTTCACCTGGTAAAAAAGACGGGAATGTAGACATTGTGTTTACGATTCCTGTGATTCAATAATGAGCACAGGGTATTCGGAACTGGTTTAACAATGCTTTTAAGCTAGAAGAGCTTCACGCTGACTTTTGACTTTATCACTGGCAATAAATTCATCGTAGCTCATTAGTTTATCTACGAATCCATTTCTGCCAAACTCTACAATTCTATTCGCTACCGTTTGGCTCAACTCGTGGTCGAACGTTTTAAATAGCAATGTGCCTTTGTATGCCATCATGCCATTATTCAGTGCAGTAATGGATTCCAGGTCAAGATGGTTAGTGGGTTCATCTAATAGTACCAGATTAGCCTGAGCCAACATGGTTTTAGAAAGCATGCATCGAACTTTTTCACCCCCCGAAAGAACGGATGCGGACTTAAAGGTTTCTTCTCCAGTAAAAAGCATTTTACCTAAAAATCCTCGGATATAAACTTCGTCTTTTTCTTCAGAATAGCGCCTTAACCAATCAATTAGGTTGTCGGAAGTATCAAAATAGCTCGCATTGTCATTGGGTAGAAAGGCACTGGTAATCGTCTGGCCGAACTCAATGGTGCCACTATCTGGTTTTAATTCGCCTGCTATCATTTTGAATAAAGAGGTAACAGCCAAACTGTTGTCCGCTAGAAAAACAATTTTATCCCCTTTGGTAACATTCAGATTAAAATTCTTTATTAAAACCTCTCCATCCACACTGTAATTGAGGTTGTTAATGTGCAAAATTTGATTTCCCGCTTCTCTACTTTGATCAAAAATAATCGCAGGATATCTTCGACTGGAAGGCTTAATGTCGTCTACATTTATCTTATCCAAAAGCTTTTTTCGACTGGTTGCCTGCTTAGATTTCGATGCATTCGCACTAAATCTTGAAATAAACTCCTGTAACTCTTTTCGTTTTTCTTCGGCCTTTTTATTCTGATTCGCTTTCTGTTGAGTAGCCAACTGACTCGACTTGTACCAGAATGTATAGTTACCCGTGAACACCTGAATTCTACTAAAATCAATATCTGCGACGTGCGTACAAACCGTATCAAGAAAATGCCTGTCGTGTGACACCACGATCACTGTGTTTTGAAAATCCAAAAGAAAGTCTTCCAACCACGAAATGGTTTTCGTATCCAAGTCATTGGTGGGCTCATCAAGAATCAAAATATCTGGATTGCCAAATAGTGCTTGAGCTAAAAGCACCCTTACTTTCAATGCTCCCTCAAGGTCTTTTACTAATTTATAATGTTCCGACTCATGAATCCCAAGCCCAGAAAGAAGTGCAGCCGCATCGGCCTCGGCATTCCAACCATCTATTTCTGCAAATTCAGCTTCCAATTCGGCAGCTTTGATACCGTCTTCTTCTGAGAAATCAGGTTTGGCATAGATGGCATCTTTTTCTTGTATGATACTCCATAGCTTATCATGGCCCATAATTACCGTATTCAGGACCATGCAATCATCAAATGCAAAATGGTCTTGACTTAATACAGCCATTCGCTTACCGGGCTCGATATCAATTTGTCCGGTATTCGCATCGATTTCTCCTGCGAGAATCTTTAGAAAGGTAGATTTACCTGAACCATTAGCGCCAATTACTCCATAGCAATTGCCTGGAGTAAATTTAATATTTACTTCATCGAACAATACTCTTTTACCGTATTGAAGGGAGATGTTACTTGTCGAGATCATGTTTTACCTTTGATAATTCGGGTGCAAAGGTAAGTCTTTTAACTTTATTTAGTATTCTTTTTAATAGCCTCTAGAATATTAAAAACAGCGGGGCATATTTCAGCATTTTTCAAAGTCAAGTGCAGCAGTTGTTTTTGTTTTACTCGATTAGTATGAGGATATTCTCTACACGCTTTTGGACGCACAGAATAGATAGAACAGAAGTTGTCCGCATCTAAAAAGGGGCAGGGTAGTACTTTTAAAACGTAATCATTGTCTTCATCAACTCTCAAGTACTTTTCAATAAATGGTTGGGGCTTTAATTTTAAGTGCTTTGCAATTCGAATAACGTCCTTGTCTGTTATCAAAGGTCCTGTCGTTTTGCAACAATTCGCACAATCCAAACAATTAATAGATTTAAATTCGTTTTCATGAAGCTGATGAAATAAGCGATCTACTTCTTGATCTCTTTTCGTTTTCAGCTTTTTAAGCTCTTTTTTATGCTCTTTTTGTAATAATTGAGCCCTTGCTTTCTGTGTATCAAGCTCCATAAATTCTCAAGCGTTAATTAAAGAAGGTATTGATGTTAGGCCATATTATGATACACATTCATTACATCATCTTCTTCTTCCATTCTTTCAAGCAATTTTTCTACTTCTTCTAATTTCGTGTCGTCTAACTGTTTGGTATTCGTTGGTATTCTTTCGAAACCAGACTCAACAATTTCTATACCTCTGGTCTCTAATTCTTTTTGGATGGAACCAAAATTAGGAAAATCACCATAAATCATAATGCTTTCTTTTTCATTCTCTTCATTTGTTTCATCTTTAAAAACTTCTTCTGCACCAAAATCAATCAATTCAAATTCAAGTTCCTCCAAATCAAAATCTTGATCTACAATTTTAAAATGGCACTTGCGTTCAAACATAAATTCTACCGAACCTGATGTTCCAAAGGTTCCATTACATTTGTTAAACACAGCCCTCACATTAGCAACTGTTCTATTGTTATTGTCTGTTGCACATTCAACAAAAACTGCAATACCGTGAGGCGCATAGCCTTCGAAATTTACTTCCTTGTAATCCGCTGTATCTTTATCTGTAGCTTTTTTTATTGCTCTTTCAACATTGTCTTTAGGCATGTTGATTGCTTTCGCATTTTGAATAACAGCTCGGAGTCTAGAATTTGATTCCGGATCTGAACCACCTTCTTTCACTGCAATTACAATGTCTTTACCAACTCGCGTGAATTGTTTAGCCATTTTAGACCAACGCTTCATTTTTCTTTCTTTCCTAAATTCAAAAGCTCTTCCCATGATTTGTATTTCGATTACAAATTAAGTAAATCCGTTTTAAAATTCAATGAGACTAACATTCTTTTGAATTCTGAAGATAATGGTGCAGAAATACGCAATGGTTGATTTGAATATGGATTATGCATAGCTAATTCTTTCGCATGCAAAAGCATAGTGTTCATATTCCAGGTATTGAGAAAAAAGCGATTTTGCTTATTGCATCCGTGTGGCCGATCACCAATTATCGGATGTCTTAAGTGGTTGAAATGCCTCCTAATCTGGTGTTTCCGACCCGTTGATGGCTCGATGCATAACAAACTGTAGCGAGATGTTGAATGATTGCCATATGCAATGTTAATTTCACTGTATTCTATGGTTTTATAAGTTGTTTCTGCCTCCTGAAGTACACCCTTATCATTTACTAGGGCTTTCTGTATTATGCCTGATTTCGGTGTAAAACCCCTAACAATAGCCAAATATAATTTTTGGCTTTTTTGAAGCTCCTTTTGTATGATAGCTGTTTCAGATTGAGTTTTACTGAAAACCAAAACTCCAGATGTTTTACGATCTATCCGATGAATAGGTGAAACATAATGTCCGATTTGATCTCTTAAAAGCTGTAGTGCGAAAACGGTTGTGTTTCGAACCAATTTACTTTTATGAACCGCAAGACCATGGGGCTTATTTATCGCAATAATGTGTTCGTTCTCAAAAAGAACTTCTAACATATTTAGAAATAGGTAGACGTTACGCTGATAGAATTAACGATAAGTGCCGGTATTTTATCTTCATTGGTAATGACACCTTGAGCGAATTTATTCAAGCTGATTATTTGTCCTTCATTGTTAATAGAAAGAGCAATCATGTTGCCATCTACTGTTTTAGCGTATTCCATTGTTTTACTAGAGAATGAACCACCTCCTGCTATGAGTTTGGTAACGTATTCAATTTCGTTCTTCTTAAGTTGTTTCGCGACCACTTTCATGTTGTTGATGATTCTTCTAGACAACATGTTGTCAGTCTGCGTGGGAGCAATTAAGTGAACTTCCGCTTGAAATAAGCGAGCCATATACGTTGCAACATTCATTATTTGAACACTTTCAACATCTACGTCTACAGGAAATACAATTCGTTCTACTCGATTCATGGAAACCCCTGATTGAATAATCAAGAATGGCAAATTAGTGCTTGTAACTACTTTCATGGCAAATGAGCCCAGCACTTTCTGCATGCCTTTTGCTCCATGCGTACCCATAATCACAAGGTTAGATTCAACTTTGGCCGCCGTTGATGCAATGTCCTCAAAAATATTACCAGTCTTCACACTGCCGCCTAGCTTGAGCTTCGGCATTTTATTTTTCTTTCGCTGGATGATTTCGATTAATTTTTCTTTCGCTTCATCCTTGTGCGCTTCTTTTTTAACAATATGTACTAAATACACCTCGGCCTGTGACCGAATAGCTAAATTACTTGCATAATCTAAGGCTGTGTCTCCAACTTCCGTAAAATCATGGGGAACGAGATAATTTAATTTATTCATACTACAAGAATAATTGTTTTGAGTTCTGTAAATATAGCTAATTGCATTTTGTTATTAACGGTCGAATTTTAATGACTTAAATATATGGTACCACTCGAGCTAACAGATTCCGATACAATTCTCTGAAAATCTGTTACAACTTGTTTAGTAAAATTAATGTTAAGCTAACCCTTTTTCTATTTCATCTAATGCTAATGATTTCAAATAAAGATAAACCAATTGACTTATATTTGATTTGTAAATGAAAGAGATAGAAGAGAAAAAAGCTTTAAAATCATGGCAACTTAAATTGCATGAAGTAATTTATGAAGCAGATACACCAGCAGGTAAATTGTTTGATGTAGCCCTGCTTATTGCCATTCTTTTGAGCGTTTTTGCAGTGATGCTTGAGAGTGTAGAAAGCATTGGTGCCAAATATCAATTAGAATTACTTTTAGCCGAATGGGTGTTTACAATTATCTTTTCTATAGAATATATATTAAGGATTATTGCTGTTCGAAAGCCACTTAAATACATCCTAAGCTTTTACGGTGTTGTAGATCTACTTTCAATTGTGCCTACCTATCTAGGACTCTTTATTACAAATGCATCTTTCTTAAGGGCCATTCGAACGATTCGACTTTTAAGGGTGTTCCGTATTTTCAAGATTGCTCGATACATCAAAGAAGCCAACGTGCTGGTTGAAGCACTTAAAGCAACAAAAGCAAGGATTTTTGTATTCTTATTTGGTGTAGTGGTGATGGTAACGATTATGGGAACTGTTATGTATATCATCGAAGATTATGACGGCACCAAATTCACCAGCATACCCAGAAGTATCTACTGGGCTATTGTAACACTTACTACCGTTGGGTATGGAGACATTAGTCCACAAACTGAAATTGGCCAATTTCTATCTTCAATAATCATGATAATGGGTTATGCCATTATTGCTGTACCGACTGGAATTGTTAGCGTAGAGCTTGCTAAAAAAGGTTCAGCAACAATCTCTACTCAAGCCTGTGCAAGTTGTTCTCAGGAAGGCCATGATTATGATGCTAAGCACTGTAAATTTTGTGGCGAAATATTGAATCCCTAGTAAATTGCTTGAAAAATAACAGCTATTGATTCGCAGCGTATCGCTTCTTTTGGCTTAATAAAAACGGCTTAAGATTGTTACCATGTCGTTTGTATTTGCCAACTCCTAAGTTAGCGGCTTTATTCAAATAAAGCTCAGCTTGCGAAAAGTCATCCATCCAAATTAAACATTCCGCTAGATTACAATATATTGCAGCTGTAACTTTCTTGTTGATTCTTGATTTTTTATCGTTAATATTTGATTCATTAAGGATTGTTTGATATTGCGAAACAGCAGATCCTAAGTAGTCCATGGCCGCATCTTTATTTCGATCACTGGCCAATTGCAACATTCCATCTTGTGTTTTTTGAAAAGCTTCTAGTAAATCTGTGTAATCATGATTCTTGTCTTTCGCTGTATAAATCTCCGTTTGTTTGGATTTGGTTGGGTAACCAAAATCGTTTGCTAACATGCCGTTTAAGCCAGCTGCTACATCATTAAAAACATCTTTTTGTCTTTGTTCCCAAAACGTTTCTTCATTGTCCATCCACCACAATTTAAAGTCATAAGGCGATTTGAACTTTTGTGTAGTAAATGTTTGAAACTTGGTAGATCGTGGAAACATTGCATTGTAAGCAATGGAACCATCTTTATCTTTAATCGTCACTTTAACAGGGTGTTTATATTTAATCGAATAAGTATACCGTCCTGTTGTTGTTCTTTTTTCTTTTGTAGTTCCTTTGTCAAATCCTTGAAAAGCGAGATTGATTTGAGCTCCTCCATCAGTTCTATCAAATTTGGTGATTTTTATCATTTTTGTCAAGGATTCGACTGGAAGACTATCTGTTAAAAAAGGTTTATTCGGATCTGGTATACATGGACAAGAACCATATGCAATATCTGCAGGTTTTGCAGCTGTGGTATCGCCTTCTTTAACCAATTTTGCCCAATTAGACATGGCAGTATAATAAGTTCTTTCAATCTCTACTTTTTGATTATTCCAGGCCTCAAGTGCCAATTTTCTTTCTTCCTGTACCTGTTTCAACCTGTTTTCATACCAATCCAGAGAGTCTTGGTTTCTTTGCTTAAAATCCTGGCTTACTGTAACGGCAAAAGATTCCGTTCCGCTTTGAAAAGGTTTGGCTGGAAGCTGGATATATGAATAGTTCACTTTTTTATCCTGAATATTTTGAGAGAATGCGAAGGAAGAAAAAAGTATAAATAATGCAAATAGTAAACTAATTTTAATCATGGAGTGCTTTTTATTGAAATTTATGAATTATCTCTGACATACGAAAAGCATGCCATTAATTCCTAACGAACACGCAAACGATCTCCAATATTCAAAATCTTATTTGCACTAATACCATTTAAAGAACAGATTTTTTTTACGGAGGTTTTGTGCTTCAAAGCCATGGCATACAATGAATCTCCTCTTTTAACGACGTGCCATTTCTTTTGACTGGCTACTTTTTCTTCTCTGGCAATTTGAGCAGGTGTTTTATTTTTAGCGAGTGCAAATTTTCGCTTTGAACCGTCAATTTTTCGATAGCTAAAAACGTCTTTATGTAAAATCAAATTTTCATCTTTAAGTGTTCCGTTTTCAAAATCAATTATTTTTTCAGGATTGATCGGATTGTGATAAAAACGGGTTTCAAAATGTAAGTGAGATCCTGTAGACCTACCTGTGTTACCACCCAAGCCAATTAAGTCGCCTGCTTTTATTTCTTGATTGGGTTTTGTACTAATTTTAGATAAGTGAGCGTAATATGTTTCCAGTCCATTGTAATGCCTGACCACAGTGAGGTATCCGAATCCTGCACCATTATACTTGGCATATCGAACTACGCCATCAAAAGCACAACGAACTGTATCACCTGTTTCTAAGTCAAGATCAACTCCATAATGAAATCGCTTACCTCTCATTTTAAAAGAAGAAGTAAGTGGCGCATTCGTGGGCATTACAAAAGCTTGGTGGAGGCTGTCAACAGAACACAACCAAATCGAATCGGTCAACGCCTGCATGTCATTAGAATAATTATAAGTAATCTCATTGTCCCAGTCTGTGACCAAATTACTGCCGGCAATACGGTTTTCAAGGTCTGAGCACATGGTTCCTGTAAATTGTAGGGTGCGCATATATTCCCAAGTTTTATCGTCAAATAGCACAATTGAGTCATTGCCAGACACTAGTGTATCCGCAATGTTCTTGTCCTGCTGAGCAATACAGAAAAACGGCAGCCATAAAATGATTATAACAAATCTCATAATTGGCAATAATACAAGGAAATAAAATACAATTCCAAAGAACTTTCCAAGACTTAGCAACAGGCCATTTTGAATAAGTTAAGTGATCTATTAAATGTGTTAATAATGTGTTCACTTCTTATCAATCAAAACACAAAAAGCAGTCAACCTAAGAAATAAATTCAATTAATTTTGAAAAACCAATTTCGTAACCCAGTCAAAATGGAAATAAAAAAGATTCTTGTAGCCAATCGTGGAGAAATAGCCATTCGAATTTTTCGTGCTTGCACAGAATTAAACATCAATACAATTGGCGTATTTACGCACGAAGATCGCTATTCACAACATCGATATAAAGCAGATGAGTCTTATCAAATTGGCAAGGATGAAGAACCATTAAAGCCCTACTTAGATATTGAAGCTATTATCGCTGTTGCTGTTCGCGAAAATGCAGACGCTATTCATCCTGGATATGGGTTTTTATCAGAGAACTCAGAATTTGCAAGACGTTGTGCTGCAAATAATATTGTTTTTATTGGTCCTAGACCTGAAGTTATGGATGCCTTGGGTG
>Ga0315332_10002367_pt1 | contig 10503 bp, 5 predicted proteins | sample M110034915metaG_FD_203455 | JGI IMG/M metagenome (GOLD analysis project Ga0315332, IMG submission 203455) | Ammonia-oxidizing marine archaeal communities from Monterey Bay, California, United States - M1 100m 34915 | ecosystem: Environmental > Aquatic > Marine > Intertidal zone | place: USA... | reverse complement strand
CTAGGTATATTCTCCTCATATGAATAGCGGACACAGTTATGCCAGTTGTCGCCAGCGATTGGTTGAATGGACCGTAATTGTAGATCAGAAATCTAACAAATGTGGGTAAACAAATGAACGTGCTGATAATTGGCAGTGGTGGGCGCGAACACGCTTTGGCATGGAAAATTCAACAGAGCTCACGTGTGGATACTGTGTTTGTATCCCCGGGTAATGCTGGTACCTATCAGGATGCGGTCAATGTAGATTTAGACCAAGATGATTTTTCGGCGATGGTTCGCTTTGCTGAGGAAAACGAGGTAGGGTTAACGGTTGTGGGCCCCGAAGCCCCTTTGGCCTCAGGGATTGTTGATGCGTTTGAAGCGGCTGGGCAAAAAGTGTTTGGACCGAATAAAAAGGCAGCGCAATTAGAAGCCTCCAAAGTGTTTTGTAAACAAATTTTGAAAATGGCAGGCGTGCCCACCGCGGACTATCGAGCGTTTACTGATCCGGATTTAGCGATTGAGATGTTAGAGGAGCGATTTGCCGGTGACGGTGAGCGTCCTTGTCATGTGGTGGTCAAAGCTGATGGATTGGCAGCAGGCAAGGGGGTGACAGTTTGCCATACGAAGCAAGATGCTCTCGATGCAATTGAATCCATAGGGCGCGATCGAGTTTTTGGTGAAGCCGGTGCAGAATTTATTATTGAAGAACGGCTTGAAGGTGAAGAGGCGAGTATCTTGGCAATCACTGATGGCAAGACGATTGTTACGTTGCCAGCAGCTCAAGATCATAAACCAGCAGGCGATGGTGATACTGGGCCTAATACGGGGGGGATGGGAGCCTATAGTCCGACGCCTGCGGTGTCGGATGAAGATGTGCAGTGGGTCGAGGAAAATGTCTTGGTGCCGACAGTTCATGCTCTCAAGAAAAATGGCACGCCGTTTAAGGGTGTGCTTTACGCAGGCCTGATGATTACACCCACGGGAATGAAAGTGTTGGAATACAATGTTCGCTTTGGTGATCCTGAATGTCAGCCACTGTTGATGAGGTTGCAATCCGACTTAGTAGATATTCTTGAGGCAGTTGCTGATGGCGAGTTGGATCGAATTAACCCGCCCCAGTGGGATCCCCGACCAGCTTGTTGTGTGGTGGTTGCAAGTAAGGGATACCCAGCAAGCTATGAAACTGGTTATGAAATTCACGGATTGGAAGCGGCAGACAGCGTTGAAAACGTTAAGGTTTTTCATGCTGGTACCTCGCTGGGGCAGTTTGATAAGGATCGCATTGTGACGAGTGGAGGGCGCGTTCTGGGTGTTACTGCTCTTGGTAATACAGTGGCTGAGGCAAAAACAAGTGCTTATGCGGCCGTTGAATGTATCAAGTGGAACGGGTGTTGGTGTCGCAGCGACATTTCCGACAAAGCGACCACTAAACAGACGATTAATGGTGGATTAAACTTGTCTGAGTTGCCGATTGAAGATGTCTAAGGTCAGATTTCTAAATAAGCCAAAGATTTCTTTAAAATACTAAAAATTACACCCTTTAGGGTATTACATTTTTGACATTGTGATTGATACACTAAAGGGGTAATAAGAAGGAGATTATTAGTGTGTCGAGGTACTGGTAAGCTTGGAAAGTTAATGTTTTAATAATTTCTAATGCGAACTGAAATTGACGCCAATGTTAGTTTATGTGATTGTGAAAAAAATCACAAAGTCACTTTTTTTACTCAAATGAGATTGAATGGCAAGCAAAGGCATGTTTTATGACGGAGTCACTCAGAGACGTTTGCGTGACATATTGATAGCCGACGTTTTTCATGATTAGATCACAGTTCGTGACCAAGTAGTGTAATACATTTTGTAATTTGAAATGCAATGCAAATAATTTTCAAATTCTACGATAGCCACGACTAGTTTTATTAGGTTTTAAGAACGCCCTAAGGCAACAGAATTCATGGCAGAACAAGATCCCTCGATCGATGATATCCTAGCCCAAGCACGGAGTGCGGATGGTGGTGCTAGTGCAACTCCCGCTGCAGATGACAATGGTGACGTATCGGAATCGGTGCCTCCGACAGAGAAAACGCCCGCTGCACCTGCGGCAGAGAAGGTTGACCCATCATCAATGTCGGTGGCAGATATGTTGGCAGCCGCACGCGGCGAAGGTGCTGCCGCGCCCACAGGCTCTAGTGATGATACGGTAGAAGAGTCTGGTGAACCTGACGAGACAGTTGAGGTCACAGATGAGGTGCCAGCTGCTAAGCTTGACCCATCATCGATGTCGGTAGCAGATATGTTGGCAGCCGCACGTGGCGAAGGTGCGGCTCCGGCTCCTAAAGTGAAGCCGAAAGCCAAGGCAAAAGTCGCTCCCAAAGCAGCGCCCAAAACGAAACAGGCTGTTGCTGCAGAGTCAACTGATCCTGTAGGACCACGCGAGACAGCGAGTGTACTAGCAGCGGCACGTTCGGGCACTCAGCGTGGTCCACGTAGTTTTGATGAAGCGGTTAAGGCAGGTGAAACTCCAACAAAACCAGCCAAACCAAAACTGGAAGTGCCGCCGGCTCCACGTAAATCAGATTTCCTACCTCAGAAACAGGAAGAAGCTGCTGTTGTTGATTCAGACCGTCGTGGTTTTTTTGCAACGACTGCTAAGGTCTTCCTCGGAACGCCTCTCGCGGTGGCTTTTACTTCAATGGGCTTTACGAGCTTGCTGTGGACATTGGGATTTACTCGATTTATGTTCCCTAATGTACTGATTGAACCCCCAACAAAATTCAAGGTTGGTTTTCCTGCTGGGTATTCCCCAGGGCAAGTGGAAGCAAGGTATAAAGCGCAGTTTGGTGTATGGGTCGTCCGCTGGGAATATGAGGGCGAGTCACAAATTTATGCGCTAAAGTCAGTTTGTACGCATCTTGGTTGTACGCCAAACTGGTTGGAAGGTGAACAGAAATTTAAATGTCCCTGCCACGGTAGTGGGTTTTATAAAGATGGAGTGAATTTTGAAGGTCCGGCTCCTCGTCCGTTAGAGCGATATGCGATACGCCTTGCTGATGACGGTCAATTGGAGGTGGATAAGAGTCGTAAGTTTATGGAGGAAGTGGGGCAATGGACGGATCCCAATTCATACGTAAGCGTGTAGTCTGATTTTGGCAGGAGCTAGTCATATGGCTTCTGTGTTTTAATAGCAAGTTTTACATTAGGTTTTTCAGCAGATGCCTCCCATTGGTGAAATAATTCGGAACTCTCAGATTTGGAAGAGTATTTTTCGTCATCCAGCGCCGGTTGATCGTCGTAATCGAATCGTCGTCATGTTGACGAACTTCTTCTTGCACTTGCATCCCGTTTCGGCGAAGAAGCAGGGAATAGCGTTGAGTTATACTTGGTGTATGGGAGGCGTTACGTTCTTTCTGTTCTTGGTGGAAACAGTTACCGGTGTTTTGCTGATGTTTTATTATCGGCCAACGATTGAATGGGCATATTCGGATATTCTGTTGCTGCGAGATGTTAGTTCATTAGGGATTCTGCGCGAATTGCATCGCTGGGGGGCCCACGCGATGGTGATCACGGTCTGGTTGCATATGTACCGCGTTTTTCTAACTGGTAGTTACAAGCCTCCCCGTGAATTTAATTGGGTGCTAGGCGTTATTCTGTTGTTGCTCACTTTATTGCTGTCGTTTACCGGATACCTGCTTCCGTGGGATCAACTTGCGATTTGGGCGATTACGGTGGGATCTAACATGGCTCGAGCAGCTCCATTTCTGGGCTATGAAGGTCCAGGGGCTCAGTTATTGTCTGTAGGCGGTGTTGACATGATCACCAACGCTTCGGACGCGCGTTTTGGATTGCTAGGTGCGCGTTTTGTTGGTGAAGAAACACTCAATCGATTTTATATTCTGCATTGTATCGCAATTCCCTTAGGAACAGCTTTGTTGCTAGCAATCCACTTTTGGCGGATTCGAAAAGATGGCGGTATTAGCGGTCCGATGTAGCTTACTGCAGTGCAAATAGCATTGGGTATTTATAAACAATTAAACAACCTGTAGATCATTTTAATAGCAAATAAGAAATAGGCGGCGAACAATAGCCATGCATGGTCACCTTACTTACGATGAATTCTTAGCAAGCATCAGTGGATTCCTCTGTAGTTACTATTTAGCAGTTGCTGTAATGAATGGTTTGTTTGCTATTTATCAATGGAAAGTTAATAACAATCAACGACTCGCCCTTGTGTGGTCTGTTGTTGGTGTGGTTTGTGTCATTATGGGTGGCATTGTCAGCAGTGGTGATTCCGGAATGATCTCCTATGTGTCGGTGCCTGATGCAATCAAGAACATGATTGACGCTGCAATGATGCCCGTGACCTATTCACTTGGCACGATGGCAATGTTGTATGTCTTGTTTATTACTCGAGAACAGTGGGTTAAGCCAAACATGGCGTGGTTGGGATTGAATCTCATGCTCATTTTTATGGGGCTCTCGATTGCAGACGTTGATTTTGCTGCGATTGTGATGAAACCGGATAATGTGCCGATTGTTGGTTTGATTTTCTTGCTAGCGTTTTTTACTTGGTTGGCAACTTACAAGGCCGTCGAAAACGATCGCCGCATTGCTCAAGGGGAGTTGCCTCTGGAAGCTGTTGAGAACGAAAAAATACTCGTTTGGCCTGACTTAGTTTACACGGAACTAATCTGTATGGTTGGATTGACGGCGTTTCTGCTGTTGTGGGCAATTGTTCTACAAGCACCACTCGAAGAACCTGCGAGTAGTGTGAAAACTCCGAATCCATCTAAAGCTCCTTGGTATTTCTTGGGCTTGCAGGAAATGTTGGTCTATTATGATCCGTGGATGGCAGGCGTGATGTTGCCAAATATGGTTGTTGCTGGGTTGATGGCAATTCCCTATATCGATTTCAACAAAAAGGGGAACGGATATTACACGATTAATGAACGAAAATTTGCTTATTTGACCTTCCAGTTTGGATTCTTAGTTCTGTGGATCACTTTGATTGTGATGGGAACTTTTTTACGAGGTCCCAACTGGAATTTCTTTGGGTTTTATGAAACATGGGATGCTCATAAGGTTCAAGCAATGAATAATGTAGACCTTTCACAACTGTTTTGGGTGGATTTGTTGCAGCAACCGCTGCCCAAGCCAGACCCTGCTGATCCGTTTTTGTTTAAGCTGTTGATTATTTTTAAACGTGAAGTTATCGGGATATTAGGGTTATTAGGTTACTTTACGATTTTGCCACCATTGTTGGCAATAAAAGAGAAACGATTATTCCAGCCTCTATATAAAAAGATGGGGTTCATTCGATATATGGTTATGGCCAACCTTTTTTTATGGATGGCAACGCTTCCAATTAAAATGTTGGCTCGATGGACTGTGGATATGAAGTATTTTATTTCCATACCGGAGTATTTTATTAATTTTTAGATGTCAGCACTAATGGCCTGTTGTGGCCACAGTGAAGATTTATAGGGATAAGACAAGGATCTACCGCAAAAGCGGAGACAAAGAAATGCCTGCAGGTGATCAAACAATTTGGAACCAAAAGAAGCTACACGTGGTTTTTGCCGTCACGTCTGTAGTTCTTCTAATATCCACGCTGTGGCTGTTCTGGAAAGATCATGCTCGCGAGTGGAAGCAATACCAAGCTGAGGCTCGAGCGATCGATATTCAGATTACAGAATGGCGTCAACTAGAGACTCAAACTGACGATGTTGTGGCAGTTATTGTGAAAGCTCAAAACGAGTTGGATGAGGCATTTGCTAGCACGACTGCTGGCAGCGAAAGTGTCACTGCGCTAATCGATAATATTGAAGCATTTTTGGCCAAGACGGATAACGGTGAAGATTTGGCTGACGTGACCGGCGTTATCGACGTTGATCGCATTAAATCTGCTGCAAAGACTTGGCGTAGCGCGTCGAAAGAATCAGCTCGTGTTGCTCGTACAGCGCTTACAGAAGCTATTGATAATCAAATTGCATTGATCAAAGCCAAAGAAGATACGCGTCTTGTTAAGGTAAAGTTCCAACGAGCGAACCGTGACCAGGCGGCAGCCGACGAAGGTTTAGCAGTTCGCGATGGAGATGAAGCGGCTGAAGACGCGGCTCACTTAGCATTACTGGAAATATTGAATAATCCGGATGAAGGATTGAACGTAAAAGAGGGTCAGTACGAAAGGGTTGCTAAGTTTCGTAAGGAATTGAAATTAGCCAGTGGCGAATTTCAAGCGGTTGTCAAAGCAAAACAAAAGTTGCTTGACGCAGCTAATTCCGAGAAAGTACGTCTGCAGGCTGCTATTGATGAACGCCATTCAGCTCTGTGGGAAGGAAAGTGGTTGGGTAAAAAATGGTTGGAATTACCTATTCTAGATGCGTTCAATAGTCCTCTGAAGATTGATAACTTGTGGAGCGACGACTTAGAACAAAGTGTCAATTTTCAAATGGTACGTCGTTTCGATCGTTGTACGACTTGTCACCAAATGATGGAAAAATCGGTTCCAGGTGAGGCGTTGGAGCCAGCATTCGTTGCTCAGCGAACGATTGAGATTCGTTTGGAGATTCCGCCGTTAGTTGCTGATTCTGCAGCTGAAACAAATGTTCAAGATACACCGACGGTTGAAGAGCTCAAAGCAAAGCGTCAAAAGGACCTCGAAACAGTGTTTGGCATGCGGTTTGCGCCGACCGGTTTAATCAATGATGATGATGTAACAGTCGCCTATGTTGCTACTCAGACACCGGCGAAAAACGCTATTGTTGTTGAGCCAGATTATAATGATGTAACCTACACTGGCCAGCAGATATTAGATGCGTTGCTGCAATCATCTAGTCCAGCAAATCCGATTAAGAATACCGTTCATGCTCGCGATACTCGAGCAGGGCTTGAAATTGGTGACGTCATCGTCAGCATTGATGGCGACTTGGTGTATGATCCGGATTTAGTTGCGCACCGTTTGCTTGCCGCTCAAGGTGGAGCAGATAGCGTCGTGTTGGTGGTGCGAAGAGGACTTCCCCAACCGTTTAACAGTCATCCTCGCTTAGACTTATTTGTGGGATCATTGAGTCCCCACAAGATACAAGAGTTTGGTTGTACAATTTGCCACGAAGGCCAGGGTAGTGCGACCGATTTTAAATGGGCTTCACATACCCCCAATGACTCATTGGATAGATCTCGTTGGATGGATGACCACGGTTGGTTTGATAACCACCACTGGATATACCCCCAGCATCCGGCTCGTTTTATTGAAAGTACATGTTTGAAATGTCATCACGACGTAACAGAGCTTGAGCCGAGTGAACGATTTGAGGAAGCTCCAGCCCCGAAAGTTGTTCGGGGTTTTAATACCATTCGTAAATTTGGCTGTTACGGCTGCCACGAAATCAATGGCTATGAAGGTCAGGACAAACGAATTGGCCCAGATATGCGACTTGAGCCGAACTACGCAGCAGCAGCTTTGCAAATTAAGGCTGATGCAGGATTTGTCAATCTCTCAGATTCTGACCAGCAATTAGTAGGTCGAGTGGTCTCTCACCCAGAAGATGATGCCGCACGGCATGAGTTATTGCAGGTGATTAAAAAAGATGTTCAGACGCTTGATGTTGTCGGTGAAAGTATTTTATCGGATGACTCACACGGTCGTATTGCGACGGTTCTTGCTGATGTTGATGCGCCAGGGTCGATGCGAAAGCCAGGACCGAGCTTGCGATATGTAGGCGCTAAAAATAGCGCAGAGTTTCTTTATGATTGGATTGCCAATCCGCAGAGTTTTCGAAGTAGTAGTCGTATGCCACGGTTTTTTAATTTGCACAGTCACTTGCCTGAGGGTGTTGCTGACGAAGCAGCACGTAAGTTTGAGCCGATTGAACTGCTTTCAATGGTCCATTACCTTAAGAGCAATACTCAGTCGTTTGATTATTTGGCTTGGGATGATGATGTAACGGCTGATGCTAGCCGAGGGAAAATTGCATTCCAACAACGGGGTTGCTTAGCATGTCATAGTCATCACGATGAAACGCTGGCAGGAATTGAAGCCTATCGTAATCCGGGTGAATTTTTACAGGGACCAGATCTGTCAGAGCTTGGAGCAAAATTTGCAGACGTCGCTGATGCTCAGAAGTGGCTTTATAGCTGGATCAAGGAGCCAACAAAATATCACGCTCGAACCGTGATGCCTGATTTGTTTATTGATGTTGAAATTACCAAGAATGAAGATGGTACCGAAACCAAAGTTGATCCGGTTTTGGATATAGTTGAATTCTTGTTGTCCGATGTTGGTGCCTGGACGGTGGGTGATGACACACTAACCGTTGCTAAATTAACCGCTGATGAAACGTTGCAATCAAATTTATCTGAGTTGGTACAAAAGAATCTTGAGGATTCGTTCTACCGACAAGTTGCCGCGAAGTACGCCGTAAACGGAATCCCTGCAAACGCTTCCGGTGTTAAAGTGGCTGAGCGATTGTTGCAAAACGATGGCGATGCGACGGGTTTAGATATTGATACGAAGCTGCGATACATTGGTCGCAAAGCACTTGCGAAGTATGGTTGCTATGGTTGTCACGATATCCCTGGTTTTGAAGATGCCAAACCAATCGGTGCGGGCTTGGCTGACTGGGGTCGTAAAGATCCATCCAAACTAGCATTCGAACACATTGCTCAATACCTTAAAGGACATCACGGTTCGGGACATGATAATCATACTGCGATGACGAATCATAATGAGGATGGCCGTGGGCATGAACATGGCGAAGTCGAAGCCGAACGAGATATCATGCCAAGTCGGTATGATGCAGACATGCCTGAATTTTACCATGAACAAATGCACGCCCATAATCGCACAGGATTCATTTACCAGAAGTTGCGTGAGCCGCGTAGTTATGATTACCACAAAGCAGCAGGTAAAAAATATAACGAACGCTTGAGGATGCCTCAGTTCCCGCTAAGTACGGAGGATCGGGAAGCTATTATTACATTCGTATTAGGGTTAGTAAGTGAACCGCCGCGTGAAAAGTATCTGTATCAACCAAGTATTCGTACGAAAGCGTTGATCGACGGCAAGCAAGTGCTCGATAAGTTCAACTGTGCAGGATGCCATGTTTTACAGCCTGAAAAATGGAATTTGACGTTATCTGAAACTGAATTGCAGACAGTCCTAGCACAGCATGTTGAAGTTGATAAGGAATATCCATTCTTGCGCCCCGATGTGCCTGCACAGGAGCTATCGGAATCGATGCAACCAGACGCGCATGGTAATATTACGGCAACATTTAAAGGAATGCCCACTGTTGGAAATGAGGGGCTGGCTTCGGCAAATGACGCTGAATTTGGTGATCCTATTGAGGATTATTTGCAGGATCCCTTCCGTCTCAACGATGTCGGGGAATTGCAGTTCCAATTGTGGGATTATGGAGTGTTAAATGGTCGAGTTGCTGCAGCAGGTTCTAATTTGTCACGGATTGCTCCAACGACTGTTTCTCAACGCACCACCGCTAGCGGTGGTGTATTAGCTAGATACTTGTTGCCTTTCGTTACACGGCAAGAACGTCTCGTAAATCCAGAAGCCAAGGGTGCTGAAAGTTGGGCTTGGGTGCCACCATCATTGGTGGGGCAGGGCACTAAGGTTCAGAACCAATGGTTCCATGATTTCCTACTAGAACCATATCGGATCCGACCAGCGGTTGTACTGCGAATGCCGAAGTTCAATCTGTCCAGTGCTGAAGCGACTAAGATCGTAAATTACTTCGCTGCACGGGACAATGCAAATTATCCCTATGAGTTTGAACCCCGGGTAAATGGTGATCATTTGGCGGAGGCTGCCGTGGCCTATCAAACTAAAAATGGTGATGATAGCGACCGATTAGCCGATGCGATGCAGATCGTCGTCAGTCAAGATTACTGCGTCAAGTGCCACGCGGTGGGTGATTTTGTACCTGAAGGTTCACCGCGAGGGTTAGCACCAGACTTAGGTATGGTACACAAACGTTTACGCGCGGGATATGTTCAACGCTGGATTGCTCGACCCAATGCCATATTACCCTATACTGCGATGCCGCAAATTGTGCCTTATGATGAGGCTAAACCGCATTTAGGAGCTGAACAAACGCAAAAATTGTTCCATGGTACGAGTCCTGAAACAGTCGATGGTTTGGTCGATTTATTGATGAACTTTGACGGCTATGCGAAATCGCGTGCATCTGTTGCGGAGTTAGTCGCGGAGGCTAAAGCGGCTAAGGAAAAAGCAGCTAAAGAGGCGGAAGAAGCGGCAGCAACAAAAGGGGCAGAAGACGTACCAGAAAAACCACCAGAATCAGATATAAAACAAACTGATTAACTACAGCAAACGTAGTATTAATAAGGCGTTGTTTTTAAATATCGAAACTATAACAATCAGACCAATTTATAAAAATAGAAATTGCAACTCGGGATGAGTTGTAGGTAAATCCTCTACTGAGCACTAACGAGTAGGCATTCAGTGGGAAAGGGAAAATGAAGATGAGAGCAGCAAGAATAAGTG
>Ga0315332_10002366_pt1 | contig 10503 bp, 22 predicted proteins | sample M110034915metaG_FD_203455 | JGI IMG/M metagenome (GOLD analysis project Ga0315332, IMG submission 203455) | Ammonia-oxidizing marine archaeal communities from Monterey Bay, California, United States - M1 100m 34915 | ecosystem: Environmental > Aquatic > Marine > Intertidal zone | place: USA... | reverse complement strand
TATACAAACTCGTCAATAACTATCGAAGAATGCTCTGTTAATTTTAATATAGAGTCGTCTAAGAATTGTAATGCTACTCTACCTTGTGCAGTTCTAACATCGTCATAGCTTTCAATGCCGAAATCTAATTTTGCAGTACTTTCCGCTTGTTTACGAAATACTGCTGCACTACCCTCTAATTCAGTAACACTACCTATATTTGGACTGGCACCGGCATTAGCAGCCAGCAGCAGTGCCAGAATCGTTTTGAACAATACAAAGTGTCGCATGACTTCCCTGTGTTCCGCTACCTGTAGCATTTATATTAACCCAATCATTATTATTTGTAGATCGTTGGATTAAATCTATATCCCAGTAGTCACCTGTTATATTTATAATTGAATTATGGCCTGTAGCATCGCTAGAAGCAGCGGCGTTTCCAATACCAATATAATCTAAAGTATTATTGTCTCCATCAATATCCCAGTCTTGATTAACGTAAGGAGAATTTACTGCTACTTTAAACACGTTATCATCGCCATCTACATTCCAGTTAAGATTCATATTGTCTGCGTCAGCTCCGGTTACGTTTCCACTACTACCAAACAGATTGGCTAAATTAGAGTGGGTATAGTCACTAGCCGCATTAAAGAATACAATATTATCATCGCCATCAAAATCCCATACTATACTAGAGTCATTAGAATCTGCGTCTTCTGATATATTTACTGTGAATTGATTACTAGTACCTGCAACAATGTTGGTAAAGGTAAAATCATTCATATTCTTAATACCAGCAGCATTAAGCTGCCCCGTAAATACGTTGCTGCTACCATTAAATGTAAAATTATACGTTCCGTCGTTTCCGTTTAGGTCTGTTAAGAACTTGTTAGAACTACCTATTTGATCTAAGTTAAAGCTCAATCCCGTACCATTTATATTCATGGCGGCATCAACAGTAGTAGTATTACTAGCGTTATCCGCAACTATATTACCCGAACCTAGCTGTTCTATATCAATCTGTGAATTAGTAGCATTAGTTTGAGTAATATAAATTTGGTTGTCGGCAGCATAACTATTAATCGCAAACCCAAACAGTACTAAAGCAAGTACCGAATATTTCATTTTTTACTCGTCAGGAAAGGCCCAAAAGCCCTTCTCTTTACCTTCTTGTATGGTTTCGTATACTGCGGTCTCTACTGCTTTCTGCAAGGCTATTGCCATGCTTTCGTTTATAGTAGCTCCCGCCTCTACTTCTAACAGTTCCGTTCCTACTTCATAAAATCGAAATAAGTCTGCTGAAACTCCCACGGAAAGTAAACGTTTCGTAACCAGAACTTCAATTAGAATTTCCCCGGTACTTACAGAGACAGTGCGTAACGAAATAACTACAATATCTTCTCTGTATTGTTTTGAAGCCGCTACTCCTAAATACCTGGCTCCTGTACCACCTGTTTTAATGTTTGTATCGTAACTTATTATCCCGCCTCTCATTAAGAGGCCCGCAAACAATAGGGGTTGCATCTTTACTTTTTCTTTGAAGTCCTTTCGAGTACTTCGTATGATCTGTCTTTCCTTTGTAATATGATCTATACCCACACGTTCTACTACTCGGAAAAAGTTTCCGTTTGACGTATGCTTTAACGCTCTTATTAAATAGGCTTCCCCTCCTTGTGTTACTGCTGTTGAAAATAAAGCAAATTCAGAGTTACTCTTTCTTTGCCCTGTTAAATCTTTAAAAGAGCCCCCATACACTGCAACTACTGGTTGCTGTTTGGGAGCCGGAATCATTGCTAGCTTATCAACTTTTAAGCCTTCTACTTGTGCATCTTTAAACCTTTTACTTACTATCTTTTCTGGTATCGACGAGCACCCGCTAAGTACCGTCATCGTCAGAGCCAAAGCTGCTAACAGGTACTTCAATCTTGGTACAAAGGTCATCTGGCTCGCAACTTTCATACGTACCATCCTCTCCGTATTTACCTGGGTAAGTTTCCATAATCAACGTACCATCATCCAACGTGTAATATCTTATATAGTAATCCTCTGATTGAAAATAAAACCTTCCGTCTACGGATCCTGCTAGAGAGTCTTGTTCAAAAAGAGTCTCTACTAATTCTTTTGACAGCCTTGAATAAATACGGCTTTCAAAGTTACGAAGAAATCTATTAATAGTATTGTTCTCAAGCTCTCGTTCTATTTCTTCTAGCTCTGCATCAATCTTATCTTGTATGGCTTTCTTTCGGGAAGCTTCTTGATTTTCAATAGTCAAGTAATGCTGAGACTGATTAATTCCCGAGAAAGAAGGGCTATTAAATTTGTGTGTTATCTGATCTGCTTTTACTGGTATCGTCATCAGTAACAGTAGTATCACTATTATACATTTGTTCATACTTTAACACCACATCTACTTTTTGCTGAAGACGAATCATATCGTTGTCCAGCATCCTATTAGCATCAATGCATTTAATTAAAGCAAAGTGCATTTCCTCTAACTTAGGCTCTACTTTATCTGTTATAAATTTCCATACATAATAGATAAAATAGCCCATTCCAACTGCAAGAGAAATGGCGAATCCAAACTCAGTAACTATAACGGTTAAATCATCCATTAGTCTCTTCTAACATCTAGCTTTACTTCTTGCGGTATCCCCTTTTGATTTGTACGATAGTTCTCAGCTCTCGCTATCCTATCTATAGGAGGAGTCAAATGAAGCGCACTACTTACAAGTAAATCAATTTTAATTAACTCGTTACAGCCTACTCTCGCTCTATCCTCTAGCATTTTACAAAAAGAAGTTAAAGTCTCAATCTGATCTATAACTCCATCTAGTATCTGTTTTAATACTGTGAAGATAAAGAAAGCCATAATCAAAGCGCCAGCAATAGGCGCTCCGACTTCTGATATGAAAGTAAAAACTTCCACTAAATCAAATAGTTTACCTGATAGCTATTTGATATTTGCTGGAGTTGTCCAGCTCTATCATAAATAGTTACATTAAAGAAAGTTTCAACAACCTTCTTTTGTCCAGGTTCATCCCCTGCCAAGACATGGGTAGTCTTGTAGGGCATATTATACGTTGCTGTTATTGGTTGTGTTAGGATTGCTTCCATTTTTCTTCCTTTTAAATCCCGCTGCTTTCACAACTTTATTAATTCTACCTTTCTTCATCAGTTTATTAAACTGCTTCCATGTTTTTCTCATACTTACTCACTTTTCAGAAGTTTGTCCATTAATGCCCCATAATTACCTTGTCCGAATGGTACTTCGGAATTTATCATGACGTTGTTTTGTGTTTTAACAGTAGAGCCATTAGCTTTTTCCAGCTCTGTCTGTGCTTTTATTTCATCCATGCGCATCTTATGCGCTAATTGCAGTAAATCTGCTAGGTCTTTATTTGAGTACATTTCTGTCTCTTCCGCTTCCTCTAGCTTTTTGTCAATTAACGTGTCCATGACTTCCGCTAGTTTGAATCTGTTTCTATACCCAGCATCTAAATAAACGGAGTCAATATACTTCTTTACTTCGCGCTTGTTTAGGTACTCGGACACGACATCGCGCGGTACCTTAAGTTCCGTGCTGACCGCATTGATATCGCCTTTCTCCAAATAGGCATTAGCTATCTCAATGCTTTCTGGGCTGATTCGGGTTGTTACTTCTTTACTCATAGCAGATATTATGACACAAAAAGACCTCAAGTGTCAAGTGTTATTTTTTTATCGGTACATGAAAGTCATGTTAATTCTTTTATTGGAGTCTCCAGGCTTAGTAGATACATCATCTGTCTCATGGAATAAACCAGAGTTAAAAATAGTAGCTCTATTATATTTATAAGATACTAAATAAGGATTAGCTTCTTGCTCCTCTAAGTAATCACGTATCTTATCAACATGCCTATTATACTCTCCCCAGTGCCAATCTTCTGGCCTAAATACATCATATATTAGTAGTCCGTTTTTTGTAGTATCTTCTATAGATTCATCGGGAGTACACCAAATATTAACATTATACTTACCTGGATCGGCATGTGGAGTTACTCCTGGGCACTCTTGATCGTATACAAATATCCAACCTTCAAAGTAATCTAAGTCCTGTATTACGGGAACTTTTTCTTTTACCGTTTCTGTTAAAGTATGGAATAAAGGACATTCTTCAAGCTGAATAGAAATGTAACCGCCACCATATTTAGGACGATCTGAGATTAAGTTATTAACAGTGAAGTCTCGAATACCTTCTATATCTTCTTTAGCAAGGAAATCGTCAACAATTTGTATTGTTAGTTTCATAAATTTCCTTTTAAAAAAAATTTTGAGGGTGGGTGAATATACTACAAGAGTATAAAAAAAGAAATGGGACGAAAGAGATAAGCAAAATGTAGGTCTCTTCCGTCCCGAATTTTTAAAAATACATTTGGACTATATTTTTAAAAATTATAGGCAACGCCTATTGAGTGAGTTGAGTCATCAACATCGTCTTCTGACCAAGTCCAAGTATAAGAGACACTTACTTTATCATCGATAAAGCTGTTCCCTAAAACAATACCTGCATCCATGTTAGAATCCGCGTTGCGACCAACAAAGCCCGAAAGGTCTAAAGGCATATCTACTATATCACTTACTGATACTGAACCTGCGTAGTAATTAGAATCATTATCCAGGTCTCTATAAATAGTGCCACTTACGGGCCCAAGCGATAAGGTTCCGTAGATTTCCTGAATATCGTCACCGATCTTCAAGTCGTCTCCGGTATAGGTATATTTAATATAACCCACATCTACTGAAACGTTATCATTTATATCTTTTCCGTAGCCGACTGTTAGGTCGATTTCGGCGGTTGTGTCGTCATTGTAATCCACTTGACTTCCCCATGCGTTGGCATAAAAGCCTTTTTCTGTCGTAAGCCCTATGGAACCTTGTAAAACAGGTTTTCCATCGGATTGTGTAGCTCCCCTCCACACATAGTTGCTCGACATTCCAGCTGAGCCATCTATTTCTACCGCGTTAGCAGTAGTACCAATTGCTCCTAAGAGCATCGCAGTTGCGATTTTTTTCATATCTTCCCCCACCTCGGAGCAAAAACGGGACCACCAAATAAATGTTCCCTCCATTTTTTCTCCATTGTTGGGTAGTATATCAAAGAAAGGAAAAAATGTCAAGACTTATTTTTAACAAAGTGTATGATTAACTCCTCTAGAGTAGTTTGTACTTGAAGTACAGGAACTTCAGCAACTCCGAGGGCAAGTGCTGCAGAATATCTATGGTGTCCGTTCACTATATTGTTGGTTATATCCACAATTATAGGATTTGGGGTTGGAAACTTCTTTATAGCCTTACAAAGTAAGGAAGGTACCCTCTCGTGCTGAGAAGGTACCAACCTATCGGGGGCTATATCGAATTTTACGTAGTCAAAGTTATCTAAATCACATTCCCTAACTTGTGGGAGTTCCTTTCTTCTATAATTCATACCGTACTTCCGTCTCTAGTTTATGTTTAAAGTCCTCGGTTTTAGAACCTTCCCACTTTCCCTTAAAAGTGAAAGATCCTCGTTTTATCTTATACCCTAACTCGGAGGAGTATCCCTCAGTTCGTGGGCCTGCTTCAATATAAAAATTTTTTTCAGTCTTATATCCTAATCTAAGATGATGTATGTCTTCTTTAGATAGGAACTTGTATTCATTTTTGTATTCTATATAGGGTGCCGCGAAGGCGGCTGGTGAGGTAAAAAGTATCAGGGCAATGAGTACTCTCAATTAAGCTCTCCTTAAAATAAAACTTGAAATCTTATTCAATTTCATGTATATTATATCACCCTAATGTTACAGTTTTATGACATAACGTGTCAAAATTCTCATTATTTTTCTTTTTCAAAAATTCCCAAGTTGTACGTGAAAGGGACGCCCGCGCGAAGCGCGGCTGTCAAGTCAATGAACCGCCCCGTTTGTTATAAGCATATAACTAAACGGTCTTGACAAGAAGGTGATGCATCCCTTATAATGGTTACATAAATTAATCGAGGACCGACTATGACCGACTACGTAATCAAGACCAAGCAAGGCGCGCTCATCTGCCGCGTTGAGGCTGGCTCAGGCGATGCCGCTGTAAAGCGCGCACGTCAGGCTGGCTATAACGTGATCACTGGCTGCACTATCCAAGCTATGGACGGAGGCAAGCAATATGAAATCATTTAACAAGATTGCTAAAACGTGCGGCGCTTTGTTAGGCGCTGCATTCTGGGCGCTGATGTGTTGGGGCATGGCGTACACTGGCTTGTTATTCGTAACATTCGAGGGTGCGGTTTGGCTCAATCAAATCATGGGATATGGTATGATGTTCATAGCGTTTTGCATGACTACCTTGTTATTCCTAATAGCATGGACGAAGCGGCCATAAGGTTATAAGCTTATACCAAAACGGTATTTGACACCAGCCCGATATTTTGAGATAATACGCACTTAACTTAACTAACGGAGACTCTTATGAGGAAACCTAACTACACGCCCGAGATGATCGCTGTCATCAAAGGCACAAACGAGCGACCCTTTAACAAGGCAATCGCCACAGACATTGCGAGAAGGATTGAGAAATCACCTCGCTCTGTGATCGCTAAGATCAAAAGCATGGGGTTACCCTATGCCGTCCAACGTCCTGTTAGAAAGGATGGCTCTGCTATCTCTCGAAAAATCGAGACGGTGGCGGCAATAGCCAAAGCTCTCGATATGGATTTAGACGATCTTGACGGATTGACTAAGGCACCTCGATCAGCGTTGATCGCTTTGTTAAGGGAGATTCCTTAACATGGCGGCTAACGTCAGCGGATGGATTGGCGCGGCGCTTCTATGCGTCGCTCCATTCATCATCGATTCGGATCTTGGCAAATGGTTAGCTATGTCTGGCTTGGCAATTCTCTGCTTGCAAGCATGGTCAACCAAATGCTATAATCTGATCTTCTTAAACATAATCGGAATCGGAGGCTACACTTATGCTTTATATCTATGATCTTGATGGCACTGTTATCGATAGCTCTCACCGCCTCGGCGATGGCTCACTCGATGATTGGTTTGCTAACAACACACCTGATAACATAGCGTTGGATGGTTTGTTACCACTTGCGGAACATCTCAAGATGCGTAACGAAAGAGGGGACGAAACAATGGTTTGCACTTCTCGCCAGATGACGGATGCGGATTATGAATTTGTGGTTGAGAATCTCAACCCGATTTATATCCTACACAGAGCGCATGGTGATGACACGCCATGCGGTGCAATGAAACTTGATCTACTCTCTCGCTTTGCTGCTCGCATGGGTTTAGCTTGGGGTGAATTCGTCAAACATTCTGTAATGTTCGATGATAATGATGATGTGTTGGACACCTTGTCTGACAATGGACTAACAACAATTGACGCGAGGAAATATCAATAATGAATATCTTAAACTTTTTTAAATCAAAACCACAAGGAACCTTTACTATGGAAAACTTAACACTAACAAGCAGATCAACACCCGAAGAGGTCAGCCCCTTAGACTACCAAGGGCGCGATTCTTTTAACTATCTCTGGCAATTGCTCGATTTAGAATCTCACTATTCTCAATTCCGAGATTTTGAGGGGATGTATAAGGACGGATTCGCAAGGGCGGCATATAAGAATAGCAAATCTAGCACTGGTTTCTATCATGGCGGCCAATCTCGAATCATTCAAACGTTGCGAGATATTGAAAAAGCTTTTGGGTTAGATTTCTTATCTCTAAGGGCGAGGGTCGTTTATATGAAGCGCGATGATTGGGACGTAACAATGAGCGCGGAGCAATTTGTCCATTTTCACAATGACGGTGACAAGGTTATGAACAACCTTGATCCTGCTATGCACAAACGCTGGATGAGATTCGGAGGCAAGACAGAATTTTATGCTGTTAAAGAAAAAACGATTCTAGGACGATTCGCTAATTCATGGAGAAAACGAAACCTAGAAATAGGGCGCGAGATTATGCAAGGTAAGAGACAGCGTGAGGAGCATGGGGTACCAGCATTCGCTCCACAAGTTGGGCTTGAGGGTGGGGTGGCTTAAATGAATCTCCATCATATCTCCATTGTTTCTTCAATACTTCTGCATACTGATTTGGGATAATACACACTATGAAAAAACTTAAAAAAATCTTACTCACGGCTTATCTGGTTTATTCCATATCTGCCGATCTACTAATCCTCGGAGGAATCTTATGGTTGATCTTCAACTAAACAAACTCGAGCAGCAACAAGCTCGACTAAACAAAATCGCGGAGGGGCTCACCGGCCCCGTTGCGGTTGTCCTAGAGGGGCGCGATACGGCTGGCAAATCTGGAACCATTCGCGCATTAACTCAATATCTACCGCCTCGGCTTTTTTCGGTTGTTCTATCTACCAAGCCAACGGACGGCATGATGAAAAACTGGCTTGGCCATTGGGCGGGTAAAATGCCCGAGGGAAAGCAAATCGTTTTCTTTGATCGCTCATGGTATTCTCGCGCATTGGTTCAAAAGATTAACGGTTGGTGTTCTGATCTTCAATACTTTAATTTTATGAATTCAATCGAAGCATGGGAAGCTAACAAGGGCGTAAACTTTGTTAAATTCTGGCTCTCGATTTCTGAAGACGAACAAGCGCGAAGAATTGAGGAGCGTAGAATCTCGCCTCTGAAATATTGGAAGCTATCGCCTAATGACGAGCGCGCACTTTCCTACTATGACGAAATGACCCTCTTAAAAGAAAAGGTGATTTCTCGCGGCGGCTGGGAGACAATCGACTTCAACGATAAAGCTCAAGGCAGATTAGAATTACTAACAAAACTTAACACACAACTAGGAGCATAATATGCATAAATATATTTCTTTTGTAATCGGCGGCTTGTTAGGACTCGGCTTTGCCTTGGCTATCAATACCGCTCACGATAGCTCGCTCGAGCAATCCGCAATAATCGCGGAACAGGGCGCGCGCATTGAAAAGCTAGAGGCGGGCATTCTTCGCCATCTTTGTTTTTCGATAGAGAATGGTGACTATCCGTCACCGTCCGCGGATTTGTTAGCAAGCTGCAAGGCTCGCTAACAAGCGGGCCAACGCGCGGCGCGCTTGACCGGCGCGCTTCGCGCGGGCACCGAAAAATGCTAGGGAAATCAATAACTTACGCCGCGCGGAGGCCTTTTTTTCCTAAAATACCTTATAAATCAATAACTTACCAAAAACATAGGCCTTTCGGCCGGAATGCGTCTCATTCGCATTTGAGAACCATTCGCATTTGGGCCACCCTCGAAAGAGAAAAAAGCGCGCTGCGCCTAAGTAGTGGACCAACGAAGTAGTAAAATTACGAAGGCGCGCCGATCATACAGTAGTGCAACAACGATGTCAAGAAAAATTTTAAGGATTGGTGAAATTAAATTAAGCGCCGAAGTCCGCAGTAGTAAATCAACGGCGCCGACCGCAGTAGTAAATCAACGAAGGTAAAATTGCGCGGGCGCCGATTATACCACAAGCTGGGCGCGCTTGTCAAGAACTTTTTTCAATTTCGCCTGTTTTAATGGTTTGTCAAGTCTTTTATGGGGAAATTACACGAATTTGGGGCAAATTGCAAAAAGTTCTTGACATTTCGAGGCCGCGTCCGGCCCGCGAGAGTTCATTTGCGTTCCTGACCAATCGAAATTTAATTCTTGACAATTACCTTAATTTCCCGCATAATATGTTTTCAAAAGTTGGAAAAGGAAAGAAATGACAGATCGACAATTTAACATCCTTATGATGCACTCGGGTATGATGCAAGACGGCGTTAAGTCTACAGAAGCGATTGCTTATATAACACTAATGGGTGAGTCGACGGAGAACATACTATGGCTAACAAATCACATAAAAGCAAGCGAAAGAGCAAGACTCGCAACCCAGTAGCAAAGTTTGGGAGAATTTTTAACCGTGCGGCTACACACCGTGACCGCACGAAGTATTGGAGAAAAGAAAAATGGCAGGACGGAGATACGTAAGACGACAAAAAGCCCCTCAGCACGTAAGAGTGCTTGACGGCAAGGTAGTAATTCCTGTAAAATGTGTGTCTACACAAGCAGGTAATAAGTGGAACATGATGGGCGGTTCCATTGATAGGAATGGCGAGAGCATTAAGGATTCTAGTGGTAGACCTTTACCCTTCCGATCAATAGGCGAATTGGTCTGGAGATAAAAAATAACTCTTGACAATTACCTTAAAATGCCTCATAATAGGTGTTATGAAATTGAGAGAAAGATTAAAAAAATTATTTAAGTTTGGGAGAACTAATATGACGGACGCAGTAAAAAACTACACTGACGAAATGGTTGTTTCCATGGTCGATCAGTATACCGCAACCCCGACTCGCGCTACAGTTGATGCGCTAGCACAGGAGTTCGGGAAATCAGCACGAAGCATCATAGCGAAGTTATCACGCGAAGGTGTCTACGTAGCGCAACCTAAGACCACCAAATCTGGTATGCCAATCGTTCGCAAGTCGGACATTGTAGGAAGGATTGCAGG
>Ga0315332_10002365_pt1 | contig 10505 bp, 13 predicted proteins | sample M110034915metaG_FD_203455 | JGI IMG/M metagenome (GOLD analysis project Ga0315332, IMG submission 203455) | Ammonia-oxidizing marine archaeal communities from Monterey Bay, California, United States - M1 100m 34915 | ecosystem: Environmental > Aquatic > Marine > Intertidal zone | place: USA... | reverse complement strand
AGGTTTGCCAAAGACTTTGTAAGGGCTCTAGCAGTAATAACATCTGTGACCGCTGGCGTATCACTTGGGTTTTTACCAAAGGCAAAAGGTTCTAACTGGTCAGCTACCGAAGGCGCTTCTGATAGTCCTTTACCCGCTTCAAGAGAAGCGGCGTCTTCAACAACTGATGCACCGTTAGCAAATGCTGTAGAAAATTCTTTAGAAATTGGATCAGTAATAAACGCTGTATCAAAGACCGGACGAGCTAATCCTCGAACAAGATCACCATCATCAACTACAGATATTGTATCAGCCGCTCCCTTACCAAGAGTTAAGCTAGAATCGTCAGTGATAGAAGCATTATCACTAAGCACTTTAAATAACGCTAAAATCGCACCATCACTAGCTCCTATGCCATCTTTGACATAAAAAGTATCAATATACTCAGCAAAGAGCATAAAATTGCCACTCTCCGCCGTCATTTTAATAGCCTGATACTCTTCAACAGTAACAGTTGTTTTAAGTTGAGTAAGCGTGATCTTTAAGTTATTAATTAATACCGCAGATTTTAACTTCATGCAAAATCCTCACGTATTCTAAATTTAATAATGTCGTAAATCGTTTCTCGTAGACCTGTAGAACGAACTACTTCAATTTCTCCTTCGTAGGTGCCAGGATCTTGATTAAGATCGTTTGTCTGCCATTGTATAACTCCAATACCCGTATCAGCTGTATCTGGGTTTACATAAACTGTACGAGAAAATAAAACAGTAGGTTCGCCCGCAGCTCTGAAATGAAGTGTAACTGTTGCACCAGTTAAATCTGTTGCGGTGTTTGTGTCTTCGTCTACAAAGGTTAATTTAATTTGGGGGCCTGTATCGCCTTGAACGTAATTAAATGAAGTTGACATTATGCTACTCCCCTAACACCAGTAAAGTTTGGGCCTCGAACCCGCATACCAACACGACGATAATCACGGCTTTTAGCAGCGTCCGCTTCCTGTAAAAATTTCTGACGATAGTAAACAGAAAGTTCAGGGTTACTCCACTCTTTGCCAGGAACCGAAGCAAGCTGAGAGATCGCACCATAAGCTATACAACGCCCGTGAGACTCGAAGATCCAATCTTCAATCCCCGTGGCTGTTAACTTAGTCTTTAGCACACCTGACCCCCTAAACTCGTACTTTTTATCAGGAGTAGGGTAGAACTTAACTGACGCATCTTGGTAAATAGAATAATACTGAGGACAACTATTAGTAGAAACGGTCGTAGAGTTAAGATGACGGTCAGTAATTCTAGGAATAACCCGATCATTTACAACCATCTCAAATATATTCTCTAGTACTGCTTCACTTGAAGGTAGAAAAATAGGATAGTCAGCAACATTCTTTACGGCAAAATCTTTTTCAATTTCAAAACGCCATACCTCACTTCGCTCAAAAAACTTTGCAGCTGCTTCTTGTAAATGAGCTTCCATTACAATTTCAGGACACCCAGAAACATAGGGCTGAAGGTAAGGGTACAATTTATCCCATAAGACAGTTGCCATTATGTCACCGTACTTCCTGGTGAGGGCGTAACAGCCGCGTCTACCTGTGTTTTTGTACCAATGGCGTTTGTGAAAGACTGATACGAAGCCATAGCTCGCGCCTCATTTGCACCATATTCTGCGTCTTTTGAGTACGCCCTGTATAAAACCCAGTCTGTAATAGGGCTTAGGTAAATATCGTCTAGTAAAATTACTGCTGTATCATTATTTGCAGGGTCTAACTGTGTTTCAGTCATTGTATGCGCTCCAGGCGCATCTGCGTAAATGACTTCTAACTGCGCTACCGCAGTAGAAGGAGGGTAAACATAAAACTGTTTAGGTGCACGCGCGTCATAAGTATAATGCTGAATATTATCAGTCTGTGTCTCCGCGTGCCAGCCAGGACGTTGATCATCTAAAACACTTCGGGCAACAACTCGAACAACCTTTTTATTTGAACCAGTTTTTACGTTCCGTGTTACATCTAATAAACGTAAAGCAGAAGGAAATCCCCCACTAGAAGCTGTTAAGTCTTGTTTAGTGCCAGCGGCGCAAGTAAACGTCGCACACTTGGCATTAGCATCAGGCCGTAAAAGAACAATACTAAGGTACGCCTCATTAAGCCATCTTTGTAATTCAAGACGAGGCCAACGAACATTGGTGTCTTGTAAAATTGATTCAACGCGTGAAATTACTTCTATAACTTTAATCGTCGCCATTTTCCCAAGCCTCATTTATGTTAGGCGTGCTAGGGTCATCTGCTTTTAGAGTTCCATCGGTATTACGCGCACGCTTTCGTGTGGATGCAGGTGTGGAAGAAGGCGCTTTAACATTAGACTTATGAGTTTCAGCAAGAGCTTTACCTTTTTCATTAAGTTGAAACTCATTATCAACAATACCACCTATCTCAATACGTTCTTCGTCGATCACAACCATCGCTTTGTTGCTTACTATTTCTCCGCCCAGTTTTTCAAGTAACTGATATATATCCATCGCAAAACTCCAGTATTTGAGAGGGGGTTTTTACGCCCCCTCCAGAGGTTTAAGAAGCTGAGCCTACAATCGCAGTCACTAATGCGGTGTTTTTGACAACTTTTCTGCCATAAACTGCAAGACCTCTAACGATGTCTCCAAAGTCAGTTTGATTTCGGAGTGGTTCAGTTTTACTGATTTGCGAAGCAAATGCACAAGCATCTGAAGTACCCGCTACCATCATCCTTCTAACTTTAGCGTTAGAAACTGTGGCACCAGTACTAGTTGCTGATAGACCTGCAACAAGTGCTTTAGCTGCTTGCCCTTTTGGCAACAGGTTAGACACATAAACAGTAAATCTATCGAGCATTCCGATTTTACCAGTACGAACAGTACTCGCTGCATCTCCAGTGAAGTATGCTTGAGCAATATCTGTTTGCATTAGAAGCTGACGATCAAATGGTGAAATAATCAACCATCTGCCATCTTCAGGTACGTTTTGCTCGTCTAGTGTTGCTGACATAGCTAGTATGCCCTTCAAGACGTTCGCAGGGGTTGCCTGATCGATTGGAGCAACATCTGTACCGAGATTATACCCAGCAGATTTTGCACCAGCAGTTGCACCTTTATTAGCAGCCGCGGCACCAGCAGTAACAAAATATTGAAAGAAAACTTCGTTTTCAATCGCAATCTTCAACTGCTTTGCAGCATCGTCGGTAAACATGTTCATCAGATCCATGTCAGCTTGGTGCGCTAGCACGTCGTTAACTTGAACACTGAAGTATTTACCTTTGTCTATCTGCATATCAACAGTGACTGGTACTGGAACTTCGTTTGTTAGAGTTGTACCCGCACCTGCGTAATCATTAATAGTGATTGATGGAGCAGTACGGATGGTTATAGTATCACCTTGATTTTTGATTTCGCCTTCCCAATTAGTGTTGGCGATTTCAGTCATCATGGTATTCGCATAAAATTTTGCGTTTAGTTTATTACTCCACAACTGTGGAATAAAAGTTCCCGAGTAACTCGGATTTGTGTCGAATGAGCCGGAGCCTACGACGGGGAATACAGCAGCCATTTTGGCCTCCTTAAATTAAGTTGTTAAGACGGCTGCTTTTTATAGATTATCTTACGCGATTTTCCATATAGGCAGCAGTCAATTCTGCTTCAAGTTTTGCCGCATCATCGTACTTCCCTCGTGTGTTTAGCGTTCTTACCTTTACCCAAGCATTATCCATGTCTTTAGCAGAATAAAACTTACCGTTTTGGTTTGTCGGCGTCTTCACAGAGTTTGCACTCCGATTTGGCGCGACCTGTTTCTCGAGCTCTGTTTGTCGAACTGGCTTTTCAGCTTCACTTGACGTTTCAGCTAATGTAGATTTCCATAGATTTACATAATCAGCTATGGCTTCCGCATCACCTGAATCAAATGCAGCTTGGGCCTGAACTCTTCGCGGGGCTCGTAACATGGGATCATGTTCATTTAGCCACGCTACCCAACGTTCGTCGTTGTCTACTTGAGCAAAATCAGGAACTAAATTTATTAATTTCTGACTAAACCCAACTTCGCCAACTTGTTTATCAGTTCCTGCAATTTTTTCTTGCAGAGACTTGATAACTTTTTCCTGTTGTTCAAAACGCTCCTCATATTCCTGAGAAACTTCTTTCGCAACTTTTCGTTGAACGTTGAGCAGATCTTCTCCAAACTCTTCTCGATCTGCGTCGGTCACTAAACTAACTTTCTCCTTCGGCTTTGTCGGCGCTTCGTTTTTTGCAGTCATTTCCTTCCGAAATGCGCTTAGTTCGTCAGTTAGCTGCTTAACTTGGTGGTGCAGCCTGGGAACTTCAGCGTCGTACTTACCCCTTAAGGTATTGTACTTCTGCTTAAACTCGTCCTCTACGTCCGTCGGTGACGTGTCAGCTGGCTTTACTTCTACAGGATCAGCTTTTAATTCAGTATCAGCAGATTCTTTCGTTTTAGTATCCGTGTCGACCTTTTCGACTTTAGACTTTTTAGTCTTAGTGTCTTTAACATCAGTTTCTTCAGTTGCTTCTACAACTTCAGTTGGTGTTTGGTCGGAATGGGCTTGTAACGCTTTCTCTAGCTCTTCAACGTCCTTTAATTGTTTCTGTACCTGTCTCGGTAACGCCATATTTTTTCTCCTTAAAGCTCCAACTCTGTTTTACAGCGCCCCGTGGGTAAGCTGCTCCCGTCTTTGGTCTGCTTCGTCGTGCTCTTACGAGCGGTTAACTACTTTAGACGCATCTTCAATCGCCTTTAGTAGATCTTTAAATGCTTCGCAGCGACCCTGCAGACGGTGGATCATAGCCATGTCATCTGCTTGTACTAACCGCGAAACGGCCTTATCAATTTGCCCTTCTAGCAAAGCTACAAAGGCATCATTGCCCGTTTCTTTAATTTTTAGCAGCGAGCTAATTTGCTGCTGGTCACAAAGATTCAAGTCAATCATATACGAATAATACTCAAAATATGTTAACGTGTCAACAGATTGTCAGTTTATCAGTCTTCCTTTTTCTTTTTATTTAAAACACTGCCTGTAAGGATGGCTCCAAAAGATAAATGAAATAAGCCTCCCCCCATTAAAGTATACGGACTATGATGGTCTGTCATTTTTCTCATTAACTCCATCTGGAGTTGAGTATTTTCCATTGAGTTAATCGTATGTATAAAACCTGCTATTTCTGGTCTGTTAAAGCCGTACCATACAGGAACAAGTACAAAATCAAATAAACATATAAAGAGGTAAACCCCCAACGCTATTGATTGAAAGTTAACCTGAGCCATTGCTCAATCAGTCTATTGCCCATTTGGTCTTGGGCTCATCGTATTAGACTGCCTGCCACCTTGGGGCGTACCATCTTCCTGTAAATTCGCAGCTTCTTGCTCAGCTTGTAACTGTTGCATCATCATCTGTTGCTGTTGTACCATTTCCTGTTGTTTTTGTACATCTTCTCTGGAAGGAACAAGACGATCAACATTAGTATTTAAATTGCCTGCCATATCTCTCATAAGCTCTGCTGTGCCAGGAAGCCCGACAATCTGTTGAGCAACTGGGCTTTCCAGTACCATACGGAGAAACTCACTCTTACGTACTGATTCAGCTTCTTTAACGACAAGAGACATCGCTCCTCGCGCTAGAATCTGCACGTCGCCTATTAAATCTGGATCATCCGCGTACCTTAGATTTCGCTGGTACTGTCGTTCGAGCATTGGGCGAATAACGTCGAAATCAATATTACTTATAACCTGCTTGATAGATTTTCCTGCGTTACTCATTAACATAGATAGTCCAGATGACGTTCTACCAGCGCCTGGAACATGCGCACCAGTCATATATTTAGGTATTCCTGACACCTCATCAGCTAAAACCATAAACTTATCGAACACACCCATAAGCTCGGCTGCGTTAGAATTTGGCTGAAAAAATGTCATGGGGGGCGAGGAATCATTATAGTCAGATTGCTGGAACTGCCAGATTTTCCAAGGATACATCTGTGTGATATCCTCGCCCGCAGGGAGACGGCTGATATTTACACCGACCTGTGGGCCAGAAGAGATACCCATATTATTAGCAAGCGCTCGAGCAGCAGCGTTGCACATATTTTGGGCGTCCATACAAAGGTCGGAGACTCCGTTACCATCAAGACGACCTGGCACTTTTTCGAATGAAGTAACGTAGTAAGGTTTACGACCTAAAGGGTCATAATTAAGAACTGCACGGATAACTGTATTATTAACCATCCATACTTCACAAGGGTAAGATTTCTGTGGGTCAGGAATTTCTTCTTCTGATAATCCCCACTCTAGTAATAAACTTCCTGGGATCGTATCCCATAACTGTATCGCAGCAATAACGTCGGAGCTTGCCTCATCCATATCAATACTGGTTACATCATTATGCTCGTTATTGTCTTGGTCAAGCCAACTCATGCCACCAGATCCAAAATCAATAAGCAACGAACGTACAGATGCTTCATTATATCCATCTACACCAAGCATATTTTCTACATCTTCGCGGGTAAGATGATGTACTTCTATAATAGGCATATTTTGAATGTCGTCGCCCCACGGTGCCCAGTAGAATTTAAACGGGTCAACACGCTCCCATTCGTCGCGAAAAATTTCAACTACACCAAGACCGCCTTCCATATATTTCATGGTTTTACGTTTACGGGGAATAGGCCCCTTCATTATCGCATAAGGGAACGTAGCTATATCATTAGTAAATTCAAACAGAGCTTTGGTATAACCGCCCTCTGTCATCTGGTCTTCCATTTTTGTTTCCATACGGTCGACACGTTTCTCTGCTTCAAACTTCATAGATCGCATGGCTGTGTCTTTCATACCACTAGCTAACTGCTTAAGTTCATCCTGAGTTGGAGGCTCGCCTCCTCCTGCATAATATTGAGCAAGATTCTCACGCATAATATTCTGCATTGCCTGAGCAACATCTGGGGGTACTTCGGGAATAGGAGTAGCAGACAGCGACCAAGGTTTATCTTCTCCTTGCCCTAAAAGAGTATCTCGCAGCCAAGCAGTTGCCGTTCGGCACTTCGAGCTTACGATACCCATAAAAATTTCAGAACCGCCCTGTTCTTTTATCTCTGCGAGCTTAGAAGGTTCGTACTCCATATTTCGTGCACGAACGCACGCAACAAGTCTATTTTCAAGTTCATCTCTAAAATGATCACGCATAATTTCCCAACGGCGTCGGGTATGCGCAGCCAAACCCTGAACGAGAGGACTATTCTGCGTGCCTTCCGACTCGCGTTTTGCTGCCGCTTCTAAATCACTAGCACGGGCAACAGGAATTATAGCTGGGCCAAGCGTCATATATTTTCAATACCATTAAACTGTTAACGCGTCAACAGATTATGTCCAACCACCAGAAGATACCCGAACAACATCTTTCCGCTGGTTACTAAAATTCATCGCCCCAAATACTTCTCCGCCATCAGCATGTAAACACAAATACTGGAACGCATCAGCAATGTCAGACCAAGGGTGGGACTTTTCAGGTTTTTCATCTCTTACTCCCTTAGTATTAATTTTGTAACGGTACTTACCCGCAAGGGCTTGCACCAAATTTGTCGCATGCGTGGGGCACGCAAGAAAACTATACTTGCCATCGACTACCCGAGTCAAGTATTTATCGACTGCCGAAATTCTAGCGGCTACAGAATTTGTTCTAGCAGGTTTTATAGTAAACCCTTCGTTCTTGTAGATGTCAGCTACCGTACGTTCATCTGTCTGAACGCGCTGGAAGGCCGCTGGATCAATTATTATCAGAGCACGGCGCCCAGGATACTTATTTACGAGAAGGGGCTTCAGGCGCTCTCTTACGAAGCGTAGGGCGCCCATCCCGTCGGAGATAAGGCTGTCGTAGACAACGAGCCTACCGTCGTACGCAACGTTGCCGATCACTGCAGCAGGAGTCAACCCTGCGTCGACGCCTATAATTAGCGGGGCGTCGGTAAACATTGGCGTCAGTTCCGTCTTGGATACGTGTACTGATCGGTCAAACGACCTAAATACGGGTAGACCACTTAAAGATTTACCAAATTGAGCGTGTATGTACACATCAATCCAGTCTTCGGTCTTACCTTGCGACAGATTATCGTAGTAATCATCAGGTAAATACTTAGTCCAGTCGGCTTCAGGGCTCAGACCACTGGGTTGTATCGTTACATGAACGTTATCAGGGGGTTCCGTGAGCAAATCTTCCCAATATGTATCCATATCAGGGGGGTTTGTCATACCCCAGAGGTGCATATTGGGCTCCCCATCATCGGTTTTACAGCCTACTCCGTTCATCATTTTGTCCGGATAACGGCCTATTCTGCCCTGTGCAGCGTTGTAAATGTCGGGATGTATCTCCCTAAACTCGTCAAAAACAAAGAAACTAGCCTGTAATGAGAGCAATCTACGTACGTCGTTGGCGTCGTCGAGGCCCCTGAAGAGCACTTCGCACTCAATTTCACCTACTTTTATAAGGAATTTGTACTCCGTTTTAAGAAAAACACCCATTACACCGTCAGGAATCCACTTTAGGAAGTCAGGAATGGACGTATCGCGCAACTGTTCTCGCGTATTTCGTACCCAAATTGCTCTCGAACGCCTAATTCCGTCCTTACATGGAGCCATAAGCGCCGCGTGGTGTAGAATTTTCATAATTCCGGCTGTCGTCTTCGTCGATCCTACCGGGCCCACAGCCAACGAGATGAATTTTTCACTGTAAAAGAACTCATCGAGACTTTTTATGACCTCAAAATTAATTTCATGCATCATTATCGAGCGCTTGACCCTCTATAGTAATGGCATCTTCCTGATTTTTTGCGCGTGTGATGTTAATTACAACCTGTGGGCCCATCCCAGCGACATCTGCCTTGGTATCAGGCTCTAGTCTGCCCATTTTATTAAGCAATTTTTGAAATTCTATACGCGCGGTCGGGTTTATCTCAGGATTTTGCATTGTGCGGAACAGGTTGTCCAGGTTTACAGCGCCTAACAGCCGCGCCACAGTCTCCATTAAGGACGGATCTTCCTCAATCTTAGCTAATTCAGTAGGCGTAAGGATAGGTTCCGCTACTTTGGTGGGGTCTATAACATGGTTTACGCGTTCATTCATACCCGCACGTTAACAGATAAGGTCTTTTCCGTCAATAAACAGATAAATGAGAACAAAAAGGGAACAATAGAAAAAATAGGGGTTGCGATATACGGACTACATAAGGGCTGGGGCCAGGGGGGCAGCCCCTCGTCCCCCCTCCCCTCCATTTCCTCTGTGCCATGTGTAGGGACTTAATTCTATGCGAAAAAACGTAGTTGTCCCTCGGCAGGTAACCTCTCGTGGAAGCGGGTTTTACGAAGCGACACTTTTTGTTGTGACGTAGAAACTCCCTCACGGGCTGAGAGGAGACGTCACGGCGGTGGTGGTGAGCCACGTAGCGGATTGGAATTCCGTGACCCTTGTACAAGGGTTGGGTGACAGAAGGTAAAGGGTCGTTAGTAGGAGCGGATAGGGATATCGTAGCCATGCCATATATATGCGAAGCATGGAACGCCTTCACCGATTAAGTTCGGCGTTGCTCAGAGGATTTTATCCTAAAGAGGTTTTCTAATATACATTATCAACCGACTATGTGGTTATCGTGTATATTACACAATCCCTTTAATCAAAATCAGGAGAACTATATGTTAAGTAAAGCACAAATGGGAGTTAAAATTGGTGCGGTTGGTCGACAGTCTAAGTCATTGAACGCCAACATCACATTAATCGTAACAAACGCGATCGGTTACGTGATCGAGTTTGGAGACACCTCATTTCTAACACGACTAAGCAATGCGGTGGGAACTGGTGTAAACCATAGACGACTAAGCCGATATATAAAAGATCATGGTGCGGTCGTGTGGAACAAAGAGAAGGGTCTATTCACTGTAAACAAGAACCAGCGTAAAGAAATACAAGCCACGCACGCCGACACTGGGGCTTATATTACGCATCTTCTTACAGAGGTTGACGCTTGGCACGTTGAGCCTCCAAAGGTCGAAAAAGAAGAAAAGCCTTTTGATGTAAAAGTTTGGGGAGCATCACAGTTCAAAAAGCACCCTGAGCAACTCGATGCAATGATTAAGGAATTGCAAACGTACAGAAGAAAAGCCGACCTTAAAATCGCGGCTTAAGCTAACAACCCGTTACTAGGTTAACAGTCGTTGGTCTAGTAACGGGGATTGATGTTCAAACGACAAAATAGCTCATTTTCTGAAGATGGGAAAATCTTGTGAACGTAGCCATTTACCAGACTACGACTATTTTGTCCTTTGAATACCAATAGTGTGTGACGAAGGTAGGGGTATTTAGTAACGTCACATGAAACGTCATAATGGAATAGCCAATAAAAACAACCATTTAATACGACCATTATGACGTTATGACGTTATGACGTTAATATAGAATAGTCTGAGAATGTTTAATGTGTGTAGTAGTAGTGTATATATCGCC
>Ga0315332_10002363_pt1 | contig 10508 bp, 6 predicted proteins | sample M110034915metaG_FD_203455 | JGI IMG/M metagenome (GOLD analysis project Ga0315332, IMG submission 203455) | Ammonia-oxidizing marine archaeal communities from Monterey Bay, California, United States - M1 100m 34915 | ecosystem: Environmental > Aquatic > Marine > Intertidal zone | place: USA... | reverse complement strand
CCTGGTAGAACCTGTATCAAGCGATACTTGCCAGCCGAATCAGCACGTACAGCGGTCTCGTCGCCAACCCAGACCAATGCTCCTGGCACTGGCTGCGACTGACGGTCAAGCACCTGCCCAGCGATGGTAGATCCTGCAACTACGGAAACCGTAGCAACCGAACCGCGCATCGTTCGCGCCGGTGTTTGCGCCCAATCATCACGCATGCCATGCACAACAATACGAGCTTCGAGATCGTTAGGGATGTGATGCAGAGTAAACGAACCATCAGCCTCAGCAACAGTGTCTACTCCGGGTAAGCCGCGCGCGAGCAAACGCAACTCCGACGCGTCAACATCATCGCCAACGTCTAACTTGCCGTGACGCGCTTCGGCAGGCGTTAACGCAATGACCGTCCGTTCCGCTGCATGCTGTTCCACGCTCTCAATGTCCTCGTGAATGATCGTGAATCCAGGCGCACGCACGCGCAAACCAAGGGCATCGAGGTCTCCATCAAATCCCGTGACGGTAAACCGACCATCGACATCAGTACGCGTGACTGCGAGATCTACACCATGCTCGCCGCCTCCCATGACGACGACTTCCGCGTCAGCTACAGGACGCATACCAGCGCATCGCCATCCCATAAACCAATAGCCAATCGGCTCGCCAATGCGTCCGCGCAGACTCTGCGGTTCGCGCAGTTGAATCGTCGCCGCCCTCTGGCCCAACTTCACATACGCAAATCCAGTCCCGACCCCTTCACCTCGATAACGCACAACACCGTGACCAGGCACAAATTCGTCACCGACGACGACGCTTGCTTGGTCCGCGATACGATGCTCACCGATCGCAGTGGGCGGAGATGGCGATGTGAACGCAAGCTGTTCGGGATAGAACGTCAACTCAAGAGCTGGCACCGATTGCTCACCATTGGCAAACGTCAGCGTCACATGGCTGTCGCAGTAATAGCCGTAGGCCATCCATGACGCTACACCAACCGCCGCGACCAACATTGTGATCATGAACGGACGACCATCGGACGACTGAGATCGCCGTCTTCGCGTTGCAGACACCTTGGCTTTCTGGGGGGTTGCCACGCGCTATACGATACCGAACGCTACTGCCATGTGGATCTACCTGCTTCGCCACGGGATTGCCGAAGAACCAAACCCTGGGACTGACGATGCGATACGAAGCCTAACGAGCGAAGGACGGGTTCGGCTCACTGCCGCCGCCACATCTTGGCAGAAAATGGTCTCCACGCCTGAATTGGTGCTTACGAGCCCCTATCTGCGCGCCCGCGAGACGGCGACCATCTTTGCCAAAGCAGTCGGGTATCACGATGAACTTCGTGACGAGAGCACGGCCATGCCTCACAGCAATATCGAGGACACGCTAGCAGTGCTCGAGGGTGAAATGCTCTCGCAGACCAAGAGTCTCGCCTTGGTCGGCCATGAACCACACCTGGGCTACCTACTCGGCTCACTACTAACCGGACACTCACACCTTTCCATTCCACTAGGTCGCGGAATGTTGGTGGGTCTAGAAACCGAGTCGACAACCAACGTCATCGCTGGCCTGCGCTTCTCACTGACACAGCGACACGCGGCCAGACTCAACCAGTAGCCGCGGTCCTAGCGAATCTGCGGCACCAGACTGACGTCAGCCAGTCCCGCCGGCGGCACATCAATCACGCCACACTCATATTTGCCGCGATTCGGATTCTTGCCTCGTGTGTGCAACACAACGCGCCATCGACCAGCTGACAATTCATCGGCAACAAAGTCGCCATTCTCGCTGTAACTCTCGCCAGATTGCGTTTCACCATTTGCTGTTGGCGGATCGCCGGGCTTCAAGCGATGGAACATCAAGTAACCCCATCGTGGCTTTTCAGGAAGAGCCGCCACCTTGACATTCCCCTTCACAACCATCACTGCAGCCATGTCAATGCGCAGTGAGTCCGTCACCGCACCAGGACCGACTTCGAGATTTTCAATTTTGGCGCGATAGCGCTCATCGCGATCTCGCTTCTGTAGCTCAAGATTCCACGTGCCGGTAGGCACCTCCTTAAACTTGAAGGAGCCATCCGACTCGGTCACCATGTTTTGGCGCGAACTGCCACGCTCCTTCCCGTCCACCATCAACTTGCCGCGCGCCCGGACGAAGATGCCAGCACCCGGACGGCCATCCGGCAGGTAGACCGTGCCCGCGATCATTGACGTCGTAATGTCGATCGTCAGTTCTCTTTGCTCGCTCTCTTTGAGCTCAATGCGATTCGACCAAATGCTGTCACCGCGGCCCATAAACATGCCGCCTTCGCTACCGCTGACCGTGACGTTGACGTTGCCAGCTTGAACGATACCAAGGTCAAAGCGTCCGCGCTCATCAACAACGGCTGCAAAGCGACCGCCCTTGATGTTCATTGGCCCACCGCCTTGCCCGGCTCCATCAATCGTCCTGCCGTCTGTACGCGCCACAACTGTGTAGCCGTTGGCAATGCGACCATTGATCATGACCGAACCAGTCAATTGCGCAGTCGGACCCTCGACCGGCTTCTTGCCAACTTCGAGGCGAACATCGGCGACTTGTCCGGAAACCACGTCGGTGCGTTCGCTGCGGAAGTTCGAATCAACAAACATCGCCTGCGCAATGTTGAAGATGCCACCGGGCGAACGCAACGTATCGAGCGAGTTCATTGCCGTGACCATGTATTGACCAGGCTGTAACGAACCAACTGTAAATGTGCCGTCGAGACCCGCCGTAATCAGTTGCGGGGTGTTTTCAAGTGGGCCGCGAACGCCCCCGTTGCGTCGCCACATGACGGCAACGGTGAACTTTCCTGGCAGTGGCGGTTTACCGTTTTCGCTCAGCACTCCACGCAGGGAACCCGGCTCGAACATGCGCAACACAAGCTCTTCGTCGGGCTTCGTTTCGCCGTGCACAACACCCCACCGCGGATGATCAGCGCTAACACGCAATGTCGTCGCCTGCAATTTGTTGACGGTCAATCGGCCATCTTCATCGGTACGACCACAGTTGATTGGCATCCCCACCATTCGCCGACCACGTGCCTCGGCGAAGATCGCAGCATTCTTGATGGGTTGGTCTTCTTGATTGACAACTCGCACCGAGAACACATTCGGAACAGCGAGCTTGATAGAGCACTCACCATCTGCTTCATCGAGATGCACATCGTCGACACCGGACGCCAAGCCGTTCACTTCGGCAAGCATGGTGTAGTAGCCCTTATTGAGGCCCGTGACCTGCCAGATGCCATCCTCCACCTTGGTTATGCGCTTGCGCAAGTCAATCGGCTTCGAGAAGCCCATCATGAACATCTCGGCAGCGCCTTCGCCCTTCTTGCCGGGCAACAGTCGGAACTTGGCATCCTTAACTGGCGCACCATCTTCCATCTGCACGTTTACGGTGATCGTGTATTGCGCCGGCAACGTGACAATGACATCTGAGATGATCGACTGCGGCTCGGCCAAGACCCACGCGTGACTCTCTGAACGACGCGCAGCAACCGTGACCTTGCCCCGCGAAAACCCGAAGCCATCGATCTCTCCTTGATCGTTCGTCTCACCAAGAATGCTCGCGAGGTCGACAGGGGCAATCGATAACGTCGAACCGGCGATCACTTCAGCACCAGCAACCGGCTTACCCTTTTCATCAAGTACCCTGGCGTAGAGTTCTTCGCCCTCGCGCAGGCGAAGACGGCCGACGTTCTTTTCTTGGCCAGAGCGCACTTGCACACTCGCTTTGACGTCGGACAAGAAACCGCGCGCCGTAGTCGCCAACATATTGCTCCCCGGCATAACGCCAACGAGCCGGAACTTACCTTCGAGATCCGTTCGCGTAGTCGGAATCGGTAGGTGCTCAAACGCATTCTTGACCCACGACGGCATCTTCAGGACTTGCACGGGTGAGCGCGGCTCACGAATCAGCAGCGCACCTTCGGGGTCAAATCGCTCGACGGGAAAGAACGCAGCCAGCGCACCAGGAATATCAGCAGCGCGCACGAGGGCACCTGCCACTGGATTTCCATCCGAGTCGTAAACTTCGCCAGCAATGACACCAGCTTCATTGAGAACGACATCGCCAAGATCGACAACCTCGCCCGGCGACGGTGCCTTAGTAATGAGTTGGTGCGTCGGAGCATCCGTGCCCAAGCCAGCAAACATCAAGTAGAAGCCGCGAGGCCAGACGCCAGCCATCAGGAAGCGGCCCTCTTCATCCGTCTGCACTTCCCCGGCGATGTATTGCGGCTCGTAGTCGGATATCGCAGCAAACAGATCCGTCGTCTGGGTCAGAACCGAGTCCATCGCGCCGCGATAGATGCGCACACCACAATCAACAACCGGGACCTTCAGGTGGTTAACGACACGACCTTTGAAGCCGCATAGGCCAGCGCGGATGTCGGGGTCGGCAAGCAACGCGCCCTCGCCACTGAGCACAGCCTCACGCACATTTGTATTCCCCTGGCTCGCGTCGACCGAAGCTCCCGCAGGCACCACTTCGGGGGCCGCCGGCTCCGATTGCTCGACACCTTCGGACGGAAGCGGCGGAGGCGCATCAGTGCCGATGTAAAGCCAGCACAAACAGGCAATTACAGACATCACTGCAATCAGAACGATAGGGGTTAGTTGGCGCTGCATAGAATCTCTGTCAACTTTTGGTGGTGGCCGACCACGCCAGGATTATGCCGTAATTCGTGCGTTATTGGGCGGATCTAGCCGTGTGCGCCCGCCAGAGCGCAATCGTCGCCAACACAATTGCGTGGTCAATCCCACCATCACGGATGAGACCGTCGAGCTCTTGCTCCGGGACCTTAACCACTTCGATATCCTCACCGAGATCTTGCTGCAGCTCCCCTGCAGTGCGGCATCCTGTCGCTAGGTAGACATAACAGCGATTGCTCATGATCGCTGGATTGGGGTTGTTGTCGCCAAGTGGCACCCAATGCGCGGCCACATGGCCAGTCTCCTCACGCAATTCCCGCTTAGCTCCTTGGATCGGATCGTCTTCGTGTGGATCGATCAAACCGCCTGGCAATTCGAGTGAGACTCGTTCGCTGCCATGACGCCATTGACGCACAAACAGAATGTCGCCGTCCTCAGTAATCGGCAGGATGTTGACCCAGTTCGCCGTGTCGATGAGGAAGAACGGAATCTCAACACCGGTACGTGGCGACCGTTGACGCGAGCGGCGCACATGAAAGACGAGATGGCGTGCGAGAGTTTCGTCGCCGAGCTTTTGCCAAGGTTGGGGAGTCATTGATGCAGTTCCAGGCCGTTCTTACTTTGACCAGCGATCGCGGTTGCCTCGACGCTTTTCGTGGTATCGGACACCAAGTAGATAACACCATGACCAAACTGATTGGTCTCGATGACAAATGCGCCACTGGAGTCCGTTGTCGCAACTGCGGGCAACTGCAAGACAGCTCCTTCAAGAATGCGACGCCCAGGCACTCCAGACATTCCGACTGGATTATCTGAGCGCCAACGAACGGAAGTATTGGCTGATGGCTGACCGTTCTTGCCCACCACTAGTCCTTCAAGTGATGCCGTCGTCCCGTTACTAACACGTGTCGCAAGGTCCGCAGGCCAAACGTCATAATCAGCAAACGCCGCATCGGGATTTACTAACTCTGAGTAACGAACATGACCAGGTGCTTGCACAATCATCTTGCTCGCAACACCACTAGTTGCCTGCAACTCAAAAGTGCCATCTACGGCCGTCTTTGTGGTGATTGAAGCCCCTCCAGCAACCTGCCAGATGACCGTCGCGCCGCCCAATGGCGTAAGCCCAGGACGTGTGCGAACCCGGCCGCGCAACGGCGTACGTGCCAACGGCGTGAGCTTAATCAACACGTCCACGCTCGGTGCCGCGACTGGCCCATGCGCGACCGGCTCATGAGTGCCTTGCCGCACCAACAAAGTCGTGCGACCGATTGGTAATGGACCAATCTTGAATAGCCCATTCGCGCCAGTGGTCGCTCGCAAACCGAGAGGCTCGCCACCTTGGATAGATATCTCGGCGCCGGCAAGGGCACTGCCCGCAAGGTTGGCGACACGACCGCTAACCGAAGCACCAGCCACCATCTTGATGACTTGTGCCGGTGGTTCCGAACCCGGAATCACCGAGATCTTTGCACGCGCAACTAAGCCAGTAGTGGTTGACGCTTCGAGCACATATCCACCAGGAACCGCAAAGCGAATCATCGGCGTACGACCAGCAAGCTGGAACACTCGGTCAGCTTGGTAGCGCCCAAGTTGCACAACGACATCACGACTAACCGCGCGCGTTGCGAGCATCGTATGTTCGGACCAGGCACGCTGCAGCACAACGTCACCGGCCGGCACAGGAATGCGCGCACTGGACGACCCACCAGTCGGCTTCAAACGCACAAAGACCTCACTGACAGCTTTGCCTGCGGTGTCCACAAATGCGAACCGCCGTCGCAACGACCATCGGTCCGGCACCAAACGAACAATCTGCGGGTCAGATTCCGTCGAACCGAGTTGCACTGGCGCCAATCGCAGCAGATAGCCATCAAACACGACGGCCATTTGGGCCGGATCGGCCAAAGGCAGGCTCACCAAACCACGTTGATCCGTGAACGCGACATCCGCACCGTTTTGCATACTGCGGACGGACGCGCCGGAGATGGCCTTCTCGGAGATATGGTCAATGACCTGTAAGCAGGCGGTCATCTTATCCCCGAGGCCTTCGGGGTCGATGGTCACCTGCTCGGTGCGCGTAGCAACCACGCCGTCAGGCAACTGCATGATCCGCGACACCTCGATCGCGGGACCAGGATCTCCCGTTTCGGCAGGGTCATCGACAGGATCCGTGGCCCCAGCACCGTCGGGCGGCATCGGCATATCACCGCCTGCCCCCCACGAGAGAACCGCGACGGCACCGACCACAAACAGCAGCACTATGGCGAGCAAAACACGCATCACAAGCGCACAAGCATAACGCGGTCTATGCTTCAGGCGCATGCCATCGTCCCCTGTCACCTCGCCATCGAACAGAACTTCCCCGCTGTGGTGGGCATTGTTGCTGCTTGCTGGCGCCGCAACGGTCGCGTTCTTGTTCGCTGTCAGCCAACGGCTGCTCTATCCACACGAACTAGAATGGATGGAAGGAGCGCTCGCCGATCATGCGGCGCGCGTCGCCGACGGATTGCCGCTGTATTGCGAACCCCAGGCGGAGCACGTGCCGTTTCTCTATGCGCCGCTACTGTTCTGGCTCGGCGGGCTCGGCATGAAACTCGGGTTGGACGGCATACTGGCGCTGCGCTTAATCGCAGTCGCGTTCTCAATCGGTAGCGCGCTGCTGATCGGCCATTGGGTTCGCAAAGAGACCAACAAGTCGGTACCGGGATTGGTCGCTACGGGACTTTTCTTCGCCGGCTATGGGTGGCTCGCGTGGTGGTATGACCTCGCGCGCAACGACTCGCTATTCGTGTTCTTGTGCATCGCGACGACCTACCAACTTCGCCATGGCGGCAAGCGAAACTGGCTATGGGCAGGTCTATTGGCGACTTTGGCGCTGTTGGCTAAACAGTCGACGTTGATGTGGTTGCCGATTGTTGGGATTGGCGCACTGCTTTGGGATTGGCGCGTGGCAATTCGCTTCGGCCTCATTTCCGCCGCGGCAATGAGCTTGTCGATTGGCCTATTGCATCTGTCCACCGACGGCTGGTCGACGCTGTATCTATTCCAGATGCCGCAACACCACGGCTGGGTCGGCGATCGCAAACTCGGCTTCTGGACCGAAGACATGCTGCCGACTCTGCCCCTGCTCGCGCTTGCCTTTACCGGCTTCGTCGCCGGCTGGCGCGAAGGCAACGGCAAGTGGTCATATATGGCTGCGTTCTTCGCTGGTGGCATCGCTTGTTCTTGGATGTCACGCATGCACGTAGGCGGTTTCGACAACGTGATGATGTATGGCTTCGCCAGCGCATGCGTGCTCGGCCCGATCGCCGCCACGCATTCGTCCAAGTTGATGCGCATTGCGGGCCCAATTGCCCTGATCGTGCAGTTCGCCTGGCTCGGCTTCGAAGCTTGGCAGCGCAACCCAAGCACGACGTTATTCCCACCTGCCGCGCACCAGAAGGCCCACGAAGAACTGCGGGCCGTCGTTGAAGCCCAAAATGGTCCTGTCTGGATTCCCGCCCATGGCCACATCGCCTACCGCGCCGGCAAGGGCACAGGGGCACACGGCCAAGCGATCTTCGACGTCATGCAGATGCTCCCAAAACTGCCAAACGGCATGTTCGACCTGGCCGCTCTGGCGGATCCAAGCAAACTGCAGCACCTTCCCGAACTCGGCCGTGACGCGCTCGCTGCGTTGATGGACAACACAGTGAGCGCTCTGCGCGAGAAGTTCTTCGCGGCGCTGATCATCGATGAGATTGGCACCGGCCAATTCCCAGTGCTGTTTGGCACTGGCATGGTGGGCCCAGACGGCAAGTTCGGGACAGATGACGACCCCTACATACGGCTACCAGGACACACCATCAGCGAACCGGCCGCGATCAAAGCGGCTCTCGGCTTCGTGGCGCATACGCCATACATGTTCGCTCGACGTGATTGACGCTTGTTTCGATCCAAAGGCCTTTGATGCGACCGCTTAGCCCGCGATGCCGCCAACGGCGTAACAATCTGGACGAATCAGCCTAGGCGAGCCCGCGCAGGGCTTCCTGCACCAACTTGCCGTCGGCAAGGCCTTTGTACTTGGACATCCACTCCTTCATGAAGCGGCCCATGTCCTTACCGCCTTGGAAGTCGATCGCCGAAGCGACCTCTTTGACCTTGGCTGCGACCTCTTCCGCCGTCATTTGCTGCGGCAGGTAAGCTTTGACCCATTCGATCTCGACCTGCTCTTTATCGACGATCTCCTGACGACCGGCGTCCTTGGCCTGCTGAATGGTGTCGGACCGCATTTTGACCGACTTCTGCAGGATGGCGGCTTCGGACTCATCCGAGAGATCGCCCCCATCGACTTCGGCCTTCTTCTTGATGTCGCTGATCAGCATACGCACGACGGTGAGCTTTTCTTTCTCACCGGCACGCATCGCGGCCTTCATGTCAGCCGTCAGTTTTTCGAGGTAGGCGCCCATTATTCACCATCTTCCGGGGCCGAATCGGGCCCAGCGTCTGGAGTGGCGTCAGGGCCAGCATCCGGAGTCGCGTCAGGAGTCTTCGGCTCAGCCCCACCAGAGGCTTCCGGAGCATCGCCACCCTCACCTTCCTCAGGCTCTTCCTGCGGAATGCGTGCGACGCTAACGAGCTGATCGCCCTTTCGGAGCGAGATGCAACGCACGCCTTGTGTGTTGCGTCCGATGACGCTGACGCCGCTCACCTCAGTGCGAACAATCTGTCCGTCCTTGGTGATCATCATCACTTCGTCTTCGTCAGTGACCGACAACAGGTTGACGACCTTGCCGTTTCGTTCCGTCGCACGGATATCGATGATGCCCTTGCCGCCACGCGTCTGCGATCGATACTCCTCAACGCTGGTGCGCTTGCCGTATCCGTTCTCGCAGATCGTCATCAACGTGCCAGTGCCGTCAGTGATGACCATGTCGCAAACCTGATCGTCTGCATCGAGGCGGATACCTCGAACACCGACAGCGCTGCGGCCCATCGCGCGAGCGCCAGATTCATCGAAGCGGATCGACATACCGTTTTTGGTGCCAAGCACGACGCTGTCGCCCTTGCTACAGATGTTGACCCCAACAAGTGAATCGCCTTCGTCGAGACCAAGCGCAATGATGCCGCCCGCACGCGGACGTCCATAAGCGTTAAGCGGCGTCTTCTTAACAAGCCCCTTAATGGTCGCGCTAATCAGGTAGCGATCTTCGTCGAACTGATCGACGCGCAAGATCATCGTGATCTTCTCGTCTTCCTGCGTCTCAACAACATTAATGAGCGCACGACCCTTAGCTGTTCGGCCGTAGCTCGGCAGCTCGTAGACCTTCTTCCAATAGACTCGCCCACGATCGGTAAAGAACAGCAGGTAATCGTGCGTCGAGGCAACGAACAGATTGAGCAGGAAGTCGCCTTCCTTGAAGTCTGCGCCACTGACTCCCTTGCCGCCACGACCTTGCGTTCGGTACTGATCAAGCGCGGTTCGCTTGATGTAGCCCTGGTGCGTCACGGTCACGACCATCATCTCTTCAGGGATAAGATCTTCGGCAATAAAGTTGCCGACCTCTTCATCGCTGACCACCGTGCGGCGATCATCGCCGTAGGCCTCGACCATCTCGCGCAGGTCTTGACGCATCAGACCATAGAGAACGGCTTCGTCACCCAGAATGGTGTGGTAGTAGGCGATCTTGTCGGAAACTTCCTGGTACTCGGCGTCCAGTTTCTCAATTTCGAGACCAGTCAGCGCCGACAAGCGCATGCTTAGAATTGCACGCGATTGGATGTCAGAGAGCTCGAATCGGGCAATTAGACGCTGTCTTGCTTCATCGGAATTAGCCGACGAACGAATGATCTTGATGACCT
>Ga0315332_10002360_pt1 | contig 10510 bp, 8 predicted proteins | sample M110034915metaG_FD_203455 | JGI IMG/M metagenome (GOLD analysis project Ga0315332, IMG submission 203455) | Ammonia-oxidizing marine archaeal communities from Monterey Bay, California, United States - M1 100m 34915 | ecosystem: Environmental > Aquatic > Marine > Intertidal zone | place: USA... | reverse complement strand
GGAACTTCACCCATTATAGAGGTTCTTGATTATCCACAGCCCACGACTAAGAAAGGCCTTTCATTATTATGCACTCCAGGAGGTGATGTCGAATCAACAACTGCTATGGCCGGGTCAGGAGCCAATCTTATGGTCTTTTCAACTGGACTAGGAACTCCAACTGGAAATCCCATAACTCCGACAATTAAGATTTCAACTAACAGTGAACTGGCACAAAGATTACCTGATCTCATTGACTTTGATACTGGATCAATCATACGAGGCGAATCTTCGATAGAAGAACTAGGAAATGATCTTCTCGATCTGCTCATTGAAACGGCTAGCGGTACATATAAACCAAAAGCAGTTATCTTAGGGCAGGATGATTTTCTACCCTGGAAGAGAGGTGTTTCATTATAACAACCAATCAAACTAAATATTAGAGTATGACTCACGTAATGGTGCGGTCATATTCTTCGCATACAATCTAATCAGTTCTATCAATTATGCGTATTTTACTTGTAGAAGACAAAAACCGACTCCGAGAAGCAATAGAAAAAGCGCTCAGAGAGTCAGGTTACGCTGTAGATTCCACTGACAATGGAAATGATGGCCTTTGGATGGGCTGTGAGAACACATATGATGTCATTCTTCTAGATATCATGTTACCGGGCCTCGACGGATTAAGTGTCCTTGAACAGTTAAGGGAACGAGAGCGTAACACTCCGGTCCTATTATTAACTGCTAAAGACACAATTGCTGATAGAGTCAAAGGTCTCAGAAAGGGAGCCGATGATTATCTGATAAAACCATTCGCACTTGAAGAACTTCTAGCAAGAATAGAAGCTCTTTGTAGACGTTCATATAAAAAGTCCACATCAACTATTACCTTAAATGATCTAATCATTGATGGTTCCGCTAAAACAGTTAAGCGTGATGGTAACTTAATAGACCTCACTGCCAGAGAATATGCGATTCTTGAATATTTGGCAATGCGACAAGGGTCCGTCATTTCAAGATCAGAAATAGAAGAGCACATTTATGATGAACTTGTTTCACCTATGAGCAACGTAGTCGACTCCGCAATCTGTAACCTTCGAAAAAAAATTGCAAAAGGACCTGATGACGGCGAACTAATCCATACAAGAAGAGGCCAAGGATACATACTCATGCCAAAGAACTAATGAGTTCAATTAGGAAGAATCTCTTTATCTGGTTGTTGCTAGGCTTAACCTTATTATGGGCCATTGCAGGGGCAGGAATATACTTATCTGTTAAGCGAAGTGAGATAGCCAAAATCGATTATGAGTTACAAAGAATGGCAGGTGCTCTTCGATTTATTGCTGGATCCACTTCTCGAAACACTGGACCTCAAAGACCTGACCACTTGATTGTACGGCCACCAAGAGAAAACTTTCAACCAAGCGAAAATCGCACCACTCCTGAAAATCGCATAGCCCAAAGATGGCCGGATCTATTAAGTGAAAGGGGTCCTAAATACATAATATGGTCAAATAAAGATACAGTCATCCGGCAATCCGAAGGACTAACTACAAAAGAATTTAAATTTCCTGAAATTACAGATTCTAACAGTCCTATTTTCTTTAATATATCGCTCCAAAATGGAGACTCAATGCGGGCCATGGCCTCGACTTTCCGTAGATTTGGATTTGGCAGACCAAGGCCAAGAGGAAATGAAGGCATACGAAGACCTACCGATGAATCTCCAGCAGAAAATCAAGAACAGAATCTACCACGAAACACATCACTAACAGGAATCATTGCTTTAAGCTCTAAACCAATGGAAGAATCTCTTAATACCCTATTATTTGGAATAATAGCTATCGGTATCGCTGCAGGATTTTGTTCATTTTCTTTAGTTCACTTTGCATTAAAGAATGGTCTAAAGCCTCTGTATGTACTGGGTAATAAATTAGCCTCAGTAGACTCTTCTTCTTTGAGTCATCGTTTTTCAAAAAATGATCTACCGGTAGAACTCTCTCCTATATGCGGACATCTCAACAAACTAATGGAAAGATTAGAGGATGGTTTTGAAAGAGAACGGAGATTTAGTGGAGACCTGGCACACGAGCTTAGGACCCCTATCGCCGAATTGAAAATGATGGCAGAAGTCGCATTGCGCTGGCCAGAAAATAACACAGAATCCCATGCCAATGAAACTCTAGATGTCGCACAACAATTACAGGAAATAATTGAAAGTTTATTAGCATTGAGCAGATACGAGAATGGTGACGAGGATCCTACATGTGAAAAAATACTACTCCAAAAATTCACGGGAGATTGTTGGGATCCATTCGTTAAAAAAGCTGAAGAAAAAAATATTAGAGTAACCATAAACATTTCCAACGAACATTTAATTGAAACGGATCCCAAAATACTCCGTCTAATTATCAATAATTTATTTTCAAATGCCACAGAATATACGCCCTCAGAAGGAATTATTAATATCAGCGGAAGCCATGAATCTGAAGGACATATTCTTAGCATTTCCAACTCAGTTGAAAATTTTAATCAAGAAATGTTGAGTCAGCTCTTTGAAAGATTATGGAGGGGTGATGTTTCCCGAACTGACGGATCTCATAGCGGACTAGGTCTAGCCCTATCAAAAGCATGCTCAAAATGCTTAGGCTTAAATTTAGAAGCAGAACTCATAAAGAATGATCAAATCAAATTTATATTATCTAGAACTGATATAAAAAATTAGTCAGATCATCTTAAGGTAATCTAAGTCTGTTACTATCTTAAATATAAATTCATGAGATCTCTAAGAGATTTCACAACCCTGAATTACTTTTAACTACCAAAAATAAACACAATGAAATCAAAACTCACAAAACTAGTCGCAAGCGCAATAGCTCTGGCTCTTTTGTCCTCTTCAGCAATCGCTCAAGATGAAGAGAAAAAAGGCAAGAAAAAAGGGAAACCTGCAGCTGAACGCCCAGAAGGCGCGAAGCCAAAAGGCCCTCGGGAACAACGTGCACAACGTTCACCTGAAGAAGCTTTCAAAGCCATCAAAACTCGTTTAGCTGAAAACGAAAAATTTGCAGAAATGTTCGCTAAACGTGCAGACAGCGATGGAGATGGAAAAGTTTCTGATGAGGAAATAAAAGCCGCAATCGCAAAAATGGGCGAAAGGCGCAAGCGAGGAGAAGGTGGTCGCCCTAAAGGAGAACGCCCTAAAGGAGAACGCCCAGAAGGTGATCGTCCTAAAGGAGAACGCCCTGAAGGTGATCGTCCTAAAGGAAAACGCCCTGAAGGTGATCGTCCTAAAAGAGAACGCCCTGAAGGTGGTCGTCCTAAAGGAAAACGCCCTGAAGGTGGTCGTCCTAAAGGAAAACGCCCTGAAGGTGGTCGCCCGAAAGGCCCTCGCAAACCTGCTGAATAATTTAAGCAGGTTCAAGACTCTAGAAAATTTCTAGAAAACAATCTGGCCCCGAGGACTTCATAGTCCTCGGGGCTTTTGCTATAGACAATCACTCTATTTTTAAATCTAATAACCATTTCAAAGACATGGATAAAAAAATAATTCCTCATGCCATTTGGTTCCTCATCGCTATAACAGCATTCGCTGTGGGTAAAAGAACCGAATCAAAAATTGAAAAAAATAAATTAGAGCAGACTGAGAAAGAAACACAAACTAAGACACTTACCACTGTAGCGAATAATAATAACCGCAACCCGATCAGAAATTCATCTAACCTCAGATCTACTCCAAATACCAACGCACCGGCAAACCAATTAATTCAGAATTACCTAAGTTCAAGTGATCCTATAGAAAAGAATCTACTTTTTGCCCAAATGCTGACGGGCCTAAATACAGAAAATGCATCAGAAATTTATGAGTCATTGAATGAAAATCTGGACGGACGCGAAAGAAGCAGAATAATGGAACTTTTCTTTCAGGCCTGGGGAAAAGCGGACGGAGAGTCTGCCATTAAAACGGCACTCAAGAATAATTCACGTCAATCATGGGGCAGAGGCGGCCAAGGAAGCAACATGTATGCGTATTCCGCCTTATCTGCCTGGGCATCAGTTGATCCGGAATCCGCAATGAGAACAATTTCCAATATAGAAGATGAAAGACAAAAAAGTTTCCTTACTTATGGGCTCATTAACGGCTTAGCCAAAAATGATGCACGCGCTGCAACTGATTACGTATTAAAAATTGCGGCGAACCGTAATGAAACGGAAGAGAGACCAGAAGGATTTCAACGCAGAGGTGATGTTACACAACGTTACATTAGTCAGATTGCATCCGAACAATTAAAGAAAGGCATGAGCACAGCAATAGAATGGGCAGAATCGCTTCCGGACGGCGAATTAAAATCATCCGCATTTGATCAGGTAACTGAAGGCTACATACGGTCAGACATTGATGCTGCAAAAAAATGGGTTTCAAGCAACGCTGAAAAAGAATATGCACAAAGAGCGGTTAATGAAGTGGCTTCACATTTGACCCGAAAAAATCCACAAGACGCTGTGGAATGGGCCTCAACGCTTCCAACAAATGCACAAGACCAGGCCTATAGGGAAGTCATGGAGAACTGGACAAGAAATGATCCTGAAGCTGCAAGCAATCACCTCGTAGAAATGAAACCTTCAGAGGCCAGGGACTCAGCTATAAGCTCATTCGCAACTTCACTTGACCGTGAGGATCCAAAAAGCGCAGCTACCTGGGCCGCAACAATTGACAATGAAGAGACAAGAGCAAGTACGCTCAAGCAAGTCGCTCAGTCCTGGATTCGAACGGACCCCGATGCAGCCAAAGCATGGCTACCTACCAGCGGATTACCAAAAGAAACTCAAACGGCGATTCTGGAAACGCCTAGCAGGGGCCGGCCAACTGGTGATTTTCGCAGTCGCCGAACTCGCCAACGTTAATTTGTCTTTAACCGGAACTATTCAGAAGTACTCTTCGCTTGGGTAATGGACTTTGCCTTTTTGAGTAGCTCAACGAATTCTTTACGAAGACCATTCTTATCTTTTCCTATCGCTTCAGATGCTATTTCCAGCAGTAAATCATAATTGACCTGACCACCGAACTTGGAATTTCTCAAAAGCATTCCAAACCCTGCAACTGATGAAGCGAACCGAAAGTCCTTACTGGAATTCTCCCATCCTTTGCCTGAATCGGTGAGCGGCACAGAAAACTCTTCCGCCTCATCTTTGATATCAGCTTCAGGATCTTTGTACCGCAAAAACACAGTAAGTAATTCTTCACTTTCGACAATGTCCGACCGCTCAGCTTTCTTGGCTGGTTTCCTGTACTTTGACTTCACTGCCACGTCTCCCTCGTCACTAGTAGACCCTGCCGGAACAATCTCATAAAGGGCAGTCACTGCATGACCGGCCCCGATTTCCCCTGCATCTTTTGCATCATCACGAAATTCTTCAGCTTTCATTCTGCGGTTAGCATAACCAATGAGCCTATAGCTTTTGACCTTCCTCGGATTAAAATCGACCTGAATCTTAACATCCTTGGCAACAGTGACTAGAGTCGAACTCATCTTATCTACAAGGACTCTCCTTCCCTCCTTAATGGAGTCAATATAGTAATATTCCCCGTTGCCATTATTGGCAATCTGCTCGAGCCGAGCATCCTTGATATTACCTTCGCCAAAACCAAGTGCGGTAAGGAAAATCTTCTCCTTATCCGCACGACCTTTAACCAATTCAATTAATTTGTTACTGTTCGAAATTCCAACATTGAAGTCGCCGTCAGTGGCTATGATTACACGGTTCGTTCCACCCTCGATGTAATTCTTCGAAACAAGATCATATGCAACACGAATTCCTCCTTCACCATTCGTTGAACCGCCACTCCTGAGTCCGTTAATGACCTCAATGATCTTATCTTTCTGATCACCGTGCAGCGGATCCAGCTCCACTCCTGCTCCACCAGCATAAGTAACAATCCCTATACGGTCATCCTCATTCAAATTCTCAACTAATAATACGAGGGACTTTTTCAAGAGTGGTAATTTTTCCTTATTGCCCATGGATCCGGAGCAGTCTATTAGAAATACGAGATTGGATGCCGGCCTTTTGTCCAATTGCATATCCTTGGCCTTCAATCCTATCCTCACGAGCCGATGACCAGCTTTCCAGGGAACTGAGGAAGTTTCAAGATGCACCGAAAAAGGATGCTTATCACCTGAATAAGGATAATCATAATCAAAGTAATTTATCAATTCCTCAACACGAACAGCATCAACCGGAGGGAGCTGCCCACGGCGTCCGATGTAACGACGGACATTCGAATAACTGGCCGTATCAACATCAATCGCAAAAGTAGATAAGGGCCGTTCAATAGTTGGAAAGAAAGGAGTGTCATGATAAACTTGGTACTGCTCACCATTAATTTCCTCCAATTCTTTATCTCCGAACTGAGCGTCATCCCGACCATCTTTTTCTTTAATATTATTGAAAAATCTCTTGTCGGAACCATCCTGCAATTCCCGACCCAATTTCAGATCCAGTGGCGATCTCGCACTAGACTCGATCGTCCTAATACTCAGCCTAGACTTACTGCTCTGCTTCCGTCTTATACCCGCGACACTGGCTAATTCATCACCTTCATTTGAAGCAAAGGGAGCAGCATTTTGAGTACTTAAGCCGAATCTTTTTGGGATAGGTCCATTTTGATCTGCACTTTGAGATTTCGCAATCTTCGAAGACGGTACACTTGCCTTCTCTAGTTGTTTTATTTGTTCAAATTTGGATTCTTTTTTTACTTTTGCCTTTTCCTTTACCTCTGCAAAATCCAAATCTGACTCTTTAATAGAACCCTTCTTTGAGTCTTCTTTTGAATCTAGTGGAACTGGTCCAGTAGGATCCACAGCTCTGGTATAAACTCGTTGACTCTCCCCATCTGAATTTTCTTGAAGCTCTTGTTTTACTGATCTCAGGCCAACTATCCCCATTCCTACAAAGCAAGCCGCAGCTGCGGTAACACCTAACCACCTGTTAACCTTACTGAAAGTGCCAGGACCTGGATCCAGAATAACATCCTCTTCATTACTAAAAAGTATTTGTTTTTGCTCTTTGGAAAGCTTCTTTTTAGGAGCCTCTGCAAATTCTTCCTTGATAGTTTTTATCGTGCCTCTAATCGCATCCACTTCCGACTTTGCTTCGGGACACTCTTCAAGAATCTTCTCGAAATCATCAACTTCACTCGGGTCAAGTTCACCAAGTGCATAAGCGGTAAGTCTAGGATCTTCTGAATTAATTTTCATTTCTATTATTTCCTTTCTATAAAATCATTTATTAAACTTTGTCATTCCTTCTAAGCGACCTGATCAGATAAAAGACCCCTCAATCGCTTGATCCCCGCATGAATAAGAAAACCGACATTACTCACACTTAATTGAGTGATCTGGCTTATCTCCTTATAACTCATATCTCCTTCGAATTTCAGGCGTATCACTTCACGCTGATTTTGCGGCAACCGGTCCAAAAACTTAATAACATTACTATGTTCATCCGCTCGTTCTGCGGATTGTGATGGGTCATCCGCCACATCTCGAATGACTGTTAATTGATCATCTTCTACATTAATCATACGTTTTTCCTTTCTTATAACGTCAAAACAACGGTTCCGGCAGACCGTAAAAAGCCATGCCTTGAGGGATTTTCTCACCTTTTCAGGATCTTGTTCATAAAGCTTTATGAATGTGTCCTGAACGACATCCTTAGCGCGATCCTCATCCTTAACGATACTAGCCGCATAACCAATCAAGGCTGACTCAAACTCAATGAGGGCTCTATGAACAAGTTCTTCTCGCTCGTCGGCTGTATTATTTTCTAACATTAATTTGTTACATCATAAACAACGATTGAAGAGACAAGAGTCTTAGAAGAAAAATCAAAAAAATGTAATTCCCTCTCTTATTATCACTTTTCCAGTAAAATTACCGATTATTACCCCAAATCAGAAAAGGGCTAAATGATTGTAAACCGTTCTATTCATCCTTATTCCTTCGCCTGAAATTAATTTTGCTAATAAATTGTGCATTATTCTGTAGATTCAGCAGATAATAACTGTCGATCAATATAAACAACATCGTTATGCTTTCTCGATTCACCAAGGCTCTACTTATAGGCCTCACATTATTATCGTCCTTTTCCTGGGCCATGGCCGATGAACGGCCCAATATCATAATCATCCTATGTGATGATCTCGGCTATGGAGATCTTGCCTGTTACGGAAATAAAGTTATCAGAACTCCAAACATCGATAAGTTAGCCTCTGAAGGAATCCGTTTCACCAGTTTCTATTCATCTTCTCCGGTATGTTCACCGTCACGCGTTGGGCTCATGACTGGCAGAACACCTAACCGGGCAGGAGTCTATGATTGGATACCTGGAGGCAATCGAATGCATATGAGCAAAAAAGAATTCACTATTCCGGCCATGCTGAAAAAAACTGGATATGCAACATGCATGTCAGGAAAGTGGCACTGCAATGGAATCTTTAATCGAAAAAATCAACCGCAGCCCGGTGACTTTGGATTTGATCATTGGTTCGCCACCCAAAATAATGCCGCTCCGAGCCATAAGGATCCGAAAAACTTTGTCCGTAACGGAGAAAATGTAGGTATAAGCAAAGGCTTTAGCTGCCAAATCGTTGCCCAAGAAGCTGTGGACTGGATAACCAAGCATGTGAAAAATAGCCCAGACCAACCTTTCTTCTCTTACGTAGCATTCCATGAACCTCATGAACCAATAGACTCTCCCAAGCACCTCATTGAAAACTATCCCAAAGCAAAGAAAAAGGGAGAGGCTCTCTATTATGCAAATGTAGAAAACATGGATTCTGCAGTCGGCCAGATAACACTCTCTCTGGATCGCCTAAATCTCACAAAAAACACACTAGTAATATTTTCTTCGGACAATGGCCCCGAAACTCTGAATAGGTACCGTAGCGCGTGGCGCTCTCACGGAAGCCCTGGCCCTCTACGGGGAATGAAACTTCACACTCACGAAGCTGGAATACGAGTTGCCGGAATAATGCGCTGGCCAATTCAAATAAAAGATAAACAAGTCAGTGATTCACCTGTTAGCGCATTGGACCTCTTACCTACATTTGCAAGCCTGGCAGCAGGTGAAATCCCAATTAACCTCAAGCTAGACGGTGCTGATATAATCAATGCATTCGGAGGATCTTCCGTGCAACGAAAACAACCTCTTTTCTGGTGTTACTATTCGTCTTTAAACAAAGCCAAAATTGCTATCAGGGACGGCGAATGGAAATTGCTAGCCAGTTTGAAATCTGCTGATGGAAAAAATATCAAGGCAAGATCAATAACAGAAGCAAACCGATCCCTGCTACAGACAGCAAATTTAGGGGATTTCGAGCTCTATAAAATATCTAAAGATATCAGTGAAATGAATAATCTTGCAGAAAAGCATCCTAAAGAATTAAATGTGATGGCACAAAAACTGCATTCAATCTACAAGGACGTCGTTCAGGATGCCAAAACATGGCAATGAAATTTCTCATTCAGCGGCCATTCCACTCTACACATTCAGCATAACTGATTCCAGTTCCCCCAAAAATATCCAGAGCAGAACCGACGGTAACATCTAAGCAACCTGAACTCAGCTCATCTATCTTATGTAAGTCTTCAATAGATCTAACTCCGCCAGCATAAGTCAAAGGAATTTTACCCCAACTCCCAAGCAATTTAACAAGTTCGGCATCTATCCCTTCACACTTTCCTTCAACATCAGCAGCATGAATAAGAAACTCCGAACAACTATCAGACAACTTATCAAGTGTCTCATGATTAATTGGAAGGTTAGTAATTGTTTGCCACCGGTCTTTTGCAACTTTCCATCCCCCTTCAGAGCAAACTCGGCAACTAAGATCAATTACCAACCGGTCCTTTCCTACTGATTTAACCATTTCTGATAATCTTTCATCCGAAAAAAAACTCCCCTCAAAAATGTATGACGTTACAATCACATGCGTGGCACCGCGATCAAGCCACCCCGCGGCATTCTTTGGAGTAATGCCTCCTCCTAATTGAAAACCTTGTGGATATTCTTTTATAGCATCATTCGCTGATTCTTCATTACCAGATCCAAGCATAATAACATGACCTCCAACAAGGTTATCATTGCGATACATTTGGGCAAAGTGTCTTGATTTTCGTTCACTGACAAAATTTTCTATTGGTGCTTCGTCTCTATCCTCGGCAAAGGTTCCTCCAATGACCTGCTTAACAAGTCCATCATGAAGATCAATGCATGGGCGGAACTTAGTCATCTAACTGTATCAAGCGATGTAGAAGCCTCGCTGTCAAACGAATATCAATGAAGTGGACAAACTCATTAAATTCCAGCATCTTTAATGGCACATGATCAGGAACCCATTCTTAATATTAATCTGTTTTTTTAGCATTTTAGGTTGCGGAAAACAGGAAAGATCGAAAGAAGTAAAAATATTCCCCCCAGAAGGAATGGTTTTCATACCGGGTGGGTCATTCATTATGGGAACAAGTCTCGA
>Ga0315332_10002357_pt1 | contig 10515 bp, 12 predicted proteins | sample M110034915metaG_FD_203455 | JGI IMG/M metagenome (GOLD analysis project Ga0315332, IMG submission 203455) | Ammonia-oxidizing marine archaeal communities from Monterey Bay, California, United States - M1 100m 34915 | ecosystem: Environmental > Aquatic > Marine > Intertidal zone | place: USA... | reverse complement strand
AGAAACTGAATATTTAAAAGACAAAAGGATTCAAATTTCCGTTTTCATGTCCCCCTTTAACGTTCATATGAACTGGTTTCCAGTTAATGGTATCGTAAAATATGTGAAATACCACCCTGGATTATTTTTAGTTGCTTGGCACCCAAAATCTTCTACCGATAATGAGAGAACAACATTAGTTGTTGAGGCTAAAAACAAACAAGAAATCTTATTCAGGCAAATCGCTGGTGCTCTAGCTCGTAGAATCGTATATTACTGTAAGAAAGGTGATGTTGCTTTAGGAGCTACCGATTTTGGCTTTATAAAATTTGGTTCTCGAGTTGATATATTACTTCCTTTAGATGCAAAAATTGAAGTTGAAATAAACCAAAAGGTTGTCGGGGCTCAAACAACACTTGCTTATCTTCGTTAATATTTTGTTAAATAATATTCTAATAACCTTATTTTCGTTAAATTTACCCGACAAATTTAAAAACACAAAAAATTATGAAAAAATTAATGTTATTGTTTGGTTTAGTTGCGTTTATTGGAGTGACTAACCTTAGCTATGCTTCAATTTCATCAGATGATATTTCTGTTTCTGTTGATTGCGACAAATGTAAAGATCACAAATGCGATTCTTCTTGTAAAAAAGATGGCTGCACCGCTGAAAAAAAATGTGGTAAAGATCATACTGCTTGCAAAAAAGGGGAAACTAAAGCTTGTTGCAAAAAAAGCTCAGAAGGAACTACTAGTGCTTCAAAAAAATCGTGTTGCAAGAAAGGATCAGCTGCTTCTTGTTCTAAGAAGAAAGCTAAAAATACAGCTGAAAAATAATCAGAAAATTTTTCTAAATGAAACGCTCTGCATTTGCAGGGCGTTTTTCGTTTAAAGTAGCCCTATTAATTCAATTAATTTAGTGACAGAGTATGTAGAATTAACTTCTTTTATATAGTTATTCGGGTTAAAAAATACGCTATCCATTCCAAAATCTATCGCTCCTGCAATGTCGGTATCTATTCCATCACCAATCATTAAAGACTCCTCTTTGTTAACACCAACTTTGTTTAAGGTATATTCGAATATACCTTTCTCTGGCTTCTTGTAACCAGCATTTTCAGAAGTAATTACAACACCAAAATATTGAGTCAAGTTGCTTTGTTGAAGTTTAATATGTTGCACTTCTTCAAATCCATTTGTAATAATATGAAGATTATATCTGGTTTTCAATTCGGTTAAAACTTCATGACAACCATCAAATAAGTTGGTTTTGTAGGGAGATGTTTTTACGTAATCGTCACCAATATCATTAGCTAATTTTCTATCCTCAATTTTAAATGCCATTAACGCATTATAAAACCTATCGTTACGTAACTCCTCTTTTGATATTTCGTCTTTTCGATATTGCTCCCACATCCTATCGTTAATCTTATAATAGGCCCTCAAGAATTCATTAAAAGACACTATACCCTTTTCCGCTAGATTAAAATTATAATAAATATCTGTAAGTGCTTCTTTAGAATTTGCTTCAAAATCCCATAAAGTATGGTCTAAATCAAAGAATAGCGTAGTGTACTTTTTCAAAATAAGTCTTTAAATTGAAATGATATTGTAGTTAATAGAAACGACCAAAACACAATAGATCCCATTAAAAAATATACCGCAAGCTTATTGTTTCCAAAATACCTAGCTGCAAGAATAGAACCCACGGGAATTGAAATAGTAACAGGTGAAATGAAAGCTAATCCTATAATACCAAAATTAGACTTAACCTTTATTATCATCTTATTCGTTTTGGTGAATTTTGATTTTTCCTTTTTCTTACCATATCTCTTCATGTACCAATCAACAGCTAATTTCCCAAAATAGAAAAAAAATATTACTCCCGTCCAACCTCCCGTTATTGTAATTACAATCGTCTCCCAATAGCTATACCCCAACCCAAGCGTTGCCGAAGGAGCAAACAAAAACTTTGTGCTGCTTAATAAAAAACTTGTAACTAACTGCAGTATTTCGGTGCCCACTCGTCCTTATAATTTTTCTCCAAATGCTAAATCACCAGCATCACCCAAACCAGGTATTATATACGATTTAGATGATAATTCATCATCTACAGCTCCTATCCATATAGTTGTATTTTCAGGTAAATGTGCTCGAGCATAATCTAAACCCTCTCGACTAGCAATTGCGACTGCCAAATAAGTATGTTTTGGTGTTCCGTTTTTCAACATGGCCTTATAACTAAGCACCATAGATTTTCCCGAGGCCAACATGGGATCCGATAAAATAAGTACCTTGTCTTGTAAACTCGGGCTTGCAAAATATTCAACTCGAATTTTGAAAGTACCATCATCTTCGTGCTTGCGATAAGCTGAAATAAAAGCATTTTCAGCTTTATCAAAATAATTTAGCAACCCATTATGCATAGGCAGTCCTGCACGAAGAATTGTACCGAGCACTATATCCTCATCTAAAAGGATTTCATTGGCCTTACCCAAAGGGGTTATTACATCCTTTCGTTCATAATTTAATGTCTTACTGATTTCATATCCTAATATCTCCCCAATTCTCTCAAGATTTCGTCTAAATCGTAAACTATCTTTTTGGATATTAACATCGCGGAGCTCTGCAATGTACTGATTGAAAATCGATTGACTCTTGTTTAATATATGTACTTCCATCTTAACGAAATCTGTAAGATGTAAAGTTAAATAAACAGACGAGTAATTAAAAGCTAAACGGCTGCTATTAGCATTTTTTCGTAGAGACTGGACCAACCTTCCCATGGAGAAAGCTCACTTAATGAGTCATTATGCCAAACAACATTTAAGGTGCCTTTTACATTTTTTACTTGTTCAATAATAGGTAACATATAACTCATTGCTTGTTCTTCAGGCTCGTTCATATAATGACGAATAGTTGCCTCCATTATCGCAAAAGGATGAACAGTTAAAGCCTCCTCTTGTTCATCTAGTAAATTGTAATATGAATAGGGTGAGCATATGCTTGCCCTAAACCCCATTTTAGCAGCATAACCCATTGTATAGTCATCTGTAATACCATTTTCGATAAGTGTTTTATACGTATTTGGAAAAGATAAAGTCAAGAAATGCTGGCGACTTTTTGTAATAGGAACATGAACAACTTTAGATAAACGATCCATTTCCATTTTTACTCTTTCCGGTTCTTCGTTAGATGCAAACGAAGGGTGAACACCAACAGATGCGTAATCCCCAACATGCTTAATTAGAGATTGAAATTTCCTACTCGAAATCGGTACGTTTTTGTCGTTTAATCCATAATCACCTACTAAGAAGAAATATACCGCTTTGAATCCGTATTTTTTTTGAAATCCTAACTGTCTGTCGAAACTATCGAATGGGTCGGGAATCAATCCCAAAAGACACTTGAACCTATTACTAAAATCTTTGAAATCAAACATTAAAATTGATCTACTTAACGCCCCAAGCGTTCGTACCATACCTTTTTCCTTATAAGCGTATGCGTTATCTACATCTATGGTTGCTACAAATTCATAATTTCTTTCAGGAATTGCACTAATTGGGAAGAATTTGCCGATTACTTCTTGTAGTTTTTGAGCCCATATATTTACCAAGGGTCTCTCTAAAAAATCGTTTTTAAATGCAATACTTTCTTCTGGTAAGAATCGATTATAATGATCGCGCTTCATATTAATATACTCCTCGTATCGAGAGGTTAAATAGAATGTTGCCGACAATAAATCAAAAGGAATGTGTGTTCCATTATTTGGGAACAAGATTGTCTCGTTCTCCCACTTACCCAAAACGATTTTTTTTTCTTCAATTGATCGCTCAAACAGCAATCCTGAAGGAATAATCTGAATTGCATCTTTTATATCAAGTGGAGAATAATTAATTCTAACTCCCTTGGCCGCATTAAATTCATCTAAGTTATTTGTGATGCTGAACTTATAGTTCATGACCTCGCTAAAAAGTAGCTTGACAGTATGCTCAAGCCTATTACTTATTTGATTGGAGTATACTGTTAACATCACATTAATTCTTGATCAGCGAAACTAAAGTAATTAGTATCGCCAATTATGAGATGGTCGAGAACAGAAATATCCAACAATTTAGCCCCTTCTTTTAATTTCTTGGTTAAATCTCTATCTGCTTTACTTGGATTTAAATTGCCTGACGGATGATTATGGCTTAATATAATTGAAGGGGCAAGTTTTTCTAATGCCGCCTTAAGAATAATTTTAGCATCTGCAACCGTTCCAGCTACTCCGCCTCGACTAATGCAAACGGTGTCAATTACCTTATTATTTTGATTCAATAGAATTAGCCAAAACTCTTCATGAGGTAAATCAGCCAAAGCCGGATAAATAACATCAAATGCATCTTTACTCGATGCTATCTTAGGTTTATCTTGCGAGGATTCTGCTTTTCGTCTCCTCCCCAACTCTAATGAAGCGGATATCGATATTGCTTTCGCCTCTCCTATCCCTTTAAATTTCATTAAGTCTGGTATAGAGACTTTACCTAATTCATTTAGATTATTATCTACACTGTGCAATATTCGTTTAGACAATTCTACTGCCGATTCGTCTCTGCTTCCAGATCCAATAATTATCGCGATTAATTCAGCATCACTAAGCACAGCACGGCCTTTTGCAACAAGCTTCTCGCGAGGTCGATCATCTTCTGCCCAAGACTTTATTGATAGTGATTCTGACATTGATAATTTCAAAAATAAAAAAAGGGCCCCATAAATGGAGCCCTTTTCAAATTATCTTGTATTCAACCAACAACTTAAAGCGCAGCAACTTGTTTTGCTAAACCAGACTTAAGGTTAGCAGCTTTGTTTTTATGAATAATGTTGTTTTTTGTTAATTTATCAATCATAGAGAAAACACCTGGAACGGCTTTTTCAGCGACTTTTTTATCACTTTCTTCCCTAAGAGTCTTCAAAGCATTACGCATTGTCTTGTGAACATATTTGTTCGCAACTCTTTTCTTTTCTGATTGTCTAATTCTTTTTAATGCTGACTTATGATTTGCCATTTTCTAATTTTTTACGGAACGCAAAGATATATCTTTTTGTTTATGCTACTAATATTGAATATTCTATTTTTTTGTAACGACTACTTGATCGTGAATAGTATCATCAACTAAGATTCTACCACAGTGCTCGCAAACAATAATTTTTTTGTGGGTACTAATATCAAGTGTTCTTTGTGGCGGTATTTTATTAAAACAACCACCGCAAGCATCTCTCTCAACTCTAACAACAGCTAAGCCGTTGCGAGCATTAGTTCTAACTCTGGTATAAGCTCTAACTAATCTCTCTTCAATTACCTTTTCTGCTTTCTTCGACTTCTTTAAAAGAGACTCCTCGTCTTTCTGAGTTTCAGCAATAATACCATCTAACTCATCTTTTTTGTGTTTTAGATCTGCCCCTCTAGAATCTAATTTTTCTTGGGCTGCAGCTAAAATTTCTTTCTTAGAAGTGATTCCAAAATCAGCCTCTTTAATTCTTTTTTCAGCTAATTGTATTTCTAAGTTTTGGTATTCAAGCTCCTTAGTTAGAGAATCGAACTCTCTGTTGTTTCTAACTTTGTTTTGCTGATCTTCGTATTTCTTAATTAAAGCTTTAGACTCTTCAATTGTATTTTTTTGATTCGCATGATCTTGCTCAACTCCAGAAATTTCTTCGTTTATATTACTAATTCTAGTTTCTAATCCACCAATTTCATCTTCTAAATCTTGAACTTCTAAAGGTAATTCTCCTCTAACCGTTCTAATTTCATCAATTCTAGAATCGATTTGTTGTAAAGTATATAAAGCCAAAAGTCTTTCTTCAACTGTTGCTGGTGCTTCAGTACTCTTTTTGGTTTTAGTCTCCGCCATAATAATATTTTATAGAATTTGTATCCATTTTTGTCAAATGGAGTGCAAATGTAGGAAATTTTTCACTAATAATCTCATAGAAAAGTTCACTTGTGTATTGTTCGCTTTCATAATGCCCTACATCCATTACAACTATTTGATTATCAGCATCAAAAAACTCATGATACTTAACATCACTAGTGATAAAAACATCTGCTCCAGCTGCAATCGCATTTTTAATCAAGAAACTACCCGATCCACCGCAAATTGCCACTCGCTTAATTGGCTTTTTGAGCAAAGAAGTGTGGCGCACGCATTTTGCGTTAAAAACATCAGAAATATATTTCAAAAAATTCTGTTCAGACATTTCAACCTCCAACTCGCCAATCATTCCAGAACCAATTCCGTTCCAATTATTTTCTAATTGTATGATATCATAAGCCACCTCTTCGTATGGGTGAGCTACCTTAAGCTCATACAATAATTTGCCTTTAAGATGTGCTGGAAATACAACTTCAATTTTAGTTTCTTTTTCCGTATGTCGCTGACCTTTCTCACCTATATAGGGAGATGCATTTGCGGAAGGCATAAACGTACCTTCACCTATAGAACTATAACTACATTCAGAATATTCCCCAATCTTACCGGCACCAGCATTAAATAATGCATCTCGAACTTCGTCAGCTTTATCCATAGGGCACAACGTTACTAACTTACTTAATATATTGCTTTTAGGAGCCAAGATGGAGACGTTTCTTAAATTCAATTTATCGGCAATTTTTCTATTTACCCCACTAACAATATTATCTAAATTGGTATGTGCAGCATAAATAGCAATATCATGTTTAATTGCCTTAATTACTACACGCTCGACATAACCGCTGCCATTAAGCTTCTTTAACCCAGAAAAAATAATGGGATGATGCGCAATAATTAAATTACACTTCTTGTCTATTGCCTCATTAATAACTGACTCAATGCTGTCAATACATATTAATGCCCCAGTAACCTCCATTTCGAAGCTGCCAACTATTAAACCTGCATTATCATAGGATTCTTGATACTGCAACGGAGCAAATTCCTCCAGATAATTTGTTATTTCTTTTACTTGCATAAATCTATAAAACTAGTGCCACAAAAATACAAATGGAAGTGGATTGATTATCTTTGTTTTTGGATGAAGATAGTCAGAATATTATTATTACCCATTTCCTTTCTTTATGGCACTGTAACTTGGATTAGAAATATCTTATTCGATGTTGGAATTTTATCTGAAAAGAAATTCAAATTACCAATAATAGCCATGGGGAATTTAAATGTTGGTGGAACAGGAAAAACTCCGCACATCGAGTACCTAATTGATCTTCTCGTGAATAATTACCAACTGGCCACCTTGAGTAGAGGTTATGGTCGAATTACTTCCGGATACCGAATAGTATCTATAAAAGCTTCTGTGAAAGAAATTGGTGATGAACCTCGACAAATCAAACAAAAGTTTAAAGAAAAAATTATAGTAGCCGTTGATGCTAATCGCGTTAGGGGAATCCATGAATTGCAAAAACACAAAAAAAATTTAGAAGTTGTTTTACTAGACGATGCCTTCCAGCATCGATATGTAAAACCTGGGCTAAATGTACTTTTAACACCCTACCAAAAACTGTATATAAAAGACTTAATGCTGCCAACTGGATATTTACGAGAATGGTCTTCTGGCAGTAGACGAGCCGACATAATTATCGTTACTAAAACTCCTAAATCCTTTTCTGCTTTGGAAAGACGAATTATTACAGATGACCTCTCCCCGAAGCCATATCAAAAAGTTCTCTTTTCTTATTATAAGTATGGTAACCTCAAACCAATAAAAGAAGGCCAAACGATTGTTGGTATAGAGTCTTATTCTCTACAAAAATACAGTGCTCTGTTACTTACTGGAATTGCTAATTCTAGTAATTTATTCTACTATCTCAAAAGTAGGTTTGATACTGTTGAGCACATTGAATTTGCTGACCATCATCAATATTCGGTTCGAGACATCGAAAAAGTCAAAGAAGTTTTTGATATTATTGCAGGAGAAAAGAAAATCATCATTACCACTGAAAAAGATGTGATGAGACTATCACACGAGGGGCTGCAAGAAGCGATTAAAGACCTACCTATCTTTTATTTGCCAATTCAAGTTAAATTTCACGGTGAAGATGGCGCCATATTTAATGAACAAGTACTAAGATATGTTAGAGACTATAAAATCGACAGCTAAATACATTCAAGAAAAAATTTCTTTTAGTCCAAAAGCTGGAATAATTTTAGGAACTGGTTTGGGTGGTTTGGTTGACGAAATAGACATAAAACATGTGTTACCATACGCAACCATTCCAGATTTCCCTGTTTCTACTGTTGAAGGGCACTCTGGAAGATTAATTTTCGGCCTATTAAATGGCATTGAAATAATTGCCATGCAAGGTAGATTTCATTTTTATGAAGGTTATTCCATGAACAAAGTTGTATTCCCTGTTCGTGTTATGAAGTATTTAGGTATCGAAAGACTTTTCGTTTCTAATGCTAGCGGTGGGGTTAATCCAGACTTCGAAATTGGCGACCTAATGATTTTAACAGACCACATCAATCAAACTGGACAAAATCCCTTAATTGGCCCTAATCTAGATGAATTAGGTGTTCGGTTTCCAGATATGAGCGAACCTTATGACAAGCAGATGGTTGTCATGGCAAAAGAAATTGCCAAAGAAAACGATATAAAAGTAGTTGAAGGAGTTTATGTTGGTCTTACTGGACCTACCTTAGAAACTCCCGCGGAGTATCTCTATGTAAGAAAAATAGGAGGAGATACAGTAGGTATGTCAACAGTTCCTGAAGTTATTGCTGCTAGACATATGCAAATACCATGCTTTGCTATGTCGATTATTACAGATTTAGGTGTGCCTGGAAAAATTGTTGAGGTGACTCACGAGGATGTACAGCAAGTAGCTGAAGAAGTTCAACCAAAAATGACTTTCATAATTAAAAACCTAATAAAGCAAACATGCGGATAAACAACTTACTTATTGTTCTTGTCGCTACACTATCTACATTTGACTCGAGTGCGCAAGATTCACAAAACATTAATCTATTATTTCATTGGGAGAACGACACACTAGTTGCTTCCACTGCTCACAACAACACCTACAATGAGGTATGGGGACTTGTTCAAAACGGTGTCGAGTATGGGGTTATTGGCTCAACATGGGGTACACATATTTTTGACCTCTCTAACCCTGGAAATATTGTTGAAGTAGCTTCTATAAAAGGTGAACATTATGGTCCGGATATAGTTCATCGCGATTATCATGACTACAATGGCTATCTGTACATGGTTTCTGATGAAGGTCAAGGAATTAGTACACTTCGTATAGTAGATTTACAATACTTACCAGATTCAGCGGTCACGGTTTACTCCGAAGACACGCTTTTTTCTCGATCGCATAATATTTTTATTGATACACTTAACGCCAAACTATACTCTTGCGGAGGCGACAATAACCAAGGTGTCACTGTGTTTTCTCTTGCAAACCCAATAACACCTTTCCAAATAGGAGAAGAACCCCTTCCTGTGTTCTCACATGATATTTTTGTACGAAATGATACGGCATTTATCAACGATGGAACTTCTGGATTATATATATATGACTTTTCTGATGCTGGTAACCCTTTATTAATAGGTTCTTTAACCGAATATCCACAAAAAGGATACAACCATTCAGGATGGCTAAACGAAGACGGTTCCATATATGTATTAGCTGATGAAACTCACGGTAAAGATCTGAAAATATTAGATGTTTCGGACTATTCTAATATTGAAGTTTTAGACACCATGACCTCACAGATAGATAGTGCACATACAATTCCGCATAACGTGATGATAAAAGGAGATTATGCATACGTCAGCTATTATTTTGACGGAATGGTAGTTTACAACATTGCCGACCCAAGCAATCCCTATATCTCTGGATACTATGACACCTCAACAGAAGAACACGCAAATTTTATTTATCGGGGGTGTTGGGGTATTTACAGTTTTTTACCTTCCGGAATTATACTAGCATCGGACATGCAAAATGGATTATTTGTTTTTGATGTAACAGAGGCCATAGGTACAAATGAAATTGCATCCGATGGATTTAAAGTTATCATTTTTCCTAATCCATTTTTGGAAACGTTTATTATTTCAACCAAAGATTTTAAAGAAACTAGTTTTCAACTTACTAATCTCAATGGGCAAATTTTAAAAGAAGGGAATTTACTAAGTTCCATGGAAACTATTACATTAAATAAGCTGCCAGTCGGAACTTACCTTCTTAAGGTAAGTTCCAGCGGCAACACAATTACCAAAAAGTTAGTAAAGTCTAATTAAATATTGCTATGAAAAAAAGAAACCTATTAACATTCGCCATAATTATAATGATGGCATTAATTGGATGCGAAAGTGACAATTCGACTAGTAAGACCGATTATAACACTACAGTCAAAGGAACCATCGTTGGTGGATCTGGACAGTCGCTAATCTTTGAAATGCTTCGCTCAAATGGCGTTGACCAACTGGACACTATTACTCTAAATGAAACAGGAAGTTTTGAGTTTGGAACAGACGTAGAAGGACAAGGATTTTACC
>Ga0315332_10002351_pt1 | contig 10522 bp, 9 predicted proteins | sample M110034915metaG_FD_203455 | JGI IMG/M metagenome (GOLD analysis project Ga0315332, IMG submission 203455) | Ammonia-oxidizing marine archaeal communities from Monterey Bay, California, United States - M1 100m 34915 | ecosystem: Environmental > Aquatic > Marine > Intertidal zone | place: USA... | reverse complement strand
TTTCTAGGGTTAGCCTTGTGCGGGGTCCTTGCAGGTCTGATAGGCGCAGTCACGCTGGTTGTGCAGTATGACTCCTCACTTGGTTTCAATCTAATTCGAGGCGGGTGTGGCACGGCGATTTGTTGTCAGGGCATTCTGATTATTTGTGCCTTGACGGTATGGATTGCCAAAGCCCTGGCTTTATTTAATGGCGACGTGATAGACGAGGAGCTAGGTGTGCGTGTTGTCTATACACCAGGTCGTCTAGCAGAAATGTCATCGTTGGTGTTTTTAAATAGTGGAATGATTTGGGGGGTCTGGGTTCTCATACTGCCAGTGTTCGGAATGATTTATTTCGCGGAGAGTGATTTGAAACGCCGCCTGCCTGCACACGTATAACATGCGATTTAAATTAGCATATCGCACACAATAAACGTTCAGGGGTTATTTCGTATTTTACGATACCACGCTGGTATTGGACGCTGATTGGTTCGACCGGTATTGGTGCGACTGTCACTAGGGGCTCGCCAGACTGCGGAATTTCCTACGCCAGCGCCGGGTCTATAATATGCACCGTTGTTCATGTTGTAATGAAAAATTGGTCCAATTGAAGAGAATAGGGGGTTCAAAGTCATTCGCACATGCCGCCGATCTGGGGAAACAACAGCATTAGTAGTCAAGTGAGTGCCTTGGGGTAACCAAGTAACTATCGGCATATATGTTACTTGAGGTTGGCGGAAATTCCAGGGCAGCCCACCGAACGGCATCGCACCAAATGCATTCTGTTGCATCCACATTTTTTGAACCAACCATTGTCGAGAAATCCAATTGTTCATTTGCCGCTGCCGTTGCCCAAGAAGCATACGCTGGTGTGGATTTAAAATGTTGTGCAAGCCATTAATCTGCGCGAGGTGCATTCGATCGACCTGCCCGCACCAGTTTTCCCAGTCGACGTTATTATTAAACATCGATCGTCCAGCTTCTTTCACGAATTGCTTTTGCAGTTGTAAATTGCTTGCATCTTGTAATTGCCTAACCACATCGTTTGCTGCAGAAGTGCTTGTGAGCACAAACAGTAGCAATGTCGATAGACACAATGTTCTAGAAAATATTCTCATACTTTGAAAGTCCTGGTTGAAAGCGTTTTTTGGAACCACGATTAATAAACTGCAATTTTCGCGCCAAAGCTAAATGAATTAGCTGGTTCTTTAATACAGTCTATTAAAAGAGCGCATCACGTAATAACTTTAGTAGTATTATTTGGAAGAGACGTAATCTACGACATCGTATTGATGACACCTGTCGCGAAAGCACGACGATTGAGGGTCACCGTGGATGAGTTTCAATTAGGTTGTAGATCCGATCTTTGACCGTAGAAACTCACGATTTAGTACGCCAATGTTGTCAGTGCTAATAACCTTAGGGCATGCAGCCTCACATTCGCCGTAGTTGGTACAGCTGCCGAATCCCTCTTCGTCCATGACTTCGATCATAGAAGTCACCCGTTGTCTTCGTTCAGCTTGTCCTTGCGGTAAATTAGCTAAATGAGAAACCTTGGCTGACACAAATAGCATGGCGGAAGCATTTTTGCATGCGGCGACACAAGCCCCACACCCAATACACGCAGCGGCATCAAAGGCGGTTTCCGCATCTACTTGTGGAATTGCATTGGCATTGGCATCCGGTGCGTTTCCAGTATTTACCGACACGAAACCCCCGGCCTGAATAATGCGATCGAAGCTTGATCGATCGACAACGCAATCCTTAATCACTGGAAACGCGGAAGCTCGCCAGGGCTCAATATAAATGTCCGAACCCTGTATGCTGCGCATGTGAAGTTGGCAGGTGGTGGTGGTCTCTGGTCCATGCGCCTGACCATTTATGACCAGCGAACATGCGCCACATATTCCCTCGCGGCAATCATGGTCGAAAGCTATAGGTTCCTTGCCGTTAGTCTGCAGTGTCTCATTAAGAACGTCTAGCATCTCAAGAAACGACATGTCGTCAGAAATGTCCGTCACGCGGTGTCGTTCGACGTATCCGGGTTCATCCGGCGCTGATTGGCGCCAAACATGGATGTTGTAATCAGACATTATTTGTAACTCCGTGTCGCGAGTTCAACGGTTTCGAATTTTAGTTCTTCTTGGTGTCTAGTCGGTATTTCGCCGTCAGCAACATATTCCCAAACTGCCGAGTGGCAAAAATCCTGATCATTGCGTAACGCTTCTCCCTCTGATGTTTGATATTCAGCGCGGAAATGACCCCCGGCTGATTCACGGCGTGCGAAAGCATCGCGACACATTAGCTCTCCGAATTCTAAAAAATCAGCTACGCGACCAGCCTTTTCAAGTGCCATATTTAAGTTTTGGCCGTTGCCTGTAACATTCACGTTATCCCAAAACTCATGCCGCAACTCAGGTATCTTCTCGATTGCTTTAGTCAATCCTTCTTCGCTACGGGTCATGCCGCAATATTCCCACATAATTCTACCTAGTTCGCGATGGAATGAGTCTGGCGTGCGGGTGCCTTTGATATTTAGTAGTTGTTGTATGCTATCGCGACAATTGTTTTCAGCTTCTATAAAGCACTCCGCATTTATCTCCGTTCGGTCTGGTGCGGCGCCCATTTGGCCAAAGTAATTAGAGATCGTCTGTGGTAGAACAAAATATCCATCCGCAAGTCCTTGCATTAAAGCGCTGGCACCCAAGCGGTTGGCACCGTGATCGGAAAAATTCGCTTCGCCGATAACAAATAAACCGTTTACTGTGCTCATCAGATTATAATCCACCCACAAACCACCCATTGTGTAATGCGGGGCTGGATAGATTCGCATAGGTACTTCGTAAGGATTTTCCGCCGTAATGCGCTGATACATTTCAAAAAGGTTACCGTAACGCGCGGAAATTGCATCTTTACCTAGACGCTTGATCGCATCGCGGAAATCTAAATAAACGCCAAGTCCTGTGGCGCCTACACCGCGACCCTCGTCACACACCTCCTTAGCGCTGCGTGACGCAATATCACGTGGTGCCAGATTACCGAAACTGGGGTACTTTCGCTCTAAATAATAATCGCGTTCGTCTTCAGGAATGTCCCCAGCGGCTCGCGTGTCATCGGTAGCCGTGGGAACCCATACCCTGCCGTCATTTCGCAATGACTCTGACATGAGTGTCAATTTGGACTGATGATCTCCGCTAACTGGTATACAAGTTGGGTGGATTTGTGTGTAACAAGGGTTAGCAAATCCGGCGCCTTTCTTAAATGCGCGATACGCTGCCGTTACGTTACAGCCGACGGCATTAGTTGACAGATAAAATACATTGGAATATCCGCCCGTTGCCAATACTACAGCATCAGCGTTGTGACTTTCAATTTGGCCACTAACTAGATTGCGTGTGACGATACCACAGGCCGCATTATCCTGGATAACGACGTCAAGCATCTCAGTTCGCGTATGCATTGTGACAGTACCCGCGCCAATTTGTCTACTCAATGCCTGATAGGCGCCAATTAATAATTGCTGTCCAGTTTGTCCTCTCGCATAAAAAGTCCGGGAGACTTGGGCGCCTCCAAACGATCGGTTGGCGAGTAATCCGCCATATTCACGCGCAAACGGTACACCTTGAGCGACACAATGGTCAATAATCTCATTGCTCACCTCTGCAAGTCGATGCACGTTAGCTTCTCGCGAGCGGAAATCCCCACCCTTAACAGTGTCATAAAAAAGTCGGTGAATACTGTCACCGTCTCCAGGGTAGTTTTTTGCAGCGTTGATGCCACCCTGCGCAGCTATACTATGAGCTCTGCGGGGGCTATCTTGGAAACAAAAACATTCAACCTGATACCCCATTTCCCCAAGCGTGGCAGCAGCTGAGGCACCAGCTAACCCCGCACCAACTATGATCACCTTAAATTTGCGTTTATTCGCTGGATTGACGAGCTTTAGTGTTTTTTTGTGAATAGACCACAAGTCTTCTACCGGTCCGTCAGGTATTTTCGCATCGAGTTTCATCGCGTTAATTCGTTTTTATGGAATATGTTATCTATGTAATTGCAACTGGTTCGTGTCCTAGAACGCGTTAAGGCGTTTATAATAAATGCAGCCATACGGCTACAGGTATGGAAATATTGCCGGCGGTTATCAGGCCTGCGATCGCGATACCACAAAGGCTAATGGGGTTTTTGGAAATTTGAATCCGTAATCCTAAGGTTTGCAACGCACTCGATGCTCCATGATAGATATGTAGTCCTAAAACTAACTGGAAGCTGATGTAAGTTACATTAATCCATGGATTGCGGAAGCCTTGAACAACCATATTAAAAACATCGAGTTCTTTCCCTGCGGTTAGTTTAGGTGGCTCACCAAATAGGTGAAATGTGAAATGCGCTAAGTGATAGACAACAAATAACAAGATCAATAATCCCGTGAGAATCATAAATCTTGAGCTCGCGGTTGCGGTAGAATATTTATAGGGATGGCTATACCGTTCGCCTACTAAACTGGCCACGGGTGAAACGGAAGCGGCAGCGCCGCGAGCTGCGTAGTTAGCACGTGATAGTTTAACCGTTAGGACTATATGCAAGACGAAAACAGCTAACAAACCGATGCGAGCAACCCAAAGAAGGGGTCCTAGCGCCTTTAATTTAACCGCATAACTATTAAGTGCGTCTGCACCCGCAAAGATCTGCAAGTTGCCTAGCATATGCGCAGTGACGAACAATATAAGCGCAATGCCGGTGATTGCCACAACCATTTTTGTACCAACGGATGTTAGTACGAGCGGATTAGTCGATGATTCTCTAGTCACAAAATCGATTCATTGTTAGTCGTGATGGCCTTAAAAGTGCTTTGATGTTACGGTTTAGATGAAATTGTCCTCGGGAGAGATTCCACCGTCGTCGTTATGATCTAATATAATCAATAGTAGTCTGTCGTACACTAGCAATGTCCTCACGACACCAACAAATCTATTGGGCCGCGTAAATAATGTTTAAAGATATTGTCAGTTCATGCTACTAGCTCGGCTTACTTCGTGTTTATAGCATGATGAGGCTCGTTTATAGCATTTGCTAAAACTACGGTTAGTCTTGTTCGTATTCTTTTAAATACCCTCGGAAAAGTACTAGGTGTTCCTCTTCATCCGCGAGTAGACGAATGCATAAATCTTGCGTCACGTAATCTGTACCATCCGTAGCTTTTATAATAGCGTTATACATCGCGCACGCCCGAAGTTCAGTGTCAATGACACCCTTAATCACGCCGATCACGTCGCAGGTATCCTCTGGTGGCTGAATCTGGGTATCAAGAGTTAACGCTTTTGAACCAGGCACCAAGCCCCCAATTTGCTTGATTCGCATGGCTAGTTGCTGTGCATGAAGTAATTCCTCCGCGATATCAGCTGCTAAGGCCTTTTTTATTTCTTCCGCCCGAATCCCATCTAAGTTGATGCTGTTAGCAATGAAATTAGTAACAGTTTCAATTTCTAAGCAATACGCTTGGGTCAGTAGATCTATGATTTCCTTGTTACAATTTTCCATTAAATAAACTCTTTTCAATAAATTTGCTATCGCCCAAACCACCACCAGCATTTATTCAATATTGCAATGCGGCTAGTAATTCACGTTAACCTACACTATTAGGGCAAATGGTAAACCCCTTTTTATTCATGCCTCGGAGACATGCAAGAAAAAATATGGTATTCTTTGTTTCGAAACACGAATAGGAATATAACTAGTTATAACAATAGACAAAGCGTCATCACGAGTAACACACCCAGACCCTATAGGACCTTATAATGCTACGCAGTAAAACATATTCCAGCGCCATACAAACTATGGGAGACACTCCTCTTATCCAACTGAACCGTGTGGTACCACCGGGCGGCGCTACAGTATTGGTTAAATCTGAGTTTTTTAATCCACTCAATAGTGTTAAGGACCGCATTGGCGTGGCAATGATTGAGGCTGGTGAACGTGATGGCGTACTTAATCCTGATACGCACGTGGTAGAGCCCACAAGTGGTAATACAGGTATTGCACTTGCGTTCGTCTGCGCGGCGAAAGGGTACCGCTTAACACTCACCATGCCCGAATCCATGTCAGTGGAGCGGCGGGCGTTGTTGCGGCAATTAGGGGCAAAGTTGGTACTGACACCAGCGGCCGAGGGAATGAAAGGTGCCATCAGTGAAGCATCGCAAATCGTAGCATCTGAAGAAAACGCTTGGATGCCGCAACAGTTTGAAAACCCCGCGAACCCAGCAGTACACGAAGCCACCACCGGACCAGAAATCTGGGACGATACTAACGGTAATGTCGCAGCCGTTATTGCTGGCGTTGGTACCGGAGGAACGATTACCGGCACGTCGCGATATCTCAAATCTAAAAACCCGGATATTCAATCATTTGCTGTGGAACCGGACACTTCTGCTGTTATTAGTGGAGAGGGGCCGGGTAAACACCAGATTCAAGGGATCGGCGCCGGGTTTATTCCTAGTAACCTCGATACAACAATTATTGATGAAACGATCACTGTAACTAGTGAGGAGTCATTTCAGTGGGCACGTCGACTTGCTAAGGAAGAGGGAATTATGGCAGGGATTAGTAGTGGTGCGAATGTTTGCGCTGCGGCTAAAATTGCATCGCGACCTGAGTTTGCAGGCAAGACGATTGTCACGTTCCTGCCGAGCCTTGGTGAAAGGTATTTGTCAACTCCCCTGTTCGGCGAACATTCCTAATAGTACACCATCATATATTTTAAATATTCTGTGCTCCAGCTTTGTACTACTAATTAGTGTAACGACCCACGGCGGTGCGAGGCTTAAGAACAAGCAGCTCATTTATGCATCTATACATCGAAGAACTAGCTAAAAATGCAGATACTTGGATCTTGGTGGTGTCTACAGCAATAAGCATTGCAGTACTTGGTTTTAGTGCCGACATTCTTGTTGAGAACGCCGTCAAGATTTCTATCAAAACCGGCCTGCCCAAAGTTATCGTAGGGGCGACAATTGTCTCTATCGGAACTACGTTTCCAGAAGCGGTGGTCTCAGTGATGGCCGCGGTAAACGAAAATCCAGACTTCGCGTTGGGTAACGCAGTGGGCTCGATCCTTTGTGATACAGGACTAATTTTAGGTGTGGCCTGTCTCATGGCACCATTGAAACTCGATATGAAACTTGTAAATCGGCAGGGCTGGGTGCAATTTTCAACGGCTGTTTTGCTTGTTGCATTGTGTTTGCCTTATGGTCGCCTTAACGATCTCTTCGCACAGCAGGCATTTTTAAGCCAATCGTCGGGGTTTCTACTAGTCGCGCTTCTTGTCGTCTATTTGATCTGGTCGGTCCGCCTAGCGAGGCTTGCTGGTCCAATCGTGGAAGATGATGAAACTGCCAAGAATATTGCAATTGTTCCTTGTTTAGTAATTTTAGCCGTCGCATGTGCGTTCGTTATATTTTCAAGCATCGGGCTGATAGAATCAACCAAAGTGTTAGCTAGCCGAGCGGGAGTGTCTAACGCGGTCATCGCCGCGACTGTTGTAGCTTTCGGAACGAGTTTACCTGAATTGGTTACTGCGATTACAGCTGTTCGCAAGGGGCACGGCGAATTAGCTATTGGGAATGTAATCGGTGCAGATATCCTTAACGTATTGTTCGTCGCTGGCTTAGCTGCTGCTGTGACTCCGGAGGGTCTATTTGCGGATGAAGTGTTTTTTAGTCTGCAATTCCCTGCAATGCTACTCATTTTACTCTGTTTTCGCATTGGGATCAAAACAGCGCAAAATGGTTATCTTGGACGACGCACGGGGCTTATTCTGTTAGGTATCTATCTCGTCTATATAGCAATAACAATTTTAAAATAGAGTTGCAGGCATTAAATGTGAGGGATTGCTAATAATCCCCCACCGCAACATGGAGTAAAACAGGAAACAATGGTTAATTTTGGCTCATTAGTTCTTAAGAGTCGCTGCTTGAACCGAGTTGGCGAATTTGCTACTAATAAGAGAGATTTAGCTTGTTTAAGTTCCGTTTTTTAGGGAGCAAGACTGCGTCATGTCTTTACGCCAATCTTATGTTTGTCCAGATTGCTTTTTGGCAGTGCGAGGTGAGGAAGGCTCAACGCTCACTTGCGATAAGTGTAGCTGTCAGTTCAAGGCCGCTAGTGTAACGCCGATAGACGAAGATGAGTTAACATTGGCTCCCATCGATGTGGCTCTAGAATCCCCCACCTCGATCGAGCTCCCGGGATTGGCGGTTGGGGATCGCGATTTGCAATTGCAGGTCGAGGTTGCTCGTCAAGATCAAACGTGTAAACAATGCCTTATGTCTTTTGGCGCCGACGAACTGGAGTGTCCTAACTGCGGTTGTAATGCCACACTGGGTCGACAATTTGATCCGGCAGAGCTCGACCCTTACTACGGCTCATTTGGCTTCGATCGCTATTTGATGCGACACACACAAGATAGTAATACTAGCGGTCTAATGTTGTGGTTTCACGTATTCTTATGCTTCATCGGAATCGTGATAATGTTGATTTTTTCCTTTTGGTCATACGTTGTAGTTATTGGTTTGGCTCTTTTGTATACCGCATATCGCTTACATGCAAACCGCACTAATGCTTTCCAGCGAGGAAAAGGATTAATTCCCAGAGTGCTGTTGCTATATAACCGGCTTACATCATGGAAAGGATTTGTGTCCGACTATAGCCAGACACAATGCGTAATTTCAATGCGTTCACCCCGATTCAACGATAATTCTATCGCTTCCATCAACTCTGCCGATTTAATCGAAATATTAGACGTCGCTGGTTCATCTATCACGGACACTGGCGTGCGATATTTGGCGACATTTTACAACTTGCGGGTTCTCGTAGTTCAGGGCTGTACCGTAGGTGAAGATGCTCTCGACGAACTGCAATTAGCCCTTCCATGTATTTGCATCTGGCGTCCGTGAGGATTACTTAACTTCCAGTCGCAGTGTCTCTAGCACCATAGACATATCTCGCGGTATCGGCGCTGTTATTTTCATTCGTTCGCAGGTCGTAGGGTGGTCGAATTCTATTGATTCCGCATGCAGTGCTTGCCGATTCAGTAAAATGTCTCGCTGTGATTCTGGCAAAGTATCACGTCCAGTTTTTAAGAAGCTGTGACTAACGCTCGACATCGAACCATACAAGCGATCACAAAGTACTGGATTACCGATATGCGCCAAATGTACACGTATCTGATGGGTGCGACCTGTGAGTGGATGGACTCGGACATAAGAAATTCGCCGAAATCGTTCAATCACTTCATAAAATGTGGTTGCGGATTTGGCATTCCCGCCCTCCTGCCGAACCGTCATTTTTACTCGATTATAGGGGTGTTGCCCAATGGGGAGGTCAACGGTGTCACGATCTCGGTCGATACGTCCTAAGCAGAGGCATAAGTATTGTTTTTTTACGGTTCTATTCTCAAATTGCTTTGCAACCTTTCGATGTGCGTCATCCGTCTTTGCGATAATAATCGCGCCCGTAGTGTCTCGATCTAAACGATGCACAATGCCAGGGCGCACGGACCCACCAATGGTACTTAATTCGTTGAAATGAGCCGATAATCCGCTTACTAGAGTTCCCTGCCAGTGTCCCTTAGCTGGATGAACCACCATTGCTGGTGGTTTATCAATGACCGCCAATGCGTCGTCCTCGTAGAGGATAGATAGATCCATTGGCTCAGGCTTGGGACCAGCATTCTGTTTAGATCGAAATTGACAAGAAATTTGTTGATTAAGAATAAGGCGATAAGCGGGTTTTGCCCGTTTACCATCGACTAGGACATTTCCCGCTGTTATCTCGCGGCGTATTTGAGTTCGGCTCAGTAAACTACAGTGGTCCGCTAAACATACGTCGAGCCTCGCACCGTGATGCCGTTCACTAACTGAAACCTCCAAGCTAACTGGTTCAATAACGTTCATCCTACCATTCCAGACAGTATGCAGTGAGCGCATAAACCCTACTACTGAATTGTCGGTTTCTACGGATTCTCGACATCCGTAGAAGCCGAGGTGTCTTCTTCGTCCTTAGTTTCGGGATTAATATTAATTCCTGGCAACGAGGACTCGCGTGCCTCGTCCGTTCCTCCTTTGGAATCAGCTCGTGGGTCTTTAGTGTTAGCGGGGTTCAAGGGATCATTTTCTGGATCTAGGGTCGGCGTTGGATCGTTTTTGGACAGCCACGAAAAGAACTTTTGTTCTGTTAAGGAATCGCCTTCGTTCCAATCTTCGATCGACATAGATTGAACCGCTTGAAAGTGGTTGTCAATCAACTTAACGAGGCCGTCGCTCACGGCACCATCGCTAACGCTCTGTAGCGTTAATTTCCAAGCTTCTAATGCATTCAGTTTGCGAGCCGCAAAATCTTTGGGATCTCCGACAATCATGAGTGCTTCTTCGCAATAAGCAACTCCATAATAGGCGCGAAATCTTGCCATTTTATCCAGTAGAGTCTCGTCGCCATCATTGGTGGCAGTTACTACGTCGTTAAAAGCGAGAATAGCCAGTTCAAGATTATT
>Ga0315332_10002348_pt1 | contig 10526 bp, 11 predicted proteins | sample M110034915metaG_FD_203455 | JGI IMG/M metagenome (GOLD analysis project Ga0315332, IMG submission 203455) | Ammonia-oxidizing marine archaeal communities from Monterey Bay, California, United States - M1 100m 34915 | ecosystem: Environmental > Aquatic > Marine > Intertidal zone | place: USA... | reverse complement strand
GGTCGCCTTCGCCTTCTCTGAAAGCGAACGTTTCTCGGTCATTGACCTTCTGGACGACGAAGTTCTGGTTAGTCACCCGATGCGGCAATCGCTGAATAATAATGTCTGACGGGGCGACGTCCCTCGGGATAGACGGGGGCAAAAGTTCGCTGTGTGGTAATGCGTCCCGATCATATTCCGCCGGCCTTGGGATCGTGCAATCAGTAACCCCCCGAGCGAAATGATCATCAGTCCCTGTCAGAATTCTGTACTCAGTCAATTCAGTGCACGGGACCGCACAATGTCCGAGCAATCGTGGCAGGTCCGGACTGGAGCGGAGTTGTCGAAACCATACAGCATCGTCCTCGCCAGCCAGTCTCCGCCTGAATCCTCTTCGGCAGCAGCGTCTCGTTCAGCGTTGAAAGTTTTCTTGTCAGAGCTGCAACGGATATTCCCGCCGAGACACTGCAGGACGAAAATGAATCCGACGAGATTTATTCGCTTTCTCTCCCGTCTGATCGGGACCCGGATGGTTAGCGGCGGGCGCAGGACGTCGACGAGTCTTCTTTGTCGCCAATCGCCCGTGCTGCCGGCCAGTCGCTGGTGAGTGAGGAGAAGACCAGGCGGGCAGGGCAACTGACTGGTGCGGTCCGCCCTGCCCGCCTTCCAATCCTGTCGCCGTCTGAACAGGATGTCGCTGACGCATTCGCATTATTACAGGGGAATCTTGTGACGCTGCTGATTCAACGGCCGATCGTCGTGCTGACCATTTGTCCTGGGCTCGGCGGAGCAGCGATGGGCTACTGGGCGGCACTGAACAGGCACGACTGCTGTTGGTACGATACTGGTGTTACCGGTCGTCAAACCGCTGAACGGCAGGCATATGGCTGAGTGAGGCCTTGCCGCTCATTGAGACATCAGAACATCCGGTTCTGGCAGAATTAATCACAGAAGCGGACGCGATCGAACGCCGAAAATCGCCGAATTTGCCGACTTCCGCAGTCTGCCCGTACCCTTCGCAGTTTACCCACCGTAAATCAGGGTGGGAGGTCCATCCGGCTAAGCAGTGGTCGAGACTGGCCTCGATGTGAGGTCGATTCCGAATGGCGGAACGACATTCTTTTTGATCCGGAGAACGTGATGTTACCGGCCGTACCTTTGGAGCGTCACGTCGCAGAGTGACGAGGGAGCTGTGGAAACCGCAGGGCCGCCGTAAGGCTGATCACAGGCGGCGGCGGCTCCGTACATCGTCTCTCGGTGCCGTCGTCGGGATGAAATGCTCCCGTTTGTGGGAAAGGGTGCGGGCGGTTACTCGTCCCTTTGACTGAGAATGCCACCGCGGTAGACTCTCGCCGCCCCGCGAAATCCTGTGCTTTTAGCAAGTTGGGAAAGCGGTCGCGAGGAATTCCGGAGTTGCCCACATGGTCGAAGACTCTGCCTCCCGACGTCGCCGACGCACTGCCTCGATCGCTCAGGCGTATCGCGATTCACACGAAGTGATGTCAATCTGTTTGTCGCTTGGCGTGATGGTGGGAGGCGGTTACTGGCTGGATTTACGATTTAGCCTGTTACCACTGTTTACGATAACGGGTGTGATATTGGGTTTTGTTGCTGCAGGTTTTTCGCTCCGACGATTGCTGGAACGACTCGATAAACGCTCACGACAAGAACAATCGTCGAGTTCTGCCTCAAACGACCAGGGCGCGACATGACGGGAGTGAAGAAGACAACTCTGCGGTCGGTCAGTCGGCTGACCTTTGTTTTGGTTGTTGGATGGATCATCTGCTTCTGGCCTGCCCGAATGGTGCGACCCGAGGAAGGTGTGAAGTGGATGTCGGTTGCGGCGATCTCATGTCTGTTACCGGGCTGGATTGTTGTGTTCCTGGAACGACTCGCTATCTTTCGCGACGACATGAAACTGATACTCGCCCAGATCGGCGTACGTTTCCTGGCGGTCCTGATTGTCGCAGTGGCTGTCAAAGTACTTCATCCTGAGTTTGGTATCGTTGATTTTTACGGTTGGCTGATCGGGTTCTATCTGCTGGCCATGGCTGTTGAGACATTATTGCTTCGTGAAAAATTTGGCCGTGCCGGAAGTCCGCCCCGAGACAACGTAAATGACAATTCGCAGCGGAATACTTCATCTTCTGATTTTTTGTAGATCATTCGCTGCATGCTGATTCTGATATAGGTTTGTTCTTCGTCATCGCGTGTCCGTGAGCCGCGGGACAATAAATAGTTAAAGATATTGGTTGTGTATTGATGAGTGCTGAGCATTCAGACAATTTCCATCACGTTCGTGACTTCCCGTTCTTCGAGCTGCCCGGCGGCATGAAGGTTGAGTTGCCGAGCCTGTTTGGTTTTCAGTTCACAAAATTCATGGTGCTGCAGGCAGTTGCCGCTGTACTTGTGTTTCTGATTTTTCGCGGTTTGTCAAAACGGATTGCCAGTGGCGACGCTGTTAAAGGGCGTTTCTGGAATTTCTGGGAAATGCTGGCTCTGTTTGTGCGAGACGAAGTCGTCCGTCCGACAATCGGAGACGGACATCATGATCACGACGACAATGGCGGGGCGTCTGATGATGACAGCGCACCGGTTCACGGCGGCCATTTTGCCGATCAATACCTCCCGTTTATCTGGAGCTGCTTCTTTTATATTTTGATTTGCAATCTGTTGGGTGCGATTCCGTTTCTGGGGTCCGCAACAGGTTCTATCAATGTAACGGGAGCGTTGGCGCTGTGTTCATTTGCCGCGACCTGTATTTATGGTGTCCGGGCGATGGGCGTTGGTGGCTTTTTTGGCAACCTGATTCCTGATACCGGACTGACAGGGATTGGCGGGCAAGTGCTGTCAGTGATGATGTTCCTGATTGAAGGTATGGGATTTCTGATTAAGCACAGCATCCTTGCACTTCGGCTTTTCGGGAATATTATGGGCGGTCACACTGCCCTGGGCGTGATGCTGGCGTTTATTGCTCAGTCAGTTCAGTTGGGCAACGGCCTGTGGAGCGTTGTTACAGTCGGCAGTGTTGCCGGTCAGGTTGGCATCGGGCTACTTGAACTATTGGTTGCAGTTTTGCAGGCATACGTGTTTTCATTTCTGGCGACGATCTTCATCGCCAGTTCGATTCACAAACATTGATCAAACTTATGTTGCCTCGCTGACTGGATGCGAGCGAATTGAAAATCTCTGTTTAAGCATTTCAAATAGGAGTTACTCTCGTGAGTCAGTTTCTGAAAACGGCCATAAATGCGTGTGCAGCATTTCTGGCAATGTCCGTCTCGGCAATGGCGCAGGACGGATCGGGGGCAGCGAGTCTGTCTGGTGTTGGTGCCGGTATCGTTGTAATTGGTGCCGGACTGGGAATTGGAAAGCTTGCTTCGGCGGCATTCGAGAGCATGGCTCGCCAGCCGGAAGTCGCGAATGACATCAAAGGTGCGATGATTATTGTCGCCGCGATGGTTGAAGGTGCGGCAGTGATCGGCCTGATCGTCTGTATGATTAAGTAACGCGTTTACGTGTTTTTCGTTCGTCTCGTCTGGTTCTGGTGGACGTTATGTTGTGTTCAAAGTCGTTTTGGCGGTCGCTGGCCCTAAGCAGCTTCGTCGTATTTGCAGCATTCAGTATGTCAGTTTCTGAAGCGGCTGCCAATGCCGCCCAGGAAACTGCTGAGGACGCACATGCTGAGGACGCACATGCTGAGGACGCACATGCTGAGGACGCACATGCTGAGGACGCACATGCTGAGGACGCACATGCTGAGGACGCACATGCTGAGGACGCACATGCTGACGGCGTGCCACTGAATTTTCAGACGGATTTGGCGCTGTGGTCGCTGATTACGTTCGTCGCTTTCCTTTTCGTAATGAAAAAAATGGCGTGGTCTCCGCTGATCGAAGGGCTGGATCAACGGGAGTCCGGTATTCGAGCGGCGATTGCTGATGCTGAAGAGAATCAGCGAAAGTCATACGCGCTGCTGGCAGAATACGACGAAAAGCTAAAGGGAGCGGAGCAGACTGTGGCAGACATGGTGGCAGAAGCCAAACGTGATGCCGAACGAACCAGTCAGGACATCGTGGCTAAGGCTCAGTCTGACGTGGAGTCCATGCGTGACCGGGCGAAGGAAGATATTGCCCAGGCCAAAGACGCGGCTCTGGCGGAAGTCTTCAGCACAGTCAACAGCCAGGTCGCCCTGGCAACAGAGCATGTGCTGGGACGAACGTTAAATGAAGGAGATCAGGAACGACTGATCCAGGAAGCTCTGTCGGAAATTTCCGGCTGACTTCTGTGTGAACATTGACCGGGTGCTTCCGTTGGAATGGGGCCTCCGGAATACGGCTGACAACGGGCTTCCATCAGTTTGGCGGCCAAGAGTGTAAATGTTGAGGTAATTCATGTCCGAGCAGTTGAAAACTCGACCCGACCACGTGCTGGAAGATCCCGGTGCGCAGGCCGTTGCGAGTCTCTATGCTCGTTCTTATCTCAGTGCGGCAAAGGAAAACGGTGTCTCTGACGCTGACGAAGAACTGACTTCGTTTGTGGACGACGTGCTGGCTCAGAATGCGGACTTCCGCAGTATCCTGGTTTCCGATGCCGTCAGTCGTGACGACAAGCTTGGGCTGATTGACCGAAGCCTGACACCACTGTGTTCAGAGTTCTTCGCGAATTTTCTGAAGGTGCTGGTGCGGCATGGCCGCATTGGCCTTGTCGAACAGATTCGCGAAGTTGTGACTGAGGTTCAGGAGGAACTGGCGGGGAAACGGCGAGTGCAGATTCGTTCTGCGAAACCACTGTCTGATAGTTCCCGCGGTCAGATTACGGAACAGTTGAAAAGCAAACTTGGCTTCGAACCGATTCTTCAGGAATCGGTCGACGAATCTTTGATCGGCGGCCTGGTGATTCAGGTCGGTGACACTGTTTACGACTCATCTCTGCGAACCCGCATCAAAACTTTGGCGGGTCGTTTGACGGAGAGAACATTAAATGAAATTCAAAGCGGACGAGATCGCTTCAGTCATCCAGACGGAGATTGAAGACTTTCGCGGTCAGATTCAGACCGCAGAAGTTGGTCGCGTGATTGAAGTAGGGGACGGCATCGCTCGATGTACCGGTCTGTCTACGACAATGGCGGGCGAAATGCTCGAGTTCCCCGGTGGGATTCGTGGTCTGGCCTTCAATCTGGAAGAAAACAGCGTCGGTGTGGTGATTCTGGGGGACTACCTCAAAATCACGGAAGGCGACGAAGTGAAGTCCACCGGTGCGCTGCTGTCAGTGCCTGTGGGTGAAGCTATGCTGGGGCGCGTTGTTGATCCACTGGGTAACCCCATGGACGGCAAAGGCCCGATCATGACCACCGAAACGCGCCCGGTTGAACATGAGGCCGTGGGTGTAGCTGGTCGCCAGCCGGTGAAAGTGCCGCTGCAGACCGGGATCAAGGCCGTTGACTCGATGACGCCGATCGGCCGTGGTCAGCGTGAGCTGATCATTGGCGACCGCAAGACCGGGAAGACCGCTGTTGCGATCGACACCATTCTGAACCAGAAGGGCACCGGTGTTAAGTGCATCTACGTGGCCTGTGGTCAGCGTGCCGCGTCTGTTGCCGGTGTGGTCGAAGTTCTTCGTGAACATGGGGCACTGGATTACACTATTGTGGTATCGTCCAGTTCCGCTGACCCGGCTCCGATGCAGTACATTGCTCCGTATTCCGGTGCGGCAATGGCTGAGCACTTTATGTACAACGGTGAAGACACGCTGGTTGTGTACGATGACCTTTCCAAGCAGGCGATCGCTTACCGTCAGCTGTCATTGCTGATGCGTCGTCCACCGGGACGTGAAGCGTTTCCGGGAGACGTTTTCTATTGTCACAGTCGATTGCTGGAACGAGCGGTCAAGCTGAGCGACGAACTTGGCGGTGGTTCGATGACGGCACTGCCGATCATCGAGACCCTGGAAGGGGAAGTTTCGGCCTATATTCCGACCAATGTGATTTCGATTACAGATGGTCAGATTTACCTTGAGCCCGACCTGTTCTGGAAGGGCATTCGACCCGCGATCAATGTCGGTATCAGTGTTTCCCGCGTAGGCGGGAATGCACAGACGAAGGCAATGAAGAAGATTGCAGGGTCTTTGCGACTGGACCTCGCAGCCTTCCGCGAACTGGAAGCGTTTGCTCAGCTGGGTACAGAACTTGACGCGGCCACACAATTGCAGCTCGATCGTGGTTACTGCATGGTGGAGCTGCTGAAGCAGGCTCAATATGAACCGCTGCACGCCGCGGATCAGGTGATCGTAATTTATGCCGGTGCAAAAGGTTACTTCGATAACGTTCCGGTGGCAGAGGTTCAGGCTACGGAGAAGGAGCTGCTGAGCTTCGTGCAGACAGAACACGCAGATATGCGTGACAAGCTGATTGAGGCCGCGGAGTTGACGCAGGAAGTCGAAGACGCGCTCAAGAGTGTTCTGGAGGCCTTTAACGCTCGCCGGGCGAGTGCCTAGGTGTCTTTGGTGTTAGCTTGTTGGGTTGTGCCTGCTGGAGGCCGCGGCCCGCAAGCCTGGAGTTCTCGCAGCCCGTTGGGCATGCGGTTAATCGAAAAGAAGAGTCAGTCTGACGTAACTCATGGCTAACGCACGCTCACTTGTAAAACGACTCAAGTCGGTCCGCAACATTCGCAAGATTACGCGGACGATGGAGCTGATTGCGACCGGTCGATTCAAGAAGGCGATGGACCGGGCCACAGAAGCGGCCGCCTACACGAAGAAGATTTCGGAGATCGTTGGCGATCTTGGTCAAGCTGATCTGAAGTTTTCGCACCCGCTGCTGGAGGAGCGACCGGAAACAAAGAATTCTGTCCTGTTGGTGCTGACTTCGAACCGAGGTCTCTGTGGGGGCTATAACGGGGCCGTTCTGCGCAATACTCTGCGTCATGTCCAGCAGCTTAAGGAAGATGGGATCGAATTCTCACTGGAAGTCTCCGGGAAACGCGGTATCAAGTTCCTGAACTTTCAACAGATTGAACTCGACCGCACATATATCCATTTTGAAGACCGACCAACGTTCGCGGAAGTGGACCAACTGGGTCTGCGTTTTGTCGATGACTACATCGCGGGACGTATTGATCGGCTTGATGTGTCTTACACGAGGTTTGATTCCATTTCCCGGCAGGAAGCCGTTGTCGAATCGATCCTGCCTCTGTCCAGTCTGGCCGGTGACAGCGATACCAAAGGTGAAGGCGGAAACGTTGACTACGAATTTCAGCCGTCTCCTCAGGAGATTCTGGAGGAATTGGTTCCGGCGGCGTTTCGTGCCAAACTGTTCAAGTGTTTTCTGGATGCAGCGGTCAGCGAGCAGATTGCTCGAATGGTTGCGATGAAGGGGGCGACAGAGAACGCAGACGAAATGGCCGGTACCCTGAAACAGCAGTACAACCGGGCACGTCAGGCGTCCATTACCTCCGAACTGGCGGAGATCATCGGTGGAGCTGCCGCGCTGGAATAAGTAACACAAGAGTACGCCGGAGTCAGTCTACGCTGTTTCGGCACCAACGATATTGCGGGAACAGTGATCCGCGTGTTCCCGCCTGAGTGACAACGTAACAACCCGAAGCGTAAGCAAGGGAAAGCAAAATGAGCGAAGCAAATACAGGTGCGGTGAGTCAAATCATCGGTTCAACTTTTGACGCAGAGTTTCCGGAAGACAAGCTTCCCGAGATTTACAATGCGTTGAAGATCGCTGAAACCGTCAAGGGCGTCGAGATCGATGTCACCGGCGAAGTTCAACAGCATCTCGGTGGCGGCAAAGTCCGGTGCGTTGCTCTGGGCGGTACCGACGGAATGGTACGCGGCATGACCGTTACCGATACAGGCAACCCGCTGTCTGTGCCTGTCGGAAAAGGAACGCTCGGCCGGGTTTTCAACGTGACCGGCGACGCGATCGATGGTCGCGGCGATGTTGAACATGATGAAAAATGGTCGATCCATCGTCACCCGCCAAAGCTGGAAGACCTTTCCTCCAAGACCGAACTTTTCGAAACCGGTATCAAGGTTGTCGACCTCCTGACTCCGTTTGTCCGTGGTGGTAAAGCGGGCCTCTTCGGTGGTGCGGGTCTCGGAAAGACCGTGATTCTGACCGAACTCATCGCTCGTATTGCGAGTGCCCACGGCGGTTACTCAGTCTTTGCCGGCGTGGGAGAACGAACTCGCGAAGGTAACGACTTGTGGCTGGAGATGCAGGAAGCCAAGATCGGCGACACTGGGCGGTCGGTCATTGAGCAGACGTGCATGGTCTTCGGTCAGATGAACGAACCACCAGGTGCTCGTCTTCGAGTTGCCCTGTCCGCTCTGACAATGGCCGAATGGTTCCGCGATACGACCGGGTCTGACACTCTGTTGTTTGTGGATAACATTTTCCGGTTTTCGCAGGCGGGCTCAGAAGTATCCGCTTTGCTGGGGCGAATGCCGTCAGCGGTAGGTTATCAGCCGACCCTGGGCACCGAGCTGGGCGAACTTCAGGAACGCATTACGTCGACCAGTAAAGGGGCGATCACGTCCGTGCAGGCAGTTTACGTGCCTGCCGATGACCCGACTGACCCGGCACCGGCAACAGCGTTCTCTCACCTTGACGCATTCATTTACCTGGAACGAAAGATCTCAGAAAAGGGTATTTATCCTGCGATCGACCCTCTGGGTTCGTCCAGTCGAATTCTGGATCCGCAATACGTTGGGGAGCGGCACTACAATATCGCTCGTCGCGTTCAGCAGACTCTGCAGCGTTATCGTGAACTGCAGGACATCATCGCGATTCTGGGTGTGGACGAGTTGAGCGAAGACGACAAGCTGGTTGTGCATCGAGCTCGTCGAATTGAACGCTTTCTGTCACAGCCATTCCTGGTGGCGGAAGTCTTTACCGGAAAGCCTGGGAAGATTACATCGCTGGATGACACAATTCGGAGCTTCGAAGAACTGTGTGACGGCAAGTGGGACCACCTGCCGGAATCCGCCTTCATGTACGTGGGTGTGATTGAAGAGGCTGAAGAACAGTACAAACAGATGCAGGCGGAAGCCAAGTAATCACAGGACACCACCGTGGCGGACCTTCGTTTAATTCTTGTAACACCCGAAAAGACTCTTTTCGATCGCCCTGTGGCGTCGATTCGCGTTCCCATGTTTGACGGCAGCGCCGGGATCTATCCCGCCCGAGCGCCGCTGGTCGGACGCCTGGGCATTGGTGAATTAGTGCTCAATGGTACGGACGGCGGCAGCGAGTCGTACTTGGTGGAAGGCGGCTTTGTTCAGGTGAAGGGTGAGCAGGTTTCTGTTCTGACCAACGGAGCGATGCCGGCCTCAGAAATCAGCCGTGCGTCTGCAGTGGCGGAGCTGGAACAGGCTCGTGCCGAAAAGGCCACGTCGGAAGAGGAGCTCAATTCGCTGGCCGGAAAACTGGATAGAGCCCGCAAGCTGGTCAGTATGGCGACAGTCGATTAGATTGCTGAAACAGTTTTTAACAGAGCATTAGATGATTGATTCCGAACGCTGGTTCGGACAGACCACCGAAGGTGGAACCCATGGCCAAGAAATTTGACGCTCGAATTGACGATCTGGTGATGGAAACCCGAACCAATTGGGATCCATCCGTGGGCGATTTGTCAGAAGAAGACCGTCGCTGGGTTGCGACGACAATTCATAACAGTCCGCAGAACGCGACCAATATTTCGTACGAACGCAGCCATACCGGTTTCACCCGCACGATCACTGTGATGCTGGAAGATATTCAGAGGTTGTACCTCGCTCGCGAAGGGGACTGATTCACCTGGCCGGTCCGATGGCAGTCAGACGTATTGTCAGGTCTTTCCGACGGATTACGCCGACGTTGGTTCGGCCGTCTTTGTACAGGACTTCCCTGCCCAGACGGGCAATGCAACAGGGATCTGTTTATGGACCGCCGCACGTTTCTGCAGGCATCATCGTTACTGACAGCCGCAACGACCAGCGGTGTTTCCGCTGTGTCAGTGACTGGCGGTTCAGACGAAACGCTGACATCAAACCTTAATCCGAAGATTCAGCACGCTCGCGACGTGGCGCTGGGAATTCTTAAGCCGACGAGTAAAGAGCTGGAACACGGTCTTCGTCTGCATGCTGAATCGCTGGTCTTCGATGCCTACGGATTTTCTCCTCGCGCTGCCGTGGACGGCGATGCTTTGACAGCCGCTGTTGAATCGGGCGCATCCGCTGCCGAACTGAAGGACATGCGGGAAGACATGACGATGACTCGTTGTGTCAGTGATCCACAGGAGCAAAGCGAGTATCTGGATGCATGGCGAGCCTCAGGGGTAACGTGTATCTTTCAGAATGCCGGCGAAGAAGGACAGGACCCGCAGCGACTGATTAAGCGGCTGAGCCACTTTACCTATGCAACTGACATGCTGAAACAGTTTGTCGTCAAAGCAGCTGTTCCGGATGACGTTCATGACACGAAGACACAGGGCAAACACTGTCTGTACATGACGGGCAATGGCGTACCACTCACTCAGGAGTGGGTGTCTCAGGAGGAC
>Ga0315332_10002345_pt1 | contig 10533 bp, 9 predicted proteins | sample M110034915metaG_FD_203455 | JGI IMG/M metagenome (GOLD analysis project Ga0315332, IMG submission 203455) | Ammonia-oxidizing marine archaeal communities from Monterey Bay, California, United States - M1 100m 34915 | ecosystem: Environmental > Aquatic > Marine > Intertidal zone | place: USA... | reverse complement strand
GCCGCAGTCAAATCCGCCCCGGAAGCAACCTGGGTACGGGCGGTAACCAGCATCGCCTCAAGCTCCAGTCGCCGGCTTCGTACAGCAATCAGGTCCGTATTCAACTGATTGACACGCTGTACGATCGGGTGCGTCTGGTCCTTGCCTTCCCCCACAGCGATGTCGCCACATTCTCTTCGTTCCTCAAGTAAGTCCCGTTCTTTCTCTCGCAACTCCAGCACGATTTCATCTCGTTTCTGCTCAAGTTGTTCCATTAACAACAGCGATATGTTCTGCTGATAACTTTTCATATATTTTTCGGAAGTACTTGTGAGCGATTCAATGATTCTGAGAGCCGCTTCGGGACTTTGCGATCGACAATCGATCGTCAGCACATGTTCGGTGGCCTCAAAGGTCACGTCTAACATGCGCCGGAGCACAATAGGCCATGTCGCCTTGTCGCTGTTTCCTGCCAGTTCCGGCGGCAAAAGGGATGAATCTTCAACGGTCTGAATCAGGACCGTATCACTTAGCAACAACTGTCTGTAACTCGCCAACAGCCCCTGTGTGGCGTACTTTGAGTTCATCCTCGGGTCACTATTCACCTGCTGAATCAACAGTTTGGCGGACGATTCATACTGCTTTGGGGTTTGTTTGTGCCAGATTACAGCGAAGAAGGCTGCGACGGCAATCAATCCAAGCAGAATCATCTTGTGCCGGCTTGTGACACGAAGAAACCGCATCAACGCATGGAATCCCTGCTGTTGGGGCGGTTCAATTTGATCGATGGAATATGGATCCATGTTCGAAAGTCGCTTGCTTATACAGTCCATGCAAAGGTCAGGATTGACCGTTGACTAAGGGACAATGGTGCGTGAGGCATTCATACCGGCTCCAATAAAGCCGCTTAGTGTGGACAACGTGAACGTCAAAGCGTTCTCTTCCACACTGACAATGTCATACGGAGCCAGGAGCAGGTCTTCCTTCGCGTCAGCTTTCGCTTTGCGTATGGACGCTTTGATCCGGACCGTGTTATTACCGCCAGGTTCTCGTCGAATAATCGTGACTCGATCGGAAATCCAGTTCGAGTATGTCTGGCCTCCCGCCAACGTGATTGCGTCCAGAAGTCGCACGTTCTTCCCGGCCGGCACTTCAACAGCCTGGTTGCTGATCACTCCGACAACCTGAATCGGGCGCGGCGGCGACTCTTCCACGTGAACCACCGCCCCTTCAGGGATCATGATCTGTCCCAGTTCAGATTCTGGCGTTTCGGCAAGACTCACAGTCTGTGCTCTGAGCGTGGCATGGCCGACGGGGCGAATCGCATTCTCCCCATCAACCACATTTTCCGCCGCCCTGTCGACACCACTCACCGAAATCGCGCCGGAGGCCTCAGAAGTCAACCCACCGGCACGCACGATCACATCAGCAAGCGACGTTGCATCACCATGGATCGTAACGGCCCCGGGAGTATTCACAGCTCCGGCAACAACAATCGATCGTTTTCTGCGGTCTGCCACCGACACGGCGACAGTTGGAGTAAGAAAAACGTCACGTTGAAAACTTGTCTGAACGATCGACTCTGCGGCCTCCGCGCTCGTCAGCCCGGCCAGCTTGACGGCACCAATGTTTGGTATCGCTGCCTGGCCAAACTCATCGACGCTAACGGGCCAGGTATGCTCCGCATTCTCAGTAAGTGTCCCTGTATTCAGGTCAACCTGCAGGCGGTCACCTAACCTGATTACGTCCTCGCTTGGGTTCGCACTCGCATAGGCCGTGAGATCCAGCAGCGAATAGTCGCGAATCGGCCTGGCCGCCAGGCGTGCTGGTAATGAAGTTGCAGTGAACTGCGTTCGTGCACAACCTGTGCACAGACATGTGCAGAAAGTCAGCAGTATGACTTTTGTCCATCGTCCCGGCATTGTGGTACCTGCGCCCCGAGATGTGTCCGTTTCAATCCAACAACATGCGGTCGTTCCCCGGTCGCGCGGCCGTCACACAACAAGGAACAGCAACCGTATCACCGTTGAGAGGCGTACGTATAACGCTGACGGTGAAGTTCCGGGGAGACGACTTCCGGCGAAAATGGAGCGTTTCGCCTGTTCAAAGGCCATCGAAACGATCTCACCCACGCAAGAATGGTACATTTCTGCGCAGCTTACGGCCCCTTCGGCAAGTATTGCCGATTCCCTTCAGGCCGACTCACTGCGGCCGTTCCCTGCCAGCTGGCAAGTCAAAGATTTACTACAGTCTGCCATTACGTACTGCCGAAGGCCGGCGACAGACAACGATGACGGGCCAATCTCGGAGAATAGAGATCGGCCCACGACAAACAGGCAGTTCGGAACGCAGTCGCTGTCAGGCACGTTTCCTGATATTCCGGTTCAGCTGGATCACACAAGTTCACGAATCGGCGCGTTACCTGTGATGATTCGTTCGATGTCCTTCGGAATACCAGTTTGAAGGCGTAGCTCGCCGACATCAAACAAAGTGTTCATGATCGTGGCAAGAACGTTGCTGCTGGAGACCGGATCCGAATCCGGTTCGCTGGCCGTTCGATCTGATCGTCCCACAACCTGCCCCATCTTCAGGCCGCCACCGACGAATGCCAGTGTGCAAAGATTGCCCCAGTGATCTCTGCCACCATTCTTGTTGATTTTCGGAGTGCGCCCGAACTCGCCCGTAATTACCAGCAGAATTTTTTCGGAAAGTCCGCGTCGCTGAATGTCCTGAATGAAGGCTGAGACGGCCTTATCAACGGCAGGTGTCAGTGATGCGAGGCCATCAGCCATCGTAAATTCTTTGCCACCGCCGTGCATGTCCCAGCCGCCGCACGTGACGGTCACGAAACCACAACCAGCCTGGCAGAGTCTTCGCGCCAGCAACATTTGTTTTCCCAGCGCGACGGGTGAAAACTGCTTGGCGTAGGTATTCCGCTTCTTAATGGCCGCCGTAGGTTCAAAGCAGCCGGTGTCGTACCGTTCGACCAGTCTCGGATCTTCTTTCGAAAGATCGAATGCGTCAGCGACTCCACGCGCCAGCACATCAAAAGCCTGCTGCTGAAAATGGCCTGCGGACACAATCTGCCCCGTATCATCCAGTGTCCGGCGCAGCTGGTCCAGACGACCAAGCAATGACTTGCGATCGTCCAGCCGATTCCCTCGAACATGCAACTGCATGTTATCGATAATTTCACCGCCAGCACTCGGGTCAAACGGTCGATATGCAGGTGCCAAAGTCCCGGTTTGCGAGACACGATCGACGCTGACATACAGATCTTTGTATTGTGGACCCAGTCCGGGCGCGGTCACAAGTGCGTTGTTCGGCATTCCAGTGGCAGGATCCGTCAGTCCCGCAACACGAGCGAACAGTGCTCCCATCATCGCACCGGTCGGATTTCCCCCCGCCATAACGTGCATCGCCGCCGGACCGTGGCTGGAAATCCCGTGTCGATACGATCGTACAATGGCCATGCGGTCAGCCAGCTTCGCCAACCGCGGGAATGTTCCACCAAACGCAACCCCCGGCAATGAAGTCGGCGTATCGCCCGTGATGCTGCGAATCTCGTGCGGTGCATCCGGCTTCGGGTCAAATGTTTCAAATTGGGTGGGACCACCCTGCAGATTGAGAACCACCACTGAGCTGTTACGTAACGATTTCCCAATGGAAGTCCCCTGCGCGGCCAGCAGACCCGGCAATGTCAGACCTCCCACCGTTGCGGCGCCAATTCGAAGCAACTCGCGGCGCGAACATCCATCCACCACACTTAACATTCAGTCACTCCACAAGTACCACGTGAAGACCGAACTAGTCTAACAGTCAACCGGCCCGTTTGCGAGAGCCAGACGGGTCCTGATGTGAGCTTCTGAACTGTCGCCACGATTAATGAAGAGATTGCACAGCAAAAGCGTGCAAACAAAAAATTGTCTTCGCAGAGACAGCATCGCGTATCGTTCGACCACATCATAGGGCTGGATTGATTCTACAGCAGGTCATCGGCAGGCCCGGGTTTGACCGAGCAAGACATTTCGATTTCCTGTCGTCAGAATTCGGACGCTATCTCTTAATTCAATTCGCAACGCACTGCGAATGATCGGGCATCTGTGTCGGCGGACAGTGCAATCCACTGCTGCAGATAACACTGGTGTCTATCAAGAACGGTGCGGAATTCCGACGACGTGGCCAGGTTCTGCATTTCGCCAGAATCGCTCCCCATGTCGACCAGAGACTCACGAGCCTCTCCCTCCCGGTAGACGCAGTACTTGAATTGATTGCTGCGAAGCATGCGGCCGGTGTGATTCTCGGTCACAACATACTGACGCCAGGATTCGACCGTTTTTCCTTCAGCAATCGACTGCAGGCTCTTTCCCAACAAGCTTTCGGGAACATCGATCTCGGCATAGCTGCACAGCGTTGGCAGAATATCCAGCCCGCTTGACACCAGGTGGTCATCGACTCTGCCCGGAATGATGCGGCCTTTGTATCTCATGAGTAAGGGTACACGTACAGACTGTTCATAGAAACGGCCTTTCGAGGCCAGACGATGACAGGCATCCATGTCACCATGATCGCTGGTGAAGACGACCAGAGTTTTTTCGTCAAGTTGGTTTCGCTTCAATGCATTAAGAATTTGGCCGATGTGTTCGTCCACCTGCTCCGTTAAGCGACAATAGATCCACCGGTAAATCCGCCACTGATGCTCGTCATAAACCTTCCGCATCGTTCCGGCCGGCGTCACTGCATTCGCTTTGGAGTACAGATCGATTGCGTCCGGCTCAAGATCCGGAATCCGGAAGTTTTCAGGCAAAGGTGGCAGTTCTTCAACTGACAGCTTCAGTGCCTGCTGATAGAGATGCTCGACGCTGGACCTGCCCCTGGGCGACTTTCGCCTGTATGCACTGTACGCGAAACAAATGTCGTGAGGGTTAACGAACGAAGCGACTGCGAAGAACGGTCGATCCCGATCTCTCTGAAGAAATTCGATGCAGGCAACGGGTAACGCCTCGCGCTGATCTCGAAAATATTCATCATCGCCGGCGGCAAGCGGATTAAGTTCGGGACACATGTGCACTTTTCCGCCGTAGAACGTGTCATAACCAGCCCCTTTGATCAGCTCTCCCAGCAAATTCTGTTTGACCTCTGTGGGAACATTTGCCTTCACTCCGTTGTTCAGCACACCCAATCGCCCTGCCATTACTCCTGTGGCTATGCTGATCCGACTGGGTACGCAGACAGGGTTCGTCACGTAGGCATTTGAAAACCGTATTCCTTCTCGCGTAAGGCTGTCCATTGCCGGCGTCTTTAAATTCATATTCCCGGCACAACTCATCATGTCGGCATGTTGCTGATCGGTAATAATCAGCAACATGTTTGGTGTCCGCCTTTCCTCCACCGGATCGTCGCCTGAACCTGGAACAGTTGAAACTGATCGGGGCGGTGCAGCCATCGTAGGCAACCGGAACGCCTCGTATGCTGAAGCCAGACAGACCAATGTCAGCAATCCGGCAAGCGGCGAGTTTCGAAAGCGAGGATAAATCACAAGCAGCCCCTGTTGGTGACACGGTGCACACGAAATATCAGTCTCGCATCGCAGTCGAATGCTCTGAGAATACAAGTGCAAGTCATGCCTGGCCTGTCCAATTCATCGAGTGACGCAGACTGTATGGCACACGTGATCCCCCGGCCCTTTGCTGTCGCTAAGACAGCACACTCAATGCAGATGTCCGCACCGTTGATCATGTCTGCATCCGATCAAGCATGGGTGAAGACTCCTGTACCACACTCTGGCCACTTCCGACGTCAACAAATTCACACGTCATTCACTTTGTTGACGACAGGGGATCGTTACCAGCACGCGTCCGGATCGACGCAACTGTCAGGATGTTCTCAGTCCCGCCACGCGTCGGACGTCCATTGGCCGGAAGACAAATCTGCAGGCGACGTAACACTACAGACCTTTGCGTGGCGACGTGTCAGCAGCACGCCGTGCTCATCCCTCAGACTGCGCCCCGTAATGGTGCCATCGTCCCCTTTTGTTATCCACCGGAACAAAACGGACGGCCAGGAACTGCCGTGGTCACAGATCACGGACGCCAGGGAATGACGATGAACATCAAAAGCGATGCTGCTCACCAGGCACAGCCCATGCAACGAATAGTTGATAACCTGATCCTGCTGCTGACAACGATCGCCCCTGATGAATGCCTGAAGATCAACCGGGTAGCGAAGGTCTGTCCTGCGGTCATTGATCAGCCGTTGATTCAGAAGCAGGGCATGTCGACTGCCGGCAAACAGAGCAACGACTCTGGTGTCGCCCTCAGAAGTGGCCCAATGGGCGGCACCGAACAATCAATCGACTCCGCCACCGGCAGGCGCTCGCGGGATTCCCGGTCAATCTGCCGGAACCCAGGGTCGTTCAGGGCGGTTTCTGAATGATAGACTCACTATACTGAACAAGGAGTTCCGGAAACGTCGTACCCATTGTAATTCACCAACATTGCGTCAAGGTGGACGAAGCTGCCTGGTTCAGAACGACTCAGTCGGGCAGGTCGACTTCCAACTCCCCTCCGCCCCAATGTCCACTTAAACTCCTATTGCCATGCCTGCGTCCGATCCCCGTCCCGCCCACATCGGCATCCTGACCGTTTCAGACCGAGCCAGCCGAGGCGAATACGAAGACCGCGGCGGTCCCGCCATCCAGGAATACCTGTCACAGGTTCTGAGCAGCAAATGGGTCGGCAAGCCGATTATCATTGGTGACGAACAGCAGGAGATCGAAGCAGCGATCAAACAACTGGCCCGCGATGACGCGTGTTGCCTGATTATCACGACTGGGGGTACCGGCCCCGCGGCTCGCGACGTGACTCCCGAAGCAACAGAAGCCGTCTGCGAAAAGATGATGCCCGGTTTCGGCGAACTCATGCGCAAAGTTTCACTGGACAAAGTTCCAACGGCAATCCTGTCCCGCCAGACAGCTGGAATTCTGGGTGGCGCGCTGATCGTCAATCTTCCAGGTCAGCCCAGGGCCATCGCCGAATGCCTGGACGCCGTCTTCCCCGCCATCCCGTATTGTATCGACCTCATCGGCGGCCCATTTATTGAAACAGACGAGCAGCAAATCGTGGCGTTCAGGCCGAAAAAGAAAAAGTAGTCCGATTGCCTTTCATGCTGAAGCAAGGCTCGAATATCCAGAAGCAGGTCTCCGATGAAATACCCGTCCCGTTGTCTGAGATTTCCACGCAAGTAAAGTCCCTTTCCGGTAGCTTCGCTCGCGGCAAATCCTGAGCACTCAGCGCCACGGCAGTCGTCCTGATCATGATCTCGCCGCATTCCGTGCATGCGTCACAAGCGTTCAGCAGAATGTTCATAATCACCTGATTTCGGTTAGCGTGGTCAGCGCGGATGAACAGTGTTTCTGAAGACAGCTGTGCCTTGAGTGTGGCGCCCGCTCCGATCATCCGCTGAAACACGTTGTGTGATTCCTCCAGAACTTCGTTGACATCGGATAGTTCCGGTCGCTGCCTGGAAGGTCTGCTGACTGCCAGCAAATGACGGTTCAACCGAGTGGCTCGTTCACCCGCCTCAAGAATGAAGGATACAGATCCGACATGGGCATCGTTGGCACTCATCCGGCTGAGCAGAATCTGGCAGTGACTGTTGACGGCCGAAAGGCACTGGTCATTTTCTGAGTCTGCTGCTATTGTCCCGAGTCACTGTCGGACTACGTCAGACCCCCGGCAGTATCGATGCCTTCCGCCACCTGCGCGGTTGACCGTCAATCTGCAGCATCGACTGACATTCCCGTCCTCCTGTTACCTCTACAGCCAATTTTGCCGACTCACGGCCGCCGTCAACGTGTTTTGATAGCCGCCGGGCTTTCCCCACGAAACAGAGCTGCTGTCGTCATTTCGTAAATCGCCCGGTAACCTGATCACTCAGTATGCAGCATTGTCCAAACTGCGACACGCTGAACTGAAGAGCGACAAACGGTCTGGGCCGTGAAATACAGATTTCGTCGGCACTTACCACAAAACCGCGTGACTGGAAACGGCACGTTCGGGACCGTGAATTCTTCGCGATTTTAGAGTTCGCCCCCTGTGCCAAATCGCACGCAAAATGTCAATCCAGACGACACAACAGCCCACAATTGTGGTATTGCTCGCATTCTGCGACAGGGTTCGCTCGGAAGCCGGTGAATTCCGAGGCCCGCGGATTTGCAGTTTTTCACCAACTGTCAGAACATGGTTTGCGAAATACCTGCTATTCCGGATATGCTACATTACAACACTTGACACTTAACACTTAGTTCCTTTTGTCCACTCGTGGAGTTTAAGATCATGAAGAAACCAGTAATGGCTTTGCTCACTGCCTGTCTCGCGCTGGCATGTGTAGCGGGTACGTTCGCCGATGAAAAGCAGGAAAAGAAACAGACCAAGAAAAAGGCCGCCCCAATCAAGTGTGTGGTAGCCGGCAAGGACATCAATATTGCTGATGCGAAGGTAGTCTCGTACCGCAATGCCAAGGTGTACGTCTGCTGCGACAACTGCAAAGGGAAGGTGGAAAAAGACTCTGCTCCGTTCGCCGCCAAAGCCAATCACCAACTGGTTCGCACGAAACAATACCGTCAGACAAAATGCCCATTGTCCGGCGGCCCGATTGACAAAGAGCAAAAGGTTCGAGTGGCCAATCAGATAGTGAAATTTTGCTGTGAAAAGTGCCAGGGTAAGGCAGCCGAAGCCAAGGGCGACGAACAGTTGGCCCTGATCTTTGCAGACGCGGCCTTCGAAAAAGGATTCGAGGTCGTTAAGAAGAAGAAAAAATAATCGATCAACATCGATGCCGAATTCGAAAAGGGCGTTCGTTATGCGAACGCCCTTTTCTATGCGCGGTGTCAATCCGGACAAAAACGCTGCACGTCACGTCGCGACAGGTTCGCGTTCTTCAAGCACATATCTTGGTCGTCCGGAATTGTCGGTAAATGTCATAGCAGGATCGATGCCCAGGTGATGGTAGACCGTTGCCAGAACGTTTTCGGGGCGATACGGATTGGCTGCAGGGCTCGCTCCGACCGAGTCAGAAGAGCCGATCACCTGTCCCGTATTCAAATTTCCGCCCGCCAGCATGACGGACATGACTCGGCCCCAGTGGTCTCGCCCGGCGTCTTTATTGATACGTGGCGTACGACCAAATTCGCCCATCGCAACGACCATTACGTGATCAGCCAGTTCTCGTTCGTGCAGGTCCGTAACGAGCGCCGCAATGCCCTGATCATAGGCGGGCCCTTTGGCATTCATACGACCTTTGATGTCCTTGTGATCATCCCAGCTTCCCAGCGTGTTAATTCGTACCGAAACGAACTTCACACCACTTTCAACCAGCCGGCGGGCGAGTAACATGTTCTGACCGAGCGAATTTATACCATAGCGGTTACGGACCGCTTCCGGTTCGGCTGCAATATCGAACGCATCGCGCGCTTTGTCACCGGTCACCATTTCGAAGGCCTGGCGAGTAAACGCATCCTGAGCGTCACTGACACCCTGCGTATCAATCACGCGGCGGGCCTGGTCGAAACCCTGCAACAGTGTTCGCCGGTCACCAAGGCGATCCCGCGTCATGCCCCCAATTAATGTAAGATTGGCGACGACAAACGGCTTTGCATCAGCGCTTTTAATGGTTTCAAACGGGCTGAAACCCTTGCCAATCCATGCTGCCCGACCGTAACGCATACTGCTGGGGATGGACACGAACGGCGGCAACCCACGCTGATTGGCTCCACAAACTCGAGCCGCGACCGATCCAATGCAGGGCATGTCATTTTCTCGACTCTGTCGATCCCGCAGGTAATAGCCGGTCTGAGTCAAATGTGCGCTCGTCTGGTGGCTTCCGGAATCATGATGGACAGCGCGCAGAATGACGAGTTTGTCCATGATCCTTGCCTGTTCGGTCATCAGTTCTGAAAACTGCACACCGGGCACACTGGTCTCAATAGTACCAAACGGTCCACGGTACTCTGACGGCGCAGCTGGCTTTGGATCATATGTTTCGTGCTGAGTCGGACCGCCAGCCAATTCCAGAAAAATGACCGCAGTGTCTTTTGCGACACCGCCTGCTGCGGCCTGGGCACGCAGTCGAAGCAAGTCCGGCAGCGTAAGTCCCGCCAACCCGGTTAGGCCTGCCTTCACGAAGCCTCGGCGGTTAAGTCCATCGCAGAAATCAGACTTCATGAATCGTTTCCTCTTTTGCAGCAACGAAACAGGCGATCACAACGTTCGTCACAGGACACCCCAGAGAACAGCACCGGAAACACCTATCCTTATACTATCAACTCGTCAATCACACCTGTTGAATCCTGAAACCGTGACTCCACTTCGATTCCCGTCCGGTCCGGCATGGTGTGCCACACTCGGGACAACGGCGTTTTTTTCGACAGCCGTAAGTGTCCCAGATGAGCGATGCCAGCAGCCTTTCCTCCGAACAGGCACGTCGGCAGACGATCCTTGAAATGACCAATCCTTATGCCGTTGGAAAATCCCAGTAGTGTGTGATCCGGCAGGT
>Ga0315332_10002344_pt1 | contig 10534 bp, 2 predicted proteins | sample M110034915metaG_FD_203455 | JGI IMG/M metagenome (GOLD analysis project Ga0315332, IMG submission 203455) | Ammonia-oxidizing marine archaeal communities from Monterey Bay, California, United States - M1 100m 34915 | ecosystem: Environmental > Aquatic > Marine > Intertidal zone | place: USA... | reverse complement strand
GAAATTACAGTTGCATCATATGGTGCTACAAAATTTTCGAGCATTTTTGATGCACATGTAGTTTTAGTACCTTTGATGCACATATTGTCCTTGATTGATATTGGCATTCCAAAACACGCTCCAACCTTTTCTCCAGATTTAATTCTCTTATCTATGCCCCGTGCTTGATCAAGTGCTTCATCATTAATGGATAAAAATGCATGTAGTTTATCATCAATATTATCAATTCTTTCAAGTGTTTTTCCAATAAAATCTTCTATAGAGATATTTCCATTTTTAACTTCTTCAACAAATTCGAGGGCAGAAATTTTTAGATTCATCATGACATCTTTGGTGCTTGCACATAGGTTCCTTTGTAATGATTCATTTTTTCAATTAGTTTTTCTCCAAATGGTATGTATTCATCATTTCGTAATTCTTCAATTGGAATTTCTGGCATGGATATTTCTTCAGATTCAACACCTGCAGAATCCAAGATATCAAAATAACTGATCATTGTTTGAACTTTTTCTAGATATTCACTATGATCATCTACATCTATTTTCATTAATTTTGAAACATGTGCAATTTCTTCAACTGTGACCATTTTCTATACTCCTATGTGGCTAATCTATCAATCTTCTTATAAAATGTAGGCATGAAATACCATAATTCTCATATTTACGCACAATATAGATCGATAATGCCTGAAAAAACCTTGATAGTTCATGTATGATACAACTCATGCTTCTCTAAACCTGGGAAACTATGAGGTAGTTTACCATCAAGATTTGTAGAAATAAATTCATCATTAGATCATAGTAATAGAATATGAGACGTACTCTTTTTTCCTAAAAGAAATTCTAAATAATCTAAATAAACAGATTTACCATTTTTCCCACCACTCAAAAAAATAAGTCTTTTTCCATCAATAGTAAACGATTATCCAATTACCCATAGTAGTTGAAATCATTCAATCATGATCATTATAATTCACTAAAATTGTTATTTCAATTGACTTTGGAAATTATAGATTATTTTTGTAAGGAATAATTGCAAAAAATACTCTTGAATTAATGATCGAAATAAGGTGGAAAAAAATAGACGGCATTATAGCAAGATCACAATTAGTTAGTTAGTTAGTTAGTAAAACAGGCATCATTTTTAATGTTTTCGGGATCTTCTTATAAATACAAATTTTATGTTAGATCAATGAAAAACAGCACTATTTTTCTAATTACGGCATTAGCTGTTACAACTGGAGCATTAGGACTTACATTAACTGGTACTTTTGATGAAACTCAAAATTCGCACATAAATGCTGCAAGTGCCTTTATGACAGGTCATCTAGTTGTTGAAGCTTTTGACGAAGGTGGAAATATCATTGCATATAGACAAACAGACAATGAAGTAGTTGATGACGGAGAACAATGTATTCTCAAAATGTTATTTGGTTCAACTGGCGGCGGTGGATCCGGTAGAGGTGAATATGCAAGCACAGGCGCATGTACGGGGTCCTTAACTGGCTCTTGGACTAATATTGCCATTGGTACTGGTACTACTGCAGCTGCAGATACACAAGTAGTACTGGTAAATGAAACATCTACTTCTGGTGGTCTTCAAAGAGGAGAAGCAACTACAGCAACATGGACCAACGGAACATCTAGTACTGCAACTAAAATTGTACTATCAAAGACATTCACTAGTGATAGTCCAAATTCACACAGCATAGCAGAATCTGGTCTATTTAACAGCACAACAGGGGACGCAAATGGAATGCTTGCAAGACAAACATTCACCCCAGTAGCATTGTCTACAGGTGATTCCATCACAATCACTTGGACGTTCACTGTGGGCGACTAGCTTACAATGAAGTCTAAGATTTTTTCTTTATTTTTAATTACAATTCTAGGGTTTTCTATAGTTTCAATTCCAGGATTGAGCGATAATTTTAACAATTCTCACACTACAGCACATCATTCTGTAAGTATTAATGAAGACTTGGAAATTTCTAGTGGATTTGCTAGTGGTTCAGGGCAAGTCTTCAGTGTTTCTCTTGATGAGCGATTAGAGATATTCAATAATGACAGGCAATTTGAGAATGTTTCTACATCATATCTATCAAATAACCAGGCAGTTATGGACCGTATTTTAGTAAATTCTAGAGTACGAAATATAGTTGAAAGTGAAATTTTTGAGCATAATTCTAAGGTAACTATTTCTGACTTTATTGAAACAATCTCTAATACATTTTATGATGGTGGTGCAAAAACACCATCATTACCAAGCATTCCAATAGCCGTTGCAACTAATGGGCCTAATTTATCCATACAATTACCACAAAATATTTCAGGTTTTGATAATTCGGTTGTAATAATATCAGATGATTCTAGTCCGTCTAGAGCAACTCAAAATTCTGGTTTTTCACAATATCAATTATTTAATGGATTAAATAATTTTGAATTAGATAGTATCTACTATGTTTCAGATGTATCTGAAATATCTTCTACCACATCATATCCTAATGAATTCAATAATACTCAAATTATTGTTCTAATTGTCACATCTTCAGGCTTCATTGTTCTAGTTTTATGGAGTAATGAGAGACGATTTACGCATTCACTTGTTAAATTCTATTTTGTCCTATTTGTAATAGCACACTCTATTCCAACAGGTCCCAAATTAGAGCATCCCGTAAAATTCTATTTCATGTTGACATTTTATCTAGTTACAACTTTTACAACTCCTTATGCCATAGGAGATTCTTACATTGTACCAGCATATGGTGAAATGGATGACTCGGAAGAGGAGATATCTATTGAAACCATTAATCCAGTAGAATCTGAAGAGATAGTCAATATTACTGAATCATCCTCAAGTGATGAATTAGATATTACACAGACAGATAATGTTGCAGATTTAGAAGGTCCAAAGCATTATTCTGTATTTTTATCTGAAGATGTAGCAATTGGTGATGGAGTCCCTACCAATAATCAGCAAACTACCACATCAGAAGTACAGCAAACAGAAATTCCTGTAGAATCCATTCCAACTAATAATCAACCTGTTGAACTTTCAGAATCATTATTTTTAGGAGATTCAGTAGTGGATCAACCTCAACAAAATGACATTATTCTATCAGAATCCATCTCATTATCAGATGATTTCTCAAAACAAATCATACTTTCTGACACAGTAATTCTCTTTGAGAAATTATCATTTCAAGACACAGTGAATTATGAAAGTTTCACATCCTCTGGAGGAAACGTGTACCTATTTGAGACAGTTTTACTTTCATCTCAAACTGAAGGAGAATTTGGCATTGCATCAATCAAAATATCAGAATCAATTTCATTGTATATAGAAATAGACACTGTTCTAAAAATCCCATTTAATGAGAAGGTTTTGATTGTTGAAACATTAACTATTTCTCATAATGTATCTGTAAATGGTAATTCCGAAATTTCATTGAATGAAACATTGGTACTATCGGATAAAATAAACAACCATATCCCAATTATGAGAATCTATGAAAATCTTTCCCTATTGGAAGAATTGGGAAAGGAGAAAACATCAATCTCATTTGAAGATATTGAAATCATTACTCTTTTGCCAGAAGATAATATCATAGAATTAGATGGGGCAGAATATGTAACGGCATCTGATGATCTTACTAATTCAATTAATACAATTACCATCTCTGCATGGATAAATCCAGATTTTGAGAATTCTTCCCAACAAATGACTATACTTTCAAAGGAGTTGTCATTTCAAATCATTCTAAATAATAACATCATACATCAGAAAACACCATCCTTTTTAGTATTTGATGGGATTTATTGGAGTGAAATAGTATCAAATGTATCTCTGAACCAAGATACATGGCACCATATTGCAGGAGTAATTGATGGTGCAAATATTACATTATACGTTGATGGTGTTAATCATGGCAATGCTACTCTTCCAAGTATATTTTCAATAAATGACAAAAATCAATACATAGAAACAGCATCCACAATATCTTTATCTGAAAATAACGTAATTATTGGTGCAGATTATAAAGAAACCCGAGGATACACCACATCTCATTTTTCAGGTCAAATCTCTGATGTTATAGTATACAAAAATGCATTGAATCAGGAATTAATTTCTGATGCCATGGAGTCAACTTCCCCATATCATAAAACAGAGATTGTTTTATCTGAATCAGTAGCACTATCTGATTTGTATAAACTTCCAGGAACAGGTTTGGTCTATCTCTATGAAGGACTAATAATTTCAGACAAAAATCAGATAACAAATCAAATCATTCCTAGAATAATTTCTGACGAAATTGAATTGTTACCATTAGAAGAGATAGAAGTAATCTTGGAGGAAATAATTATAATCCCAGATGTCATTCCAGCAGAATTGAATGCTCTGAGTATTTCAACATGGATTTATCCTGACTTTGATGTTGGCAGTCCACAATATACCATTACATCTAAGGAAAACTCATTTGAGCTATATGTAACAAATATTTTGGAGCCTCAACATACGGCAGGATTTTCTATCTTTGATGGAATTACATGGAGGACTGTTACTGGCGACATAGTTTTGGAGGAAAAATGGCACCATGTTGTGGGTACAATAGAAGATTCTACGGTCAAACTATACGTTGACGGCGTTTTTGATGGTCAGACAAATCTTGAACAATACAATATGGGAGATAACGGACGATTCTATTTGGAAGAATCCAGAATATCTTTGAATGATTCAGATATTATTATTGGAGCATATGTCAGTACAATTCGTGAAGAAAATAGCACCTCTAACAAGTTTGCAGGAAGGATTGCATCAGTTGAGGCATATCCTGAATCAATTAGTCATGAGCAAATTTATTACAAGTATCAAAAAGATGTCAATAATTTCTACAAGATTGTATGGTTAAGTGAATCTGTATCTGTTTCTGATGAATTACTATATGGCGGTCCATCCGTTGTATCTCTTTATGAAACTCTTACTCTAAATGAATTCATATTATTTACAGATGATATAGTTTCATCTGAGCCACTGGATATTCATCTTGATGAATTTATTTCATTACATGATGATGTAAATTTGAATACACTTTCACACATCAAAATAGATGAGGCCATTTTATTAGAGGAGGAAATAATTACACGAGACCCATTTGCACCATTAATCAATCCAGAAATTCAGATGATAAAATCAGGATTTCTAATTACCGAGAATCCAAAGTTTGAGCTGGAATATTACTCAGAAAATGATGCTGTAAAAATTGATCATCAACAAATTGTAAATGCCACATCTATCGCAAATAAATTACAAGAAGATCTATCTTCAACACCATCTGAATTGATAACCACAGGAGATACCAATGAAATTACCACAGCCATTCAAGTGATTGAGACAAGAGAAACTATCTTCCAATTAGAAGAGCAAGTAGAACAGATTTCAGAGATAATCGTGCCTGAAGATATCAAAGAATTACAAAAACAATTAGAAAAAGTCACAGAATCAATTGATGAAACTGTAAAGAAACTTGAAGAGACCCATCTAGAGGATAAGGCAATTGAGATTGAAAATTCATCTGAGATAATCAGAGAGGCAGCAGACATTAACCAAAACCTAAACCAAACAGGAACATGGCAAACCACACATGAGATTATCAGTACAAGAATAATTGCACCAGACGGTTCAGTATTTTCAGAAGAAGTATTCTTTGAGAAAATGAGAGAAGGTAAATTTGATATTGAGATATTAGCAGATCCTTCCAATGCAGTTAATGACTCAAACTACAAAACTCCAAAACCTGGAATATATACAATTGAGAATACAATTACAGTAGATGACAATCAATATACAATAAATGAAGAGTTTGCATGGGGACTGGTTTCACTTAACACAAAAAAGAGTACATACTATCCTGGTGATACAGCAGAGTTTGTAATTGTTGTTTTAGATTCTGCAGGATCCCCAGTATGTGATGCCAATCTGGTGATGTCAATTAATGGAACTACATTATCATCAGGTGCAGGAATTACACCAAACGCAGATTGTGGAATTTATGATGCCACATATGATACAGGTGTAGAAGGTACGTATAACGTGGACATTTCAGCAGTAGCAGATGGAATTCAGACAGGATTTGAGACAACCTTTGATGTTGCAGATTATGTAGAATTTAACATCATCCGAACAGCACAATCAAAAATTGATCCAGTAAACAATCCAAACGAGTTTGAAGTTATAGTTGACATCACATCTCATACAGATGCAAATGAAATTCAAATTGTAGAGACAGTCCCATCAGTCTTTGGTATTGCAACAGATGGTCAAACATCAACAGAAAATGGCATCACCACAATTACATGGAATAAGTCACTTGGTGGAAACAGTACGCAAATTAGTTACACATATTCTGTTCCATTTAGTTTTCCAGAACTCTATCCGTTAGGGGAAATTCAAATTAATTATGATGAAAAATCATACAGTGAAGCACGTCCATGGTTTGTTGCAAATGATCCATTGATAATATCTAATGATACGGTAGACCTAGATGAAGTGCTTAGAATCCAAGATGGGGTTTCTGTGGTAACTAGCACTAATCAGGTTGTTCTAAATGAGAAAATACAGTTTGCAGATAATGCAACTACTGGAAATGAAAGTGATGGCGTACTTCTGTCCACTCTAAGAATTACTAATGATTCAGACGGTGCTAGACAAGGATTTGGAATGGGCATGACACGCCTTGGAGATTTGGATGGGGATGGCGTGGATGATTTTGCAATTGGTGCGTCTTCTGGTGACAGAAACTATTCTAATCCTAATAATTTGACATGGTCATCTAGCAAATATGGTGCAGTGTACATTACGTACATGAATACTGATGGCTCTATCAAATCTACTGTAACAATTGACAAGGATACAGCTAATGGACCAGGTTCTTCTGCAGCCCATAGTTATGGCAGAGCAATTCAAAACATTGGAGATGTAGACGGGGATGGCATAGTAGACATTGCAGTAGGTGCTGATTGGCAAGATAACGCAAAAGGTGAAGTGTACATTCACTTTATGAATGCCGATGGTTCTGTAAAAAGTACTGCAACAATTAAGGATGGCGTAACAAACGCACCTAGTTTAGCTGCAGGGGGTCATTATGGTACAGACATTGCAAACATGGGGGATTTAGATGGGGATGGCGTGAATGACATTGCAGTAGGTGCATTCGAGGATAGTGAGGGCGGAACCGACAAAGGTGCAGTGTATATTCATTATTTGAATTCAGATGGAAGTCTAAAGGAAGGAACCATAAAAATTAGACACGGTACAACTAACGGGCCGGACGTACATTCATCCGGGGGTTATGGAAACTCTGTAGAAAATATTGGAGATTTAGATGGAGATGGAGTTAATGACCTTGCAGTTGGTGAAACAAATCAACGTGAGTATAATCCGAACCGTGGTTATCTACACATCCATTTCATGAATGCTGATCAATCTATCAAATCTACCACTGAGATTAATCCTTCAACAATGGCAGGTGATAAAGTTTCATCCGGCTACATCTACTTTGGGTCATCAATTGCAAACATCGGAGATCAAGATGGTGATGGCGTGAATGATTTGGCAGTTGGTGCCTTGATGGAGGGATACACCTTAGACACTGATGGTGTCAGTGGTTCAGATAGAGAGATGGCCAAAGGTTCAGTGTACATTTTGAATATGAAAACAGATGGAACTGTAAAAGAAAGTTTCAGAATTAATGAAGATATACCAAATGGACCAGACCTCTGGGGCGAATATTATTGTAATGTTACAGGATGTAACAATGGACAGTTTGGAGCTTCCATGGCAAGTGGATTCATTAATGATGATTATCAACTTGAACTAATAGTTGGTGCACCATCTGATTACACAGTTGGTGCTAAGGAAGGTGCAGTGTGGGTCATATTCTTGAACGCCGGAAGTGAATACCCAATAGTTGAGTTAGAAGAATCCATATCATTTACAGATGCAATGACGAATCAAGCTACAATTGCATTATCAGAATCAATATTATTTAGCGATACAACTTATGGAGCATTAGGTCAAACCCATCTCTTCATCAATGAATCCATCTCATTTACAGATGCAAGTATTGTTTCAGGAAAAGATGTCACTCAATTTATTTCAGAATCCATATCTCTAAGTGATAGTACAGTACCAAACTTCCATCGTTACTATCCATCTCTATCGGAATCCGTATCACTAACAGATACTGCAACTGCTGTTATAGAAAGAGCACCATTGATTAGAACTACTTTGGAAATTACTAAAGATTCAGACGGCGCCAGACAAGCATTTGGAATGGGCATGGCAAGCCTTGGTGATTTAGATGGTAATGGTGCGATGGATTTGGCAATTGGTGCTGCAGAGGGCGACAGATGGTATGGAAGTTATAGCAGTACGTATTGGGATTCTAGCAAAAAGGGTGTAGTTTACATTACGTACATGAATACTGATGGCTCTATCAAATCTACTGTAACAATTGACAAGGATACAGCTAACGGATCGGGTTCTGGGGTAGACAGTAGTTATGGTAAATCAATTGCAAACCTAGGTGATTTAGATGGGGATGGAGTTGCAGACATTGCAGTAGGTATGCCGGGACCTAACAATAACTCCGCAAAAGGTGAAGTACATATTCATTACTTGAATGCTAACGGTTCTGTAAAAAGTACTGTAAAAATTACTGATGATACAACTAACGGACCAAGTTTAGCTGCAGGGGATCGTTATGGTTCAGACATTGCAAACATGGGTGATTGGGATGGAGATGGAGTTAATGACATTGCAGTTGGTGCTGACGAGGACAGTAGTGTAGGAACAGATGACGGTGCAGTTTACATTCATTACTTGAATGCTAACGGTTCTGTAAAAAGTACTGTAAAAATTAATGAAGACACAACTAACGGACCGGACGTGCATACTTATGGTAATTATGGAAACTCTGTAGAAAATATTGGAGATTTAGATGGAGATGGAGTTAATGACCTTGCAGTTGGTGAAATGAACCATAATAGTCACAGCGGACAAGGGTTTGTACAAATTCATTTCATGAATGCTGATGGTTCCATCAAATCTACCCAAAAAATTACTCCTTCAACAATGGCAGGCGATAAAACTTCATCTAATCAACAATATACTATGTTTGGATCATCAATTACAAACATCGGAGACCACAACAGAGACGGAGTAATAGACATTGCAGTTGGTGCTGCAAACGGTGAAGGGTACTATTATGAGGATGGTTCAGTTCGCAATGAGATGAGCAGAGGTTCAGTATATCTCCTACATATGAAAACAGATGGAACTGTAAAAGAAAGTTTCAGAATTAATCAAGATTATCCGAATGGACCACAGATAGGTCACGGGGAAAGACAGTGGTATGGACAGTTTGGATCATCGATTGCAGCTGCCGATATTGATGGTGATTTTAAATTAGACCTTATAGTGGGTTCACCGTCAGATAGATCAGCTGGATATACCTCCACATATCCCAGAGCCGAGGGTGCAGCTTTTGTTATCTTCGATTACAATGGTGCAACATATCTCAATTCATTCACTCAAGCTATTTCAGAAACATTAACTTTGACAGATGTTGTTAACAAGAAAACGGATATTAGATTATCAGAATCTATATCTCTAACTGATATAATATCTGGAACAAAAGTTATCTTACTATCTGAATCCATTTCCTTTACAGACACTGCCATAACTCATGATCTTATAATTGCATTATCAGAATCAATATCATTTAACGATTCTGTCAGCATAACAAAGGATGTAACTCAATTCATTAACGAAACATTATCACTAACAGCTTCTGGAGGTAGAGCAATTGTTTTAGTTGAACTTTCTGAATCCATATCATTTACAGATACATCTGCAGGTAGTAAGGCCTGTGTAGAAACTACAGTAGGATCTGTATCTCTTTGTATTGCTTTAGTTAGTGGCGGCTCTATAATTGATGAAGCAACAGATGAAGTAGATCTAGGTGAAGGTAGTCAACCAGCTAGACAGGGATTTGGAACTAGTATTGCAAACATGGGTGATTGGGATGGGGATGGAATAAGTGAGATTGCAGTATCTGCTGCTGCGGGAGGACTGGGAGTATATGGTGCTTATTCCAACTTGTGGAGTAGTAGCGATAACGGAGCAGTACATATTTTGTTTATGGGTAGTGACGGAGATCCAAAAAGTGTTGCAGTAATTGACAAGGATACAACTAACGGACCAGGTTCAACGGCACTTAGTGGTTATGGTTCAGGTATTGCAAACATTGGGGATTTAGACGGTAATGGTGTTGATGACTTGGCAGTTGGAAATCATTTAACAGATAGTGGAAGAGGTGCAGTTTACATTCATTTCATGAAGTCTGATGGAACTTTAGAGAAGGCAAGTGTAGTGATTAAAAATGGTGTAACAAATATGCCAACATTAGATGCAAGTGATGAATATGGAATAGACATTGCAAACATGGGCGATTTAGATGGTGATGGAATAAATG
>Ga0315332_10002337_pt1 | contig 10545 bp, 9 predicted proteins | sample M110034915metaG_FD_203455 | JGI IMG/M metagenome (GOLD analysis project Ga0315332, IMG submission 203455) | Ammonia-oxidizing marine archaeal communities from Monterey Bay, California, United States - M1 100m 34915 | ecosystem: Environmental > Aquatic > Marine > Intertidal zone | place: USA... | reverse complement strand
TTGGACGATGTTGGCAGTCGCTGGCTGCATCTCTCAGTGGCTCGTGCTTCGTCCATTGACCACCCTGCTCTTCTCGCCACCGAATTCTGACCGGACCATCTCATGCCCAGACTGACGTCACTGATCGCCAATGCCTGTCTTCTTTCCGTAATATTCGTCACTCATTGTCCAACTTCTCAGGCTGCAGACGAAGGAGCCACCATCAGCGGCACCGGTCCGGGTTGGGTAACACTGGGCAAACGCGACTTTGCCAGGGTCAACAGTGCCGATGACACGTGGTCGTTCAAAGACAACGAAATCCACTGCACGGGTCAACCCGTCAGTGTAATGCGTTCAAAGAAACAATACACCAATTTTGAATTGGTGTGCGAGTGGCGGCACCTGAAGTCTGCCGGCAATTCGGGTATCTTTGTCTGGACCATTCCCGAATCGCTGGAACGCCTGACCGGTCCCGGTCTGCCTGGCGGCATTGAAGTGCAGGTACTGGACCTGGGGTACAAGGAACGCTACGAAGCCGGGGGCAAACGCAAAGCCGACTGGTTTACCTGCCACGGAGATGTCTTTCCCGTCGGTGCATCAAAGATGACACCGTTTCCGCCGGTTGCTCCCAATGGCAGGCGCAGCTTTCCCTCGCAGGAACTGAGCAAAGGCATTGGAGAATGGAATCACTACTACGTTCGCGCCATCAATGGCGAGGTCCGGTTGTGGGTCAACGGCACCGAAGTATCCGGAGGAACCGGTTGCAGTCCCGCGACCGGCTACCTGTGCCTGGAATCCGAAGGCTCACCCATCGAGTTTAAGGGCCTGAAGCTTCGCGAGCTGCCGTAAGATGGCAAAGACACTGTCACCCGGTATCAGCCAACATCTGCGAGCTACTTGTCAAGGCATTGCCAATCAGGCACGATGTGATGACATCTACGGTTCAGCTTCATAACCAGGAATTCGGCCCTGCCAGCGAAGAGTGATTTGGTCATGTGCGCCTGATCTTTACGATTCAATGAGATCCACGACGTTTGCCGACGCCAGTCAACAGGGAGATTGCCATGTTAAGAACTTCAATCCTGTGTTGCCTGTCCCTGATCACTGCTGCTGATCCTGTTACCGCCGCCGATCGCACGGCGTCATCGTTGTTGCCCGACACGACCGTTTTCTACGCCGAGATCGCAAATCCATCAGATCTGATTTCGACGATCTTCGATCATCCCCTGCGAGAAAATATCGAATCGCTTGAACCGTACAGGATGGCGACAAACACAGATGGATATCGCGCTTTCCTGACGGGTCGCAAGTTCGTTGAAATCCAGCTGGGCATGGAATGGCGGGAAGCCATCGAAACTCTGACCTCCCGAGGTATTTATCTGGGTGTTGACGCCAAAACTCAGGGAGTGGCTCTGCTGATCAATGGCAAAGACGCCGCATCGATGGATTTGTTTCGCAACAAGTTGCTGGAACTGTCGAAGCTTGGCAAGAATCCGGAACAGATCAAAGAAGGTGAGTACCGCGGAGTCACGGCCTATGAAGTCAACAAGTCAAAATTCGCGGTTGTCGACGACTGGTTACTGATCACGAACAAGGGTGACCTGGGCAAGGTCCTGCTGGACCGATTTCTGGACGGCACCGAGACTTCGCTGACCGAAAACGAAAACTTCCAGGCCGCCCGAAAGTCGCGCAATCGCAATGCCTCAGTATGGGCATATGCCGACATTGCAACGGTGAGAGACTCTGGCGTCGCACCTCAGCTGTATTCCGGGCAGTCAAGTAACCCCGGCGTCGAATTGCTGGTCGGTGGATTCCTCAGCACGCTGCAAAAAACGCCCTTCGCGTCTGCCCAACTGAACGCTTCGCATCAGGGCATTGAACTGGGCTTTTCCATGCCACATAAGCACGACTGGGTGCCGGAGGAACGAAACTTCTATTTCGGTCCTGACGGAACAGGCCACGGTCCGATATTGCCCCACACAAGAAATACGCTGTTTACGCTGAGCACCTATCGAGACATTTCAGAAATGTGGTTGCGTGCGGGTGACCTGTTCAATGAAAACATCAACGATGGCCTTGCTCAGGCCGACGCCAGTCTTACAACATTCTTTTCCGGAAAGGATTTTGGCGAAGACATCCTGGGTTCTCTGACGCCACAAGTCGGTTTCGTTGCTGCCAGACAGGACTTCACCGACATCCTGCCTGTTCCGACAATCAAGCTTCCTCAGTTTGCACTGGTCATGCAGCTAAAGGATCCCGGAAAAATGGCTCGTGAATTACGCCGTACGTTTCAAAGCATGATCGGCTTCTTCAATGTCGTTGGCGCCATGGAAGGCCGGTCGCAGCTCGAGATGGACATCGACAAGCTCGACAACGGTGCTGAATTGATCACGTCCGTCTACATTCCGGATGAGGACGACGCGGCTTCCACACGCGCTGACATCATATACAACTTTTCGCCCTCTGTTGGTTTCTTCGGTGAACGCTTTGTGGTTGCCAGCACACATCGGCTGGCCCGCGAACTGGTGCAGGCGGATGTACCTGCAGATGATTCAGAACTGGGCAACACACATGTGCAGCTGGAGGGTGACATACTGCGACAGGTTCTTAACGATAACCGCGGTCAGTTAGTTTCACAGAACATGCTGGAAGACGGTAACAGCCGGGAAGAAGCAGAAAACACGATCGACCTGCTGCTGGAAGTTGTGGGCTATTTCAAACACCTGTCTGCCAGTATTAACGTGAGTTCGAACCAACTGGGAATTCAACTTGGTCTTCACGTAAAATCGGATTGACGACCATTGACGGATTCAGTGAAAGTGCCGAGAGTATTTTTCAGATGAACGACGCTTGCCCGGGTTTCGTCTTCGATCGCAAACGACTCCCGACACTTTGCGCAACGCCAGAGCAAACCCATGAAACAAGCGATTGACCCGGAATGGGCATGGACTGAGTTCCAGCCTGACGCTGACACACCGTGGAATCTCCGGGCCGCGGCGCATCTGTATCGGCGAGCGGGCTTCGGGGCGAACCACGAGGAGCTGACCACCGCAGTGGAAGCAGGAGCCGTTGACGCCGCGGACAACCTGTTGGGCTCTGCGGCTGAGCCGGAAGACTATCGGCACGAAGTGACGGACCTGGCGCATGCCAGTATGGCCTCGGGAAACGTGCAGCAACTATCCGCGTGGTGGGCGTATCGCATGCTGTCGACGCCCTCGCAACTGCTGGAAAAATTGACGTTGCTGTGGCACGGTCACTTCGCGACCAGCGCCCAGAAGGTTGAAGATGCAAAATTAATGTTCGACCAGAACAACCTGCTGCGAAAGTACGCTCTCGGAAATTTCGCGAGGCTGTTGCAGGAAATATCACGCGATCCCGCGATGCTGATCTATCTGGATTCCGTCACAAATCGTAAGGCACATCCCAACGAAAACTATGCTCGTGAAATCATGGAGCTATTCTGTCTGGGAGAAGGCAATTACACTGAGAATGATATTCGCGAGTTAGCTCGCTGTTTTACGGGATGGGAAGTCAAGAACAGAAAGTTTCGTTTCAACCGTTATCAGCACGACACAAAGTCAAAGTCATTTCTCGGCCACACCGGGAACTTCGGTGGCGAAGAAGGGGTGCGGATTGTTGCTGGCCAGGATGCTGCACCACAGTTCGTCGCCATGAAGCTGGTAAAGTTTATGGTCATGGACGAACCCTCTCCGTCAGCAGAACTGCTGGCACCACTGGCCCGCGAACTTCGCAGCAATGAAATGCAGATTGCTCCCACCATACGTCGCATCCTGACCAGCAATATATTTTATTCGGCGCACGCCAGAGGACGCAAAGTGCGATCACCAGTGGAACTGGCAATCGGCTTTCTGCGTTCGCTGGAAGGATCCACGAACTCCTACGAACTTGCTGAAAAGCTGCAGACACTGGGCCAGGGACTGCTGTATCCGCCCAGTGTCAAAGGCTGGGACGGCGGCCGCACATGGATCAATTCATCCACGTTGCTGGGACGATCGAATTTGATTCGCAGCCTGCTGGATCACGAAAAAACCCGGTTTGGCAAGACATCACTGAATGAATACCTTGCCAGTGAAGATGCAGAATCAGCGGACGAAATCATCGACTGGTTCCAGACATCGATGTTTGCCGTAGACATACCTGCTGCGGCACGGGAACGAATTCGCACATTGCTGAGCGGCGGAAATAACCGCGACGAGAAACTGAAAGATGGTGTACACGCTCTGTGTACACTGCCGGAATTTCAGCTGTGCTGAATTGGCGTTTCGTTATGCTGGCAAAACTTGATGACGCGTTCGACGGCTGTCATTCTGCGGCATTTGTCAGTGCAGGGTCCACGACAACATCGTCGCCCATTTCACGGTGAAACTCACCCTTTGCTCCGCGCATGACGACTCGCTCTTCAATCCAGTTGTCACGATACCAGGTGCAGGGTTTATACTCGTCGCGAATGGCCAGACGCTTCTCGATCAGTCTTTGTCGCATACGCTGCAGATCGTCAGCAAAGTCGGGATTGTCCACAAGATTCGTGGATTGTTCCGGATCGTTTCTGTTGTCGAACAGCAGTTCTTCTCCGTCCACGAGGTACTGGGCAAAGGTGAATCGCTGATCACGGATGGCCCGCCATTCGAAGCCGTCTTTCCATTGAAAAGTATGCCCCATACCCTGCAGTAGCGCGAAGTCCGGTTCGCAGTTGCAGTCAACTCTTGTGGAATCCGACAAATCGATGCCGTCTGTCGAATCCGGAAAACCCACACCCAGCATTCCACAGATTGTCGGCATGACGTCTACAGAGGATATACACGCATTTGATCTTCGTTTTTCCGGAATTTTTCCCGGCCAGCGGATCAGCAGAGGTACTCGCGCCGATTTGTCAAAGAACGTCATCTTGAACACTCGAGCATTGGCGCCAAACTGTTCTCCGTGATCGGAAGTGAAAATCACGATGGTGTTACGTGCCAGTTGCTGATCATCGAGGGCTTTCAGCACTCGCCCAACCTGTTCGTCCAGCGCGGCCGTCATGGCGTAGTAGACTCGCATGTATTCCGGCAGATTCGGTTTCCATCTTTTGAGCCACTGCCTGGGATCCGTGTTGCGATCCATGTGCCGGTCAGGAGTATCATTCCATGTTGAGGGAAGCGAGAACGGCACGTCTCTAAAACGGTCATACCACCACGGCGGTACATTGTCCTTTGTCCATGGATCATGCGGCGGGCTGTACGAAACAACCATGGCAAATGGTTGTTGTGCGGTGCCATGGTGTTTGATTCGCTCTATGGCCAGATCCGTAAAATGTGCCGGTCCCCAGCCGTCGATTTCAACACGATCAGCAGTGTCTCGAAAGTAGAATGCGTTGTAGTTGCCATGGTTAAAGTTGTACGCCGCCCAGAACCCGTCAAAACCAAGACGGTACGGACCAGGAGGACAGAATGCGTTTTCGACGAATTTGTGCCGCCCGGCCTGGTTGGCCCACAGATGCCACTTACCGATGTAATCACAGGCATATCCTTTAGCCGTCAATAAATGGCCCAGAGTATCATGATTCGGATTAAGCCGCAGTTCGTTAACCACCATGCCGTGAGTGCTGGGGTACTTGCCCGTCCACAGTGTGGCTCGGGTGGCGGCACAGACCGGCGTATTGACAACATAATTATCGAAGCTGATGCCTGTCTTCGCAAGACGGTCAATGTTTGGGGTGACGGCTTTTTCATCGCCTGCGTAACCACACGATTCGTAGCGCAGCTGGTCGGCAATAATCATCACCACGTTGGGTCGCTGAATCTGAGCCGGCGTGAGTCCAGGCCACCAGAAGAACAGCAGAAGCAGGAGCGGGCGAAGGGTCACAGGAATACCTGGTCGGTTTGAGTGGCAATGGGCTAATCTATGCCACGATCTTCTTCAATGTTCCAGAATTTCGCCAGCTGGTCGGCTGCGTTTTCTATGGCGAAGTTTGCTTCAAGACGTTGTCGGGCCAATGCGGCTCGTAGACGGCATCCCTCGGAATTCGACAAAGCTCTGTCGATGGCGGCGGTAAGTGAGGCGACGTCACCAGGCGGCACCAGAATGGAATCTGTCTCGGGGCGCAGCAATTCAGTTGTACCACCAACGTCGGTGGCGATCACTGGTAAACCGCTGGACGCCGCTTCCAGCAAGGTTCGCCCGAATGGTTCCTGGCGAGCCGCATGCACCAGAATGTCTGCGGCATTCATCCAGTCCGGGATGTCGTCCCGGTAACCAGCCATGTGCAGGTGGGGGGCGCAGCCCGCCTGAGTGAACTCCTGCTGAATCGCAGCTTCATAGCCGACGCTTTCCTGCTTTGTCGAATGTCGCTGCCCGACAATGGCCAGGTGAACATCGCCGCGTTTTCGAACAAGGCCGACAACAGCTTTTGCCAGATCCAGCTGACCTTTTCGCAGACAGATCTGTCCCACATTCAGCAAGATGCAGTGGCCCGCCGGAATCGACGGAAATAACCGGGAGCGAAAGAGTGCGCGGTCACGTGGCTGAAACCGTTCGGTATCGACCCCATTATAAAGAACTCGACAGCGCAACGGATCAAGGCCCTGTTGGACGTGAAAATCCAAAGTCGCCTGCGAAACAGCAATCAGACCGTCGTTGCGATTCAGATCAGAAATGACTTTCTTCTTCAGTCGAATGATGTCACGCAGATGACCGGTTCGTTTCAGCTGAGGAAGCGAGGCGGGCGAAAGCTGTCCGGTGAGCCGGGACATAGACAGACTGTTGGCATGCAGTATGTTCGGCCGCAACTCATGCAGCAGCCCTGACAGCCGTTGCGCAATCATGTCGAAGGACAACTTTTCGCCGATGTTATTTCGGACACTGAATTCCCGCAGGGAAATCTGCCGTCGAGACAGTTCGTCGGCCAGCAGGCCGGTACCTGGTGCCAGCGCCGTAAACCGGAACGTACCTGCCGACCGCAGCGCGTCCAGTACGGACAACATCGAATGCTCGCCCCCGTTCAGTGTGGGGAATTCGAACAGCACGGCGACGTGCAGCACGCTGGTCTTTTCTGACATCTTCATCGGAGCCGGAATCGTTTCGATGGCGCCGGTCCGAAACGACCTGACGCTCAGCTGCCCACCCTATGGCACCGCGAGTCCGAAATCAACGGCTCTAGTTCAACAGCCAGTCCACAACTCGCCAGTCCATCCAGCGCTGATCCGGATCTACGCCCTTGCGCCCCACGAACCCCAGGTGGCCGCCATGCTGTGTCAGACACAGTTCCACGTTCAAGGGCAGCTGCAGTTGCTTCAGTGGTTGGGCACAGACCATAGGATCGTCTTCCGCTGCAAGGATCGCCGTGGCCACGGAAATGTTACGGATGAAGTGTCTGGCAGACGCTTCCGCATAATAATGCCCGGCTGAATCAAATCCGGAGGCAGGTGCAGTGTACAGTTCATCAAACTCAAAGATGCTGCGCGGCGGACGTCTGACCCATGCCAGCGGTACGTCCTCGCGCCATTGTGGTTTGTCTGTCAGTTGATCCACCAGTCGACGGGCAAAGTACCAGTCGTAGCGCTGCCCCATTCGTGTCGTTCCAAGCTGCTCAACGCAATGCCTCAGGTCGACGGGAGGGCAGATGGCCACAGCGCGATGCAGACTCGAAGGCAGAGCCGCCGGGTCGTCGCCCAGATATCTAAGCAGCAGGTTACCGCTGAGAGAAAAACCTGCGACAGAAACGGGGGAACTGGGACACAGGCGTTCCAGCATCCGAATCGCAGCTTCCAGATCACGAATCCGACCGGCGTGGTAAGGATTCTCTGCCAGGTATTCGCCGGCACCGCAACCGCGATGATCCATCCGAAACACGCGCACGTTACGGCGCAGAAGTTTCGCGGCGGTTCTGGTCATGTAACCGCTTTGGTGGCAGCCCGCCAGTCCGTGCATCAGAAGGACAACCTGATCGCCGCGAGACCATTCTTCCGGTCTGTCATCATGCAAAACGGACAAGTCGCCGTCCGGAAAGCACAACCTTCGCTGAACCGTACCTGAGATTGCCGGTCGCGCCGGCCGAAAGGCTCCGTAGAAGGTCTGCAGGTGCCCGTTGCTGAGTCCCGCAGCAGGTTCAAATGGCGCAATCGCCGATGGCGGTTCATCAGCCGGCAGGTCAGGGGCTGATCGCGTCTTGGACGGCAACAGGAAGTCGCTGATGATTTTAATTTTGCCTCGCTGTTCAGGCATTCATTGCCACTCGTGCGCCATACAAAGTTAGGGAGGCAAGCTGACGATTTCATGTATTGTCCGATTAAGCGGGCATCTGTCCAGCTGGATTCAACTAATCATCTTCTGAATTCCTGATTCGACTTCAGACGTCGTACGCAGGAGTCATCGTCTGCCCGCAGCATTTCCCGAGTCAAATTAGACAGTCACGTTTGATGTCGAGACTTATGGCAAACCGGGACAAACGGGATAGTTCCCAGACCGCTCACTGTTGTACCAGTCCTCAATAACGCTGTTCCAGGTGTGAACATCTCCCACCTGAATGAATGCGACTTTCACATCGTCAGCGTCAGGATGCCACGCGGCGTATCGCATACCGAACTTACGCATCTGTTTAACCGCTCGCTTTCCAGAGTACGCGATTTCGGCAAAACGAAAGTGTTCCAGTAATACTTCTTTCTGTTCAGCAACGGACGGAGGCGGCGGCAATGGCTGGCCGGCCAGCAGCGCCTTTACCTGCTCAAAGATCCAGGGATTCCCGATGGAACCCCGTGCTGCGGTGACACCCTTCACTCCTGTTTCACGAATCATTCGCACACAGTCTTCAGCGGAGAAAAGATCGCCGCTGCCCAGAATTGTCCTGTCCGGAAAATCGGCACAGAGATCAGTCAGAAAATCCCAGTTACTCGGCCCGTTGTAACGCTGCTGCACAGTCCGTCCATGCACGGTGATTGCAGCAACGCCGGCATCGAATGCTCCTGTGAATATCTGCAGAAACTGATCACGGCTTTGTTCGGTGTCGTCCATTCCACGTCGCATCTTGACGGTGACCGGAACTCGTTCCGGAACAGCGTCCCTGACTTTCCGGACGATATCCAGCGCGACGTCCGGCTGGCCCAGATGAAACCCGCCACGACAACGCCCGAGCGCCTTCCTGACCGGGCACCCGAAGTTAATGTCAATCACATCGAAGCCGGCATCAACCAGACGTGCCGCGGCCGACGGAAACTCTGCCGGATCAGCTCCCATTAACTGAGCACCCGCCGGGTGGTCAGTCTCGGTCACCATCAGAAACCGTTTCGTCCGTGCACGATCCTTCAGAGAATTAACGAACGAATCGATCATGACTTCACAGATCGTATAGGGAGCCCCCATGCGTCGCGCCATCGCGCGCATAGGCCAGTCGCTGTAGCCGCTTAGTGCAGCCTGAACAACAGGAAGATCGAGTTCAAATTGACCAATGCGAAGCATGAGTGACGGTACCAAACAATGACAGTCGGCGAGCGTTTATTCATCCTATCACGACGCGGACAGATTTCACCTGGAATCAGCCGGTGTCGTCCTGGCGGTAACTGCTAAGGCATAGGGTGGACATGAAAGCAACAGTTCCTGATCGAACCTCGGGAATTAAGGGCGTGTCCTGCTGTTATCCTCTTCTGTATGTCGCCAGAATTACTCGTCCCGGAAAAGTGCCACTTCACAGTTTCAAGACATGAGAGACCCGAAATGGACCAACTTGTCTCTGCAGTCAACGATCTGGTTACCGATCACTGGGTCAAATTTGCCACGGCAGCCGGATTCACGACGATTGGCTGGATGATCGCTCGCTGGAGAAATGCCAACGAGTGGAAGCAGCGTGAGTTCTTTCATCGCATTAACTTCTCACTCAATTCCATTCATGAGCAGACGTTGCGAATCCGTACGCTGTGCGAAAAATCCTGCACCGACGTATTTCTTAACGAAACGGCCGTACGGCAAGTGACGGCGGCGGCCCAGCAAACAACACCCGGCAGACCGCTGATCCCCCTTCCCAGAGATGATTACTGGTATTTCCTGAACGCGGTTCTGAATGAACTGTCTGAACAGTTTGCAGCCGGCTTGCTGGCGCGGGAAGCCGGAAAGTCTGTTAACTCCGTTCAATATCTGATTTGTCTGACAAACGAATGTGATGGCGACACCCGCACGCGTAAGATTCGAGCTCTGGTCACACGACGTGATTTATTGACTAAACTGCCTGAACAGAAGCCAGCCTTTGAGAGTCCGCATCACCATATTCGTTGGGAAACGATGCAGCATCTGGCCGAAATGTACGAGAAAGAGCCGTGGCAGTTTCTGAATGTGGAGTTGATCACATGAAGCTCCCGGACGGGCAGAAGGAAGCATTTGCCCTCAACCGGGCAAAACATTGGAGATGCTGGGTTGATTCCGGGGGAAAAAGTCGTCATTCTTCCACGCTTCGCATCGCAATGGGTTGTGGCGTTTCCCTTCCCGAATTGGTCGAAACGCTGAATTGAGTCCCCATATTCGGTCGATGATGTTTCGACCGAGCTGCAGCTCAGCCCGTCAGTTCACTTGTTGACGGTCCTA
>Ga0315332_10002333_pt1 | contig 10548 bp, 8 predicted proteins | sample M110034915metaG_FD_203455 | JGI IMG/M metagenome (GOLD analysis project Ga0315332, IMG submission 203455) | Ammonia-oxidizing marine archaeal communities from Monterey Bay, California, United States - M1 100m 34915 | ecosystem: Environmental > Aquatic > Marine > Intertidal zone | place: USA... | reverse complement strand
TCGTGCGCCCTCATCACGGAACATCTTCACCAATGCCCGCCCAATGCCGCTGCTGCCACCAGTGATAAGAACGACCTTGTGGTGGAGTTCGAGGTTCATGATCTGATGTATTCGAGCGGTGCAACGCCAAGGAAGCCAACGCCGTTGACCGCCTTCCACATAGAGCGGGCAAACACTCAAACTCCGCCGCCGAATCGTTGCGCTTGCGACGATCACGGCTGTGCCCTCGGTTTCCGCGACCACCCGTCCCGCCGCCACTGTATTACGTCATGGCGGAATACCTGCAGAAGTGCCCCATCGCGCCGTCGACTTCGGCACATTCACCACAAACATGCACTATAATGCCTATTTGGAAGAGTGAAATATGCGCTATCTTGCTTGCGAGCAAGGAAGCTGAAGGCGAGACTGGTCGCACTCCGACTTAGGCTCTCTCATCGCAGGCTGCATGACCGACTTCAACCGACACCCCGACAGCTACCACCACTGGGAGCTTCAAATCGATGGCGACATCGCGCACCTGCGCATGAACGTCAACTCCGACTTTCCGTTCAAGGAAGGCTACGAGCTTAAGCTCAACAGCTACGACCTTGGCGTCGACATGGAGCTCGCCGACGCGGTTTCGCGCCTGCGGTTTGAGCACCCGTCGGTAAAGACTCTAGTCGTGGGCAGTGGCCAAGAGCGTGCATTCTGCGCTGGCGCCAACATCCTGATGCTGAAGAGCAGCACGCACCCGTTCAAAGTGAACTTCTGCAAGTTTACGAACGAGACGCGCCTGAGCCTCGAGGACTACAGCCAAAACTCGGGGGTCAAGTCGATCTGTGCGATCAACGCAGCCTGCGCCGGCGGTGGTTACGAACTCGCACTCGCGTGTGATGAGATCCACCTCGTCAACGACAACAACTCGGCTGTGTCACTACCAGAAGTGCCGCTCCTCGGCGTTCTGCCAGGTACTGGTGGCCTGACGCGCATCGTCGACAAGCGCAAGGTGCGCCGTGACCTCGCCGATGTGTTCTGCACAATGGCCGAAGGCCTGCGCGGCAAGAAGGCACTCAAGTGGAACTTCGTCGACGCCATCTGGCCAAAGTCAAAGTTCCACGCAGCGATCGAGACACGCGCAAAGGAACTCGCCGCTGAGTCAACGCGTGCGACTGGCAACGGCATCAAGCTCGACCCAATCAACGCCGAAAAAACCGACACCGGATATTCTTACGAACACGTCCAAGTGGTTGTCGAAGGCGAGAAGCGCCTGGCGACAATCACAATCAACGGACCATCCGGCGATCAGCCGAAAGACGGTGCTGGCTACGAAGCCGCTGGCTGCAATGCCTGGGCCATCAAGGCATGGCGCGAGCTTGATGATGCGCTACTGCAACTGCGCTTCGACCACGAAGAGTGCGGCCTGATCGTGCTACAAACCCGTGGCAACCGCGAAGAGTTGGTCCAAGTCGAAAAGGACCTCGTTGCCAATAAGGACCACTGGCTCTGCAACGAGATCATCCTGCTAATGGCGCGCGTCTGCCGTCGATTCGACCTGATGGCCCGCTCGACCTATGCAATGGTAGACGAAGAAGCATGCGCTGCCGGTGCATTCCTCGAGTTGTCAATGTCGAGCGACCGCATCTACGCCTACGACGGAGACAAGACCGAAATGATCGTTGGTCCGCTCAGCGATGGGGCGCTACCCATGAGCCACGGCCTGACGCGCTTGCACAACCGCTTCCTCGCGACACCCGAGCAAGCAGACAAGCTCGCCAAGGAAGCTCCAACGATGATCGCACCTGAAATCGAGGAGCATGGCATGTGCACCTACCTGCTCGACCCGGTTGACTGGGAAGACGACATTCGCATCGCGCTCGAAGAGCGCGTCTCGATGTCGCCTGACGCCCTCACCGGCATGGAAGCATCACTGCGCTTCGGCGGAGCCGAGAACTGCGACAGCAAGATTTTCGGCCGCTTGAGTGCGTGGCAAAACTGGATCTTCATCCGCCCGAACGCCACCGGCGACACGGGAGCATTGGCGCGCTACGGCGCACCTGAAGGTGCCCAGTTTGACTGGAGAAGGACTTAATCACCATGAGCAACGTCGACCTAGAAGCCAAGATCCCCAACAACGTCGGACTCCGCGACAACAAGCGCCTCACCATGGCGCTTGAGAAGTGGCAGCCCAAGTTCATCGAGTGGTGGAAGAGCACCGGCCCATCGGACTTCAACCAGCACGACATCTACCTGCGCACCGCAGTCGGCGTCGGCAAAGGTGGCTGGGCTCACTACGACTACGTGAAGATGCCGGACTACCGCTGGGGAATCTTCCTCGCGGACAGCCCCGCTGATCGCAAGATCCACTTCGGCGACAACACAGGCAATGACTGCTGGCAAGACGTTCCGGGCGAGCACCGCAATCGCTTGCGCCGCCTAATTGTGACCCAAGGCGACACTGAGCCGGCCTCCGTTGAGCAACAACGGATGCTCGGCCATTGCTGCCCATCGCTCTACGATCTGCGCTCGTTGTTCCAAGTCAACGTCGAGGAAGGACGCCACCTGTGGGCGATGGTCTACCTGCTGCAAACGCACTTCGGGGCGGACGGCCGTGAAGAAGCCGAAGCATTGCTGGAGCGACACAGCGGTGACGAAGACAACCCGCGCATCCTCGAGGCATTCAACTACTCCGTCGACAACTGGCTCGACTTCTTCTGCTTCACGGCCTTCATGGATCGTGATGGCAAATACCAGTTGGCATCGCTCGCTGAATCGAGCTTCGACCCACTAGCACGAACAACGCAGTTCATGCTCGCCGAAGAGGCTTACCACCTGCAAACCGGTGAGAACGGCGTTGGCCGCATCATCAAGCGCACCGGTGAATTGATGGCCGAAGGCAAGGATCCAGCATCCGTCGGCGCCATTCCGCTCGACATCATTCAGCGATACGTGAACTTCTGGTTCACCGGATCGATGGACCTGTTCGGCGGTGAAGACTCAACCAACGCAGCGGAAGCATTCGCCATGGGCCTGAAGGGCCGCTACCGCGAGAGCGATGGCATCTACAAGGATCCGCTGGCACTCAACGTTGGCTACAACCTCGAAGTGCCCAACGATGACGGCAAAGTAGAGACCAAGGAAATCCCGCTTCGCCGCGCGATGAACTCGGTTCTACAAGACGCCTACGTCGCCGACTGCACACGTATCGTCAGCCGCTGGAACCGCGACCTGAAGAAGCTCGGCATCGAGCAAACAATCACGCTCCCTAACCGCAAGTTCAACCGTAACCAGGGCATCTACGCGGGCCACCGCTTCAACCCTGAAGGCGAATCCATCGACGAAGCGACCTGGACCAAGATGCACACGAGCTGGTTGCCGACCGCAGCCAACCGTGATTACGTAACGTCCTGCATGGTGAAGGTCACCGAGCCGGGCAAGTTCGCAAACTACATCGCACCCCCGCTGAAAGGTCCAAACGATCAGCCCGTCGATTACCAATACGTCAAGTTCCACTAGTTCGGCACACCAGAGAATCGAGCGACCCGGGCTACTCCTGACGTCGCGATCGACTCGATGTGCCGCGTGAATGCTTGCACTAGTGGCAGGCTGTAGCGATTCTCGGCTTCGCATAATCGAAGCCAGCAGACCTATCTGCCACGCAATTAAGACCCCCCGATGACCAACCGACTCTGTTACGTCTGCGAAGGCGGCGACTGCACCGAACAAGGCAGTGGCGATCTATTCGACAAACTACGCGACCTCGTCAAGGAGTTTGATCCCGACGAAGAGCGCATCAAGATCCGTCGCTACCCGTGCTTCGGCGCGTGCGAGCAGGGCATCAACGTCACGCTGTATCCCGACAAAGTGTTCTACAGCGAAGTGACAGAAGATGACCTGACTGAGATCGTCAAACACATCAAGGGTGAAGGCGGAGCAGTAGATCGGCTAACGGGCAAGTGCGAGCCAGATGTCGAACAGATCATCTGGGACATGCTCGACAGCCCCTACTAACAGCGGGCGCCCCACGCTCGGCATGTTCATTTCTTAGTCGGCGACATCTTCTGCTGCGAGCCCGCTCCAGGCTCTTCCTCTGCCCTGGAGGGATAAGGGGCCGGCAACTCGAGCATTCCCTTACGGAATGCGTGCACGAACAGCCGAAAGCCGCGCTCGTAGTCTTCAACACCTAGCTCAACGCCTTGAGCCTTGAGGTAGGCGTCATTGAGCTTGGATGCAACTTGTGAGACAGCCTCAACCCGATACTCACGATTGACGTCGGCCAGCGCCTCTAGGTCATCGCGCGCACGCTGCGGCAGATTGCGATACAACCAGTTGTTATCGGAATTGCTGGGCCCATTCATCGCGTACCGCAGCATCGACAAGGCAGTGCTGTAGCGAGCCAATGAATCGTCTGCACGTACACCGGCGACAAAGCTGACCAGATTGGCATCTGCCTCCCCACAGTATCCGAGCACGTGCGCCAACTCGTGACCGCCGATCGCTAGGCGCATGGGCAACGGCAATGCTGCGTCGACATTGGCCTCTAGAGTGAATGGATAACAAACGCCGTAGATGCCGATGGCGATGAAAAGTCCCTCGGGCGGGTGCTTTAAGCATCTCGGCAGAGCAGGAGTCCATCCTTCAAACTCCATCACCAAGTCCCGCGACTCCCTTGCGATCTGCGCAAACGCAGCGACTTCATCAATCGAATCGCCCTCTTTTGGAGCATCGCGTCGCACGACTGCCAACAACCGCAGACCAACATCGCGAACGTGTTCATACTCGACTTGCTCATCTAGCAAGCGCCAACGCTCTTCGATTGGGACGCGGCGATAGCCGATGCCCCACATCAACAGGAAGGCCGCCGCGGTATAAAGCAACACGCGTAGAAACCGTAGCAAGCCGGAGAGACCCAAGGATCCACGCGACAAGCCGCGTTGGCGACCACGGCGCCAGCGACTTACCGCAAGTAACGGCCATACGATCGGCAGCAACAGCAACACCGTCAGAGTCAAAGGCCAGGAGACAAATCCAGTCACCGGCACTACGGCATTCTGAATCCAAGGAAACACGCCTTGGCAATATCCGGCTTCCACCCATGCCGGAGGCAGCGTCAGACTGAGCGCCACCACGAGGCTGGCCCCAATCGCCCACCATGCACGCCGCTTCTTAGGCTGTTCGCTCGTCACGACGACAGCGTAGACCAGAGAAGCTAACGCTGCACGGAACCGAATCTGTCGATTGCATCGAGGTGTGCCCCTCCATGATCCGAGCGACGCCGACGCTCGCATTCACACTGCATCAAGACCTGCTTCTCGGGCCGCTGGGCATACACCGAGCGAAGCACGCCAGCAGTCAGAGGGCGCGGGGCGTGCGCTGTGATCGCCTGCGACGATCACGCGCTACACCTGCTCTGCGCAGGAGGGCGCGAGCCAAGATAGCCCACGCTCTCTTCTCTCTACGAACGGACAGTTCGAGCTACTTGCTCGAGCCCATCAGTTCGCCGACGAGATCCTTCTCTTCGTAGATCTTGGTCAGAGCCTCGATCATGATCGCGGTATGCACGCTGACCGTGCGGTTGATCTCTTCATCAAACCAATAGTTACCCGGCAGCGACTCGATGTTGCCATCGAAGACGAGACCGACAACCTTGCCGTCGCGACTCAGCACCGGACTACCGGAGTTACCACCGATGATGTCACACGTACAAACGAAGTTGTACGGCGTATTCCAATCCATCTTGCCCTTGGCGTCGAGCCACTGCTTGGGCAGATCGAACGGGTGCTCGTTATCGAACGCGGCGTTGCGCTCGTAGAGGCCGTGCACCGTGGTCTTCGGCGAGACCTTGGTCGTGCCAGCTTCGTAGCCTTTAACGGTGCCATAGGTCAGACGCAGCGTGAACGTTGCGTCCGGGTAGTTGGCCGCGCCATACGCTTCAAAACGCGCCTTGTTGATGGTCGTCTTGGCTTCGTCACAGGCCTTGGCGGACTTAGCCATATCACCACGCATGCGCTGGAAGTCCACTCGTGCACCGGTGTGCTTCGCCTTCAACGTTTCCATCTCGGCCGCGATCGTCGCGAACGCCGCCTTAACCTCTTCGCTGCCCGACTTGGCGATCAACTCATCGTCGCGCGCCTTGATCAGAGCCATGCGGTCTTCATCGACGAGACCACTGAGGTGACCGGAGAACGCCTTTAGACTGTTCATCTGGCCAAAGTAGGTGTCACGCATCTCGAATGCGGCTTCTTCGCTCGCCTCCATACGTGCCTTGATAACCCTCACATTGTTGGTCAACAGCGCGACAACTTGTGGCACCCACAGGTCGCGATGCATGACCATCTCGTCGTGAGTCAACGAGCGCTCGGTGCCGCCAGGGTGGCCCGAGACGAACACGAGATCATCTTTCTTCGCGCCGTCGGTATCGAAGGGGAAGAACCACTTCGACGAGTCGATTGGCTTGTCATCTTCGTAAACGCGGAAGAACGCGCAGTCGAGGCACCAGCGCGGGTAGGTGAAGTTGTCGTAGTCACCACCGTAGAAGGCAACTTGCTTCGCTGGTGCAAACACCAAACGCACATCGTCATACACGTGGTAGATGTAGATGCGGTACTGGTTGCCGTCGTAAAGCGGTACTGGTTGCGCATCGAGGTGCGCTTCTTCGTTCGAGTGCGCCTTGCAAAGTTCGGCGAGCGTCTCGTCGACATCGCCGCCATCCTTCTTGACCGCAAGCACTTGCTCGGTGACATCCTTAACGTCGACGAGTTGGCGCAAGACGAGGTCTTTGCCGGGCACTTCACTGCCGAAGAGACGCGAGCTAAAGCCAGGCTCAACCCAATCCTTCTCTGGCGTCGACACCTTTTGGATCGTCGACAGCGCAACGTGGTGGTTGGTCATGACGAGACCGTTCGGCGAAACGAACGAACCCGATCCTCCGGTATCAAAACGAACGGAACCGAGACGCACGTGATCGAGCCATTCCTTCGTCGGCTCAAAGTTGTGCTTCTCCTTCAACGCTTTGAGCGGAAGGGCTTCAAACAACCACATACCTTCTTCAGGGCGGGTTGTCGATTCAGGGAGACTCGTGCCGAGCGCCAACAGCGCCAGGGCGAAGGGGATGACGGGAGTGAAATGCATTGGAGTTATCTACGTGCGCCGTGCCAGTCTGCGATCGGCGGGCGGCGCATCCTAAGGATTCCAGGCCGCTGAGGCACGCATCGGCTGGGTTATGGGCATGGATTGGTGGTCAAGAGGAGGCCACTGACTGACCTGAAAGCCGCATTTAACGCAAAACGCGGCGTCCCCGGCCAAAGCCAGAGACGCCGCGTTTTGCGGTGCCCGAGCAGACGAACTGCCAGCGGGCGAGTCTTCAGGACGAAGAGATCAGAGACGGCTATTTATTGCCGGCTTCCATCTTCGCGACCAACTCTTCGGCGATCTTCGTAGCAGCTTCGCCATCGTGGCCGCGGTAATGAATCTTCATGTTCTCGTCGAGGATGACCACCGTCGGCCAGCCGGCGACAGCCCAATCCTTGGAGATCTCACCACCGTTGCCTTTGTTCTGGAAGCTGCGCCAGTTCAACTTGTTCTTAGCAATAGCTGCCTTCGCCTTCTCAACGGTCGAGTCACTGTTGACACCGATCAAAGCAAACGGCTTGTCCTTCATCTCTTCCACGAGCGACCGCTCGTGTGGGTACATGGCCCGGCATGGGCCTCACCAATCCCCCCAGAAGTCTAAGAAGATGACCTTGCCCTTGTAGTCGGACAGCTTGAACTCAACGCCATCGAGGTCGATGCCAGCGATATCAGGAGAGTCACAGCCAACGCCGTACTTCTCGCGTAAGTTGATCGCGCCACGAATTTCCTTGGCGAGGCCTTTGTCTTCGACAGCATCAGCAGCTGCGAGCAGCGCCTTCTTGGCAGTGCCATACTCAGCGCCGTCACGATCAGCCGTTTCGATTGAGCCCTTGTGACTCGCCAGCAAAGCCCAACCACGCACGTCAGCGTTCTTGCTGTCAAGCAGGCGCTTTTTGGTGCTGGCGGCAAACTCCGGGCTGATCATGCGATCGAGGTAATCGAGCATGCGCCCCATCTGCGCCAGCGCTGGGCTGTCGATGTGCGAGTTCAACATCTGCTCGATGCCACTCTTCTGCGCGTCCTTGTCAGTGCTGAACTGAACAACCAACATCAGAAACTGGACGGCATCATCGGTGCCTGCGAACTGCGCCGCAAACTCGGCAGCCTTCTTTGCGACAGGACCGTAGTCCGGACGCATCGAGACCGCTTTGACAGGCTTACCGTCATCATTAGCGGTACCTTCTCGGGCCTTCTTGATGCTGGCACGCCAATCGGTGTATGCCTCCTGCTGCATCTTTTGGATTACAGCAGCACAATCGGCGGCGCTGGCTTTCGCCTGCGCTTCGGGTTTGGGATCGACAGGATCTTGCGCTGAAGCAAAGCCAAGCAGCAAGGTACCTGTCAGGACGAGAGCAATTCTCATGACTGGGATCTCTAAGGGAAACAAACGAGCGCCGACGACGACGCAATGAGATCGATCAGCATGGCCCTATCCACGCCTGCGAGCAACCAAGGCCGGACAGATCCCGGCCCCTGTTACACGGATGACAACACTGGCAGGCAGTAATCGGTGACTGGGGCGCTGCGACCCTCCATGAAATGCGCCAGCAGTCAGCTCACTGCAAATCCGTCAGCGTGAGCGGGCGAACCGACGGCCACCATCACGATCGATTCACGATGAGTCTTCACCGCCCAGCGCTGGCTTCGAGGAACTCGACGCAACCACCACGCCTTCCGCGTGGCTTCCGAGGTCGGATTTGCGCTTGGGGTCTTGCCACTATCCAAGTCCACCAAACGCACAGGAACAGCCGCGAGCGCTGTTGTTCGACTTCAGCAAAGTAGCCATAGACATACATATCCAAATCCGCGGTCGCCCCCACGCCACCGAGGATATGGAACGAACCCGAGAAGGTACACAGGTCTAAACTCGCGTGATGGGCGCGCCCCCCCTAGGATCCGCACGTGCAATCGCCCGCCCTGTTGCTTCCGCCCCGTTCATCTACCGAACCCGAGGGCCTCAATGAATACCGCTCGCGCGGTGGCTATGACGGTTTAGCTATCGCCAAGAACAAGGGGGCAGCATGGCTGCGCCAAGAAGTCGAGGCCTCTGGCTTGCGCGGACGCGGTGGCGCGGCCTTCCCGACGATTCGGAAGTGGCAACTCGCAGCAGATGCTGCCGGCGAACAAAAATATGTCGTCGCAAACGGGGGAGAGCACGAACCGGGCAGTAACAAAGACCGGTATCTAGTCGAACGCCATCCACACGCAATCGTCGAAGGGTTGGCACTCGCCGGGATCGCTACCGGCGCCACCAAGGGCTACCTCTACCTGATTGAGGACATGGCTGGGCCGCGAGCGAGCGCGGAGATGGCATTGCGCGAAGCCCACGAAGCTGGGCTACTACCCTTCCCAATTGAGATCCACTGCGGCCCAACGACGTACGTCGCTGGCGAAGAAACCGCGGCGCTAAACTCAATCGAAGGCGAGCCAGCAAAACCGCGCAAAAAGCCGCCTTTCCCGGGTGAAGCGGGCTTGTTTGGCAAGCCAACGACAGTCAACAACACCGAGACGCTCGCACACGTCGCATGGATCGCACGCAACAGCGGCGCAGAGTTCGCGACCATCGGAACTGACGAAAGCAAAGGCACACTGCTATTCACGTTGTCCGAGCAAGTGGAGAATCCAGGCGTTTACGAACTACCGTTCGGCGCAACCTACCGTGACCTGATCGAAGGCTGCGGCGGCGGGCTAAAGGACGGGCACACCGTTCGCGCAATCTTGCCGGCGATGTCGGCGGCGTTCTTGGATGGCGCGCACCTCGATGTGCCAATCGCCTACGAAACGCTCAGCCCACTTGGCAGCTCACCTGGATGTGGCGGCGTGCGCATCGTCGATGAAACCACCGACGTTGTCGCGCTGACGCTCGAGATCGCTGAGTTCTTCATGAAGGAGCAATGTGGCCAATGCCCACCATGCCGCATGGAGACCAATCAATTCGTGCACATCCTCAAGGCTGTGCAAGCGAGCAAGGGTCCTGGCTACGACGCCAAGATGACGCGACTCGCCAACTTTTCCAAACGGAAGGGCCACTGCTCGCTGATCGAAATGGCGGCTGCGCCAGTAATCAGCGCGTTGTCGTGCTTCGCCAATGACTTTGCCGAGGCCGCGGGGCCCGGCGCACAGGAATCCTGAGTGGCCTTTTACTACGTCGCCTGCACCCTCGGTCTCGAAGAAGTTCTCGCCTACGAACTGCGTGAACTAGGCGCTCACCGCGTCGACATCCGCCGCGGCGCGTGCGCATTCGAAGGAGATCCAGTCACCGCCTACCGCGCCTGCCTATGGTTGCGTTCTGCTATCCGCGTGCAGGAAGAACTCATCCGCGGCCCAGCTCGTAGCCGTGAAGAACTCTACGACCTAACCTCGTCGATCGACTGGTCACTGTTCATCGAGGCCCAAGGAACACTCGCGATCGACGGCTCGGTGCGCGACTGCAGTTGGGCC
>Ga0315332_10002332_pt1 | contig 10548 bp, 5 predicted proteins | sample M110034915metaG_FD_203455 | JGI IMG/M metagenome (GOLD analysis project Ga0315332, IMG submission 203455) | Ammonia-oxidizing marine archaeal communities from Monterey Bay, California, United States - M1 100m 34915 | ecosystem: Environmental > Aquatic > Marine > Intertidal zone | place: USA... | reverse complement strand
GAAGAGGACGAGCAGGTAACAACGGCGTAGACGGCGTCTTCAGTTCGTGCCGACAGAAAACGGTATATCTTCAGCGTATCACGAAGACGAGATCATGGCGCGGTGGCCGGACAACAAGAAATCCAACGTCGTAATGCTGGCGTTGATCTTCTTGCTGTTCCCGCTGCTTGCATGGCTGTGTGCATGGTTCGTGAACGGGTAACACGCAGGGGCCGGCTTCGTTTGCACCTTCGCAGCTTGGTCCCGAACCCCGGTTCGGGACCGCATAACTTCAGAGTTCCGGAGCCGGGGAGCAAGGCACTGCCATCACGATGTTAGATGTTCCTGATGCCATATGTGTGAAAACCGGCTGCCGGCTCCAGGACGTCAGACCGCGTCGGCTTGCGGGCCGCCCCGCAGTGTGACACGGAACCAGCATCCTTCGGAAGTTTCCATCAGGACGACGTCGCCACCATGCAATCTTGCCAGTTCGCGGGCGATCGACAGTCCGATGCCTGTGCCAGCGGCATAGCTGAGCGTATTCGACACTCGCGCAAACGGCTGGAAGATTTCACCTCGTTTTGAAGCATCCACGCCGGGGCCTTTGTCGATGACATCGATTGTCAGTCGGAATGACGAAGTGGTGGTGGCCGATGGTTCATGTAACGTGCCACTGACCGACTCGAACCGGGACACCTGACTTTCAATACGCAACAGACCACCGGAGGCTGCGTATTTCTCGACGTTGCTAACAAGATTACCGAGTATCTGCTCCACGAAGTCCGGATCCAGCAGCATCGTCTGCCCGGCATTGAGTTCCAGCTGAACATCAATTCGCTGTTCGCCAAAAGCCGGCTCAAAACGGTCAAGAATCGTTTGAATGAGTCGATCCGGAATCTCTTCACCAAGCTGGAGTTGCAGTGTCCTGCGTTGCTGACGGGCAAACGTAAGGACGTTCCCGATCAATCGACTAAGACGCTGCCCTTCTGAAAGGATGATGTTCAGACGCTCTCGTGGTCGCGCTGTTCCTTCGTCCTCCATTCCATCCAGATCACGGTCCAGCAGCTCCGCGTACATGCGAATATTCGTCAGTGGTGTCTTCAATTCGTGTGAAACCTGGTTTACGAAACTCACCTGCTCGGACGCCTGCCGCATGTCGCGCGCGTACTCTCGAATAAACAGAACTGAAATGACGGCCAGCACAGCCGCCACCGCACACAGTCCTGCGGCAAGGGTAAAATACACACTGCGACCGGTTCCGGCAGTCAGCTGATCTTCCGGCACAAAACACTGCAGTCGCCATGACGCCAGCGGCGCCACTACGGAAACCTCACACAATGGCTGCGCATAATCAGGTTCAAAACTGCCCCACTGATAGACAGATTCGGCCGACGTGTTAACGAGTCTCACACGAGTAGCAACCCGTCGCACGTTTTCTGTCGCGCTGTCAACTGTTACCGGCAGGTGAGCGACAAGGTCTGCCATCCACCGAGCGCGTTCCAGTGCACAGCCGACAATATGTCCGGAGGACCGCCGTTGCCAGTAGATCAGGTTTAAGCCTCGGTCCCAGTACCAGACGAACCAGCCTGAGGACTCCGTGAACTCAGCAATGTTCTGTACCGGAGCAACACGGTATGCGTCCTCGACCAGTTGCGAAGGAGCCTGAACCTGCTGCTGTGCCTGCAATTCCTGCATGACCTGCGGCACTGGCGACGGAAATGTCCGTGAAGACGTCGAAACGCGTCGCTCTCGGATAGCCGGACGATTACCTTCCTCAGCAGAAGGTTCACCGGAAACGTTTTTCACGTGTTCCGATCTCACAATCGCTTCTTTCAGATCCCTGCCAGTGAACATCTTTGCCGCCTGGACCAGAAACAGGCGTTCCCTGCCATTCAGACTTTCGATGTCACCTGGATCCGGATACGTAATCCGTCCTGATGGACTCAACACAAACATCTGCAGTATGCTGGGCTGAGTGCGAATGACCTGTCGTAGTTGCTTGACATCAAAGTGATCGATCGCGGTGATTTGGTTCAGCGAGCGTTCCGTGTTTTCAAAGAATAGTGCGACGTTGGCATTCACGTCATGCAGCCGGACTTCCATCAGCTGGCGAAATCGCTGTCGCACGACGATCTGCTCGCTTTCGGCAACGCGCAATGCGGCCCATGTCAGGGCCGTCAGCGGCAGAACGACGATCATCACGATCAGGATTAACGGGCGACGTTTCATGTTGCGATATTGTATCGATTTCAGGTCCTGACGTGAAAGAAGCCCGACACGTTCATGTGCCGGGCTTCAAAATTCTGTGGACGGAGCTCTGCCCGGTTTCAACAAGACACTTTCCTGTTGAGTCAGGATTATTGACCAACCAGGGTGGATTCTTGATCCGGAGCGTTAGTTTACAACCTCTGAGCCGTAAGCCCCGTCAGCATCCTTAACGTGCGGTCGTTTGTCATTTGTCCTTCAGCGTCGGGGCATTGCTGGCACGTTGCTGCACGTCTACAGCATTCTGATAATACCGCAAACTCTTGCGGGCCAGGTTGGCCTTCACATCTTGATTACTGGTGACGCCCTGCAACTGTTCAAGTTGAAAGCCATTCTGTTTGGCGAGCTCCTTCAGTCGAAGAGAATCTGTCGGACAAAGCATGGCATTGACGTTCAGATAGTCAACGTTTTCCTTGAGAATCTGGCGACACTTCATCAGATCTCCTTCATCAAGAAACTTGGTGGCCAGCTTGTTCTGTTCGCTGGAAAACAGAGCCACAACGTCGGCCATAGCCTTGTGGTTCAGACTGGCTGCCACCTTTTTGTCATTGTCGCTGAACGAGGTCCTGACCCCACCGGACAGCTTGTCACTTTCATGCGTCTTCATGTTTGCGTAGGTGACAGATACAGTCGCCAGTTTAAGATTGCTGCCCGTCTCGGCTGCTGCAAGCTCCACTTCGACAATAACATACTTGTCCTGTTCGCTGTAAATCTGCGCCAGTCGAGTAACGATGTCCTGGCCGTTAATATCGGCATCGTTCCCGAGAACGCGTACCGGCCGAATGCCCTTTGGTATAGAGATCCTGACGTCAACCTCCTGAGCCACGACAGACAGCACATCATCAAACTCGCGGCGAAAAATATCCACAAGTTCAGATGCGTCTTCGATAAATAGATGATTGCCACCGCTGGCCCCGGCCAGTTGCACCATCAGGTCTTCGTTATAGCCCAGCCCGAGTCCCAGCGTGGACACGCTGATGTTTTCTTTGATCAGCGACTTGCCAAGACTGCCAAGTTCGCCGGGTGAGGACGGTCCGACGTTGGCGAGTCCGTCAGACAGCAGGATCACGCGGTTGACGCGTTCGCGATCCAGGAATTTTCGTACTTCTGCGGCCCCCTTGCTGACGCCAGCGAACAATGCTGTATTTCCACCCGACGCAATACCGTTGATCGCCGTAATGACTGCCTGCTTGTCGGTCAGCTTTGTGGACGGAACAAGCACATTGACCGTTGAGTCATATGTGATAATTGACACGATGTCGTCGGGACTCAGCAGTTTGATGGCATCTATCGCCGCTTCACGTGCCCGCTTTATCTTTTCTCCCTGCATCGATCCCGATTTGTCCATAACAATTGCCAGATTGACACCCGCGCGTCTTCTGTCTGACTCCAGCTTGAACCCTGCCAGACCGACACGAATCCATGTGGTCTGTTTCTGTCCCGATTTCAACACGCTGTACACCGGCGACACATCCAGCCTGACCTGGTGAGTGTCGGCAAGTGCCCCACCACCCAGTAGACACATCAACGTCATTACTGAAAAATTCTTCATCGTCTGCCTCCTTTTCCTTCTGGAAATTCTAACCACTTGCTGCCGCACACCGTGACATCGGAACGTCAAATAACGTTGTCAGATCGCGGTCGTGTTTCAGTCGAAACATTTATTAGCCCGTGCATTAGACGCAACATCGTCAAATAAGTGGTCAGGCCCCTGTAAGAAGAATGTAAGACATTTGTCAGCTTCCGACGTGCGAACGCCTGAGTTCACAGACACCCGCGGACTCAGTGTCCGGCCATCATAAAACACGGCATCAACGGTACCACGTCGTAAAGCAAGACGCTCTGTGATCCTCAAAAACCAATGCGTGAGAGCGAATGCTCGTTCCACAACAGGGGGCAAACCGAATCCGCAACGGATTACGTTCTGAGGCCGGAATTTGAAACGGCAACGGTCGTTGCCGGTGTCAGATTGGCCTGATCGGGTCGTCACTTCGTGTGCCGAGTTCCCGCAATATTCATAACTCATTACAACACAACATGTTACGGCTGACGCGATGTGTCCGCTCGGTATTGACCCTGTTTCACGTCTGACCGTATAGTTCGCATGTAAATGTGTTGTGCAACAGATGTTGGGGCGAATTCACGCTCGCACGTCAACAACACCACTCCCGTCTCTCAAAGCATTCTGCTTTCTCAAAGTGTTCTCACCTTACTCCCGCCTCACAATGCGCCAGGCTAACCGGTGCATTGCGTCGTCCCACCCCATGCTTTTTGCGTTTCGCGCATTCAGGTTTGTCGTACTGACAGCGATGCTGCCGGCATCCGCTTCGCTGGTGTGCGCTCAGACAGAAGTCGAGCCGGTTCAGCCAGACATCTATGAGACCGTTCAGGTGTCTGCTGCACACGAAGAATCGTGGCAGATGGGAGACGTCAAGGTCTTCGCGTTCAAAGGCGGGCACAGCGCAGATGGGTTGGCGCAACTGCGTCAGGGCACGCTCAGTCTGTCTGGCGAAAGCATCGTTGTTTTCGATACGACAACTGCGGACGGGCACGCAATTCGTGCTTACGCAGAAGGACACGTTGTTTATCGGGATAATGAGCAGTGGCAGAACAAGCAGTCCCATACCGTCCGACTGCGGTCGCAGAATGCCATTCAGACGGATAGCGGCGCGTCTCACCAGGGTGACGCACGTACGGCGCCAAGCAGTCTTGTTCAGCGAGCCATCAGTAGACTGAATCCTGCTCAACAGCAACTCACTCCGGTGGGGCTGCAGGTCAGTCAGGATTCGTTTGTACCACCGCAGTTTGAACGCATGCCGGAGGCAGTCACTCCGTTGTCCAGACGCATACAAATCCGCCCTCGTTCGAACGAGCAGTTACAGATCGAATCATCGCAGTCCCGCGACACAATTCCGGCTGAACAGGTGTACGTGATCAGGGGAGGCGCCAATGTACTGGTGGACGGTGTGGCGATCGACGTCGCAGGACAGACATTGCGCCCCGGAGTCCTGGACCTTTCGGCCGATCAAATCGTAATCTGGACGGAAGCGAGCGAAAGCGACGAACTTTCACTTCAACAGGATGTTCTTCAGACGGCAGGAAAACGCTTTCAGGTTTATCTGGAGGGCAACATCCTTGTTCGCCTCAAGGACAACACGATCACTGCAACTCATGCGTTTTTCGATGCCAACAATGACCGGGCACTTCTGCTGAACGCTGAGATGCGGGCATTTCTCCCCCAGACAGGTGGTTCGGTACGAGTGCGAGCTGCAAGGCTGCGGCAGTTGTCTGAAAATCGTTTTCATGCTCAGAATGGATGGACGACAACCAGCCCGTATGGAAAGCCGGGGTATCGAGTCCAGGCCAGCGATATCTTTGTCGAGCCTGGCCCGATTTCTCCGTTCACGGAACTCGATCCGATCACCGGTCAGCCGATTCATGGTCAGCCGATGTGGATCACCGCGATGAATTCACAATTCATCGTCGGCGACACACCACTCTTATGGTTGCCACGACTAACGGCCCCCGCAGAAGACCCGAACATTCCGATCCGCCGGGCGGCCGTAAAGCACGATCGTGTATTTGGTCTGCAGATCAAGACTGTCTGGAATCTGACGAAAATTCTTGGCCAGTCCAAACAGCGAGGAACACAGTGGGACCTGCTGACCGACTATCTTTCAGATCGTGGCCCCGGCGCGGGCATCAATGGCGAATACAATGTCCGCAATAACATGGGGCAGGCGACAGGCAACGTGTCCATTTATTATCAATACGACGACGGAAATGACCGTCTGGGTCTTGATCGTATGGCCGTCCCGCCCGATCACATGCACCGCGGCGAGGTCACGTGGCGACACAAGCAGCAACTTCCGGGCGATGCTCTGCTGTTTGGCGAAATCGGATATCTTAGTGATCGAAATTATCTGGAGTCATTTCAGGAAAATCGCTTCGATAACGATAAGGACGCCGAAACGATCCTTGGTATCCGAAAGGACTCTCAGATATGGAGCGGCTCGTTGTGGGGACGAGTCCGCCTGAATGACATCGAAGCCACGACGGACTGGCTGCCACGAGCGGACATATTCGGATTCTCTCAGCCGTTATTTAACGGACATGCGTACTGGAGTTCTCACTCCAGCGTTGGATACGCTGACCTGCAGAAGGGAGATCCGCCCAACAATATCGCTGTAGATCCATACACGCCTCTGGGGCTGCCATACGTTCAGGCCGCGTCGGGCCTTGTGGCGATGACACGCCACGAAATCGATGCCCCGTTTCTATTGGGGCCGGTCAACATAAACCCTTTCGTGATGGGCGAAGCGGCAACGTGGGACGAAGGCCTGAACGGCCAGCAGGACATTGGTCGGTTCGTTGCCAGCGGAGGCGTGCAGGCTCATCTGGCCGCCACAAAAATCATGCCCTTTGTACGCAGCGAACTCTGGAACGTGAATGGTCTGGCACATAAATCTGATACGTATCTTGAATATCGCATCACAGATTCCTCTGAAAATCTGGCTGACATCGCTCAGTACAACGAGATCGACGACAATGCCACAGAGCGATTCCGTGGCAGGTATCCATTGCAGATATACGGCGGTCTGATTCCCAATGAATTTGACCCTCGCAATTACGCCGTCCGCAACGGAGCCGGACTCTGGACCAGTGCGCCGTATCACGAACTGGTGAGCGATCAGGAAGTGCTTCGCCTGCGATGGAGAAACCGACTGCAAACTAAAGTCGGGCCTCGGGAATCTGCCAGAATCCGGGACTGGATGATCTGGGAGAGTGGCCTGAGTTACTTTCCAGACGCATCTCGCGACAACTTTGGCGAGCACGTCGGGTTGATCTACAGTAACTATCGCTGGAACATCAACGATCGGACAAGTCTGCTGGCAGAAGGAATTGTTGACTTGTTTCAGAATGCTCAGGAGAACTGGAGCCTGGGACTCCTGAGCCAGCGCAGTTCACGTGGCAGCCTGTACGCTGGCCTGCGGCAGGTCAAAGCAAAGAACTATCTCGACAGTCAGACTGTCGTCGCGAGTTACAGCTATCAAATGAGTCCTAAATGGATTTCGACAGCCTCATTCGCCTACGACATCGCTGTTAGCGAATCACGCGGTTCATCCATCACCGTCAGCCGAGTCGGACTGGACTGGGTGTTGCATATTGGTCTGGGTGTCGATACGAGCAAGGACAATGTCGGCATTGCCTTTTCGCTGGAACCGCGATTCGGTCCGCCGACGCCGACCAACCTAAGCTACCTTCTGGGCCTGCAGCGCTGACACAGGTGTACGACGCGCACCATCACTGACGTTGTGAATCGGTCAGAGACAGTAATCATCACTGCTTGGCGCGAGCACCAATGCAATAGAGCACTCTGTCGGATCTCAGAAATAACTGTCCTGATGATGGCGTGATCGAAGCTCTGAAGATTTCATCAGCATGCGAACCGACTTGGTTAACTGCTACGATTTCCATGTCCGCACCTGGCTTGATTGCGAAGACCTGACCTTTCTCACTCACAAAGAAAGCCACTCCGTCCCACGTGACAGGTGTGGCGCAAAACTGTCCGATCGTGGCCGCTTCGGCCACTCGACGACGCCATTTTTCTTCTCCCGAGGTGACGTCGTAAGCGGTCAGGGTGGCGCGCCGCATGTCCATCACGAGCGAGTTTCCACCAACGACAATCGGCGACGGCAGATCGCGCGAGCTGTTTCTGGGTGAATGCCAGACCATGTGAGTATCTGTCACGTCGCCGCTCCCACCCGGGCGAACAGCGTAAGTATCGCCGCGCAAACCACACAACACGTGCAACAGGTCACCCGCTGGCGTCACAGTCGGTGTGCCTCGGCCGGAAAATCCCTTGCAGAACCAAAGCTCCTTTCCGGTTTGCGGATCGTAAGCTCGCACACCGTGATGACCATTAACGACAACTTCATCGTGGCCGTCGACGTTGATCAGAATCGGCGTACTCCATCCGCGAGCATCGTCACGTTTTGTCCGCCAGATCTCCTCACCCGTCGTTTTGTCAAGACCTACGATGAAGGCATCGGCGTCAGCGTCACAGTTTTGAATCACCATGTCTCTCACCAGCAGCGGTCCGGCGGCCGTGCCCCAGGGTCCTTCGAATCTACCCAGATCCTTATTCCAAAGCAGCTGACCATCGACGGAATAACAAAACAATCCGCCGCCCCTGCCAAAAAACGCATAGACTCGTGCACCGTCGGTCACGCACGTGGCAGACGCCCAGCCGTTCATACCGTGACTCTTTTCCGGTTCCCCCGTCCATGCGACGTGACTCCACAGCACGCTGCCATTCCTGCGATCAATACCCATGACCACGCGTTGACGGCCGTCTTCCAGCGCCGACGTCAGGAAGAGTCGGTCACCGGAAACTACGGGCGACGATTGTCCACGGCCCGGTAACGGTGTTTTCCAGACGACGGATTCCGGCCCCCACTTAACAGGCAACCCCTGTTCTGTCGCGTGTCCGTTCTGCAGCGGACCACGCCACCCGGACCAGTCTCGATCTGCGGATTGAACGCGACAGGCACAGGCGACGATCAAGAAAAGTGGCAGTAGGCGGTGAGTAATCGATAGCACTTTGAAATTTCCTGTTTCGGGCCAACCGGTCAATAGATCGTATTGCAGTGTAATTTGAGACGCCACCAAAAACGACTGAAAGGTCTTCACCCTTCAGCTGATTGCAGCAATGAAGGAGTCTGAATCGTGCGGAAGCATAAGGTGACAGACTCAGAACAACAGTGACTTCAATCCGTCAGCGGCAACGACACTCGCCAGCCACGCTCCGGCCACGGCTACAACGATTCCCGCCGCACACATCATCAGAAACTCCGTGCTGATCAGAACGGCGATGGTCCAGCGACTGCAACCAAGCTTGTGCATGGTCCGGATTTCGACCGCCCGCAAACGAACCGACAACGACAATACCAGTGCCAGCAACAGTGCAGTCACCGTGGCGGATAACAGTGAACTCAGCCATACCAGTCGCTCCACTCGAAACACAATGTTCAACAGATCCTGCACAACTTCCGTTGGCTTGACGCACTGAGCGAAGTCGCGACGTTCTGTCAGATACCTGCCCAGCAAAAGTGTTCTGCTCTTGCGGTCTGATGGCTGAGCAATCACGGCTGAAACCGGAAATGTGTCTTCGTCTCCATGGAAATGAAAGCTGTCGATGTTATCTGCGGTGATTTCCGTGAAGGGCAGAACTGCTGCACTGGCAGTCACGTTGGTGTCCGTCTTCTCCAGCAGTGCGCCATCTTCAGCATCCTTCAGCGCCTGGTGACCGTGTCCGATGCCGTCGATAATCCATGCCGTCTTGATATCAACAAACACAACGTTGTCGTCCGGCGAATGCGAAGGAGCCAGCACACCAACGACGTTCATCTTCAGCGGATAGTTCCCCGCCAGATTAAAAGCATTTTGAGGAGCCGACAAAATGCAATCGCCAGGCCCCAGCTGCATTCGAGCAGCAACGTCGCAACCGACAACACAGTCGCCCAGCATGGACAGCCCGAGTCCCCGGGCGACGCCCAGCTGGCGGAATTCGAAGTATTCAATTGTCGTGCCGACGATCGGTACACCGGTCACATGGTTCACCGACTGAGTACGGTACTGCACGTGAACGGGAATGGGCGTGGCGAAGCCGGTGTTCTGAATGTAGTCGGCCTCAGCCATCGTGGTCTGATCCGGAGAAACACTGTCGAAGTACAAACCATGCAGAGCCAGATCAATACGGCTGCCCCTGGCCCCCACAATCAACGGTGTCGCAACAGCCCTGGCAATAATATCTTCACGAAACTGGTTCAACAGCAGTCGGACCGTAACGGGCAGCCACAGCGTCAGCGCCAGGCACAGCACAATCGTGGCCGCACGACCGCGATACCACGTGAGCGACCGAACAGCCAGATAGAGTGCATGCCGCCAGTTCATTCCCACACCTCCTCGGCACAGGACGCCGGCTCGGAGGTGGTCAGAAACTGCTCAAAATCGATGACACGGTCAAATCGATTCAGCAGTGAATGGTCGTGCGTGACCATCATCACAGTGGTATCGTTTTCTCGAGCAGAACTGAGCATGAGTTCCAGAATCTGGTCAGAGGTTGCCGGGTCCAGATTCCCTGTGGGTTCGTCCGCCAGCAGAATGGCCGGCCTAGTCAGCAAAGCTCGACATATGGCCACCCGCTGCTTTTCGCCCTGAGACAGATTAGTCACCGGCTTGCGCAAGTGGTCCGCCAGTCCCGACTGTTCAAGCAGATGTTCCGCCCGTTTCCGAGTGGCG
>Ga0315332_10002330_pt1 | contig 10551 bp, 12 predicted proteins | sample M110034915metaG_FD_203455 | JGI IMG/M metagenome (GOLD analysis project Ga0315332, IMG submission 203455) | Ammonia-oxidizing marine archaeal communities from Monterey Bay, California, United States - M1 100m 34915 | ecosystem: Environmental > Aquatic > Marine > Intertidal zone | place: USA... | reverse complement strand
TAGAAGTAGATGACAAAGCAAATTCTGCTGGAATAGTTATTGATGCTATACGACTGGCAAAAATTGCGCTTGATCGAGGTATGGGAGGCCCAATCATTCCTGCATCCGCATATTTGATGAAACATCCAATACAACAGATGACAGATCCTATTGCAAAAACTGAAATTGAAAAATTTGTCGCTGGTGAATAAAAATTATTTTTTTCTAGCACTACAAAGTTTGTTACCAAAGTCAAAATTACTTGTTCACATTAATTATGCAACTCTATATCCAATAATTTGTATTGGTTCATGTAAAGAAAGTTGAGATTTTTGGTTTCAAATCATTTGGATTCAAAAACACGATCGTAGATTTTGAACCAGGGTTGGTATCTATATCTGGTCCAAATGGTTCTGGTAAAAGTAATATCTTAGATGCAATTACTTTCGCGTTAGGTGAAAACCGATCGAAAATTATGCGTGCTCCAAATTTGCGTGCTCTCATGCATGATGTTGAGGGTACTGCAAGACGTGGACCAAAAATGGCTAGAACTAGTGTTCACTTTGATAATTTAGATAGAAAGATTCCTGTTGATACTGATATTGTTACAGTCACTCGAGAGATGAATGACAAAGGTGATAATATTTACTATCTTAACAAAAAGAAAGTCATACGTTCAAAAATTCTTGATTTAATGGAAATTGCCAATGCAGGTCTAAATCAAATAAACAATGTTCAACAAGGAACTGTTACAAGAATCTCTGAAATGACATCTGAGGAAAAAAGAAATGTGATAGAAGATTTAATTGGACTTTCTGCATTTGATGAAAAGAAAAAAGAAGCAGAAAAACAGCTAAATGATGCTGATCATAAATTAGAGATTGCAATGGCCAAAATGGGGGAAGTAAAGAAAAGAATTGATGAATTAGAAGAAGAGAGAAATAAAAAACTCCGGTATGATCTTCTTGAACGTGAACTAAATCGTTATCGTGCAATATCTGCTGCATCAAATCTGAAAACAATCAAATCTGAAAAATCATCAAAAGATAAAACTCTCAATTCACTAAATTCTGAAATAAAGCATCTTGAAGAAGAGCGGAATATTATTAGAAAAGATAGTTCTGAGATACGAAAACAAAAAACTGAATTTATGGGAGAGGTTAATGCATTCAACAAATCAAAATCAGAAATTGAAACAAAATTAAGTTATGAACGACGAAAATTTGATGAAGCTGATAGTTTATCAAAAACTAATACTAATCGTTTAACTGAGATTGAGAAAAATCTCCCTAATCATAAAGTCAACCTTGATTATTTACAAATAGAAAAATCATTTTCTGAATCACAACTAACTTACTTTAAGGATGAAATAAAAAAATTACGTGAAATAGAAAAATCATTTGATGATAAAACAAATAATCTTAAAACACAAAAAACTGAAGCGTTACGAAAACAATCTCAAGTAATTACACAAAAACGTGATGTTGATCAAAAAATTCAACGTTTAACAGACAAAATTACTGCAACTAAACTTGCAGTTGGAGAATTTAATTCACATTCAACAAATGGAAATGAAAAAATTTCATCCAACCAGGAAAAATTTAATGCACTTGTACAGAGTCTTGAAACACTTGAAAGACAAAAAATAAAACTTGAAAGAATAATTCAAAATCATAAACAATCTATTTCTGAAATTAATTTAAGAATAAAAAAATTCACTGATGAAAAACTAAAATCTGAAAATGATATGCATGAACTTTCTGAATTAATCGATGCATCATCGAAAGGTGCAAACAAATATGAAACAAAAATTAAATTTGCAAAAGGAATAATGCATGAAGATTACTCTATATCAAAACTCAAACACAGTACGCAAGATTTCGGTATAGAAGGTTTAGTTTATGAAATACTTTCTTGGGAAAAAAAATGTGAACGAGCAGCACTTGCAGTTTGCTCTGATTGGATTAAAGCTGTAGTTGTAAAAGACTTTGAATCTCTTATGACCCTTGCAGAATTTGTTACTGACAAAAAACTACCCAAATTAAAAATTATTCCATTAGAAGCGATTCCTGAAGTAAAAATTGAATTACCAAAACAAAATGGTGTATTGGGAATATTATCTGATTATGTAAATTGCGAAAAAACTTTCTTACCTTTGAAAAATTTTCTTTTTGGAAATGTTGTTTTAGTTGAATCAAGAAATATTGCAATTCAATTATCAAAATCTGGATTTAAGACAATCACAATGTCTGGTGAATATTTTGAAGCAAAAACAACATCTGTTGTAATTGATAATAATTCAAAAATCTCAAAATTGACAAAAATCATTAACATGAGTGATTCAGTTGATGGTCTACAACAATTGATTGCTGCATTAAGACGAACTGCATTAAAAAAGAAAACTCGTACGAAAAAACTGGATTTACTCATAAAAAATTATGAAAAAAGACTTTCTTTATCTGAACTTGGAATGACTACCACCACAAATAGCCTTTCTGAATTAAAATCTAGGATATCTCAAATTATTCAAAATAAAAAATCATTCGAATCAAGGATTAATCAGTTACAAAGAACTCAGGAAAGAATTTTGCGTGAATTAATTAATCGTAAATCCCATTTAGAATCTCTAGAATCTCAAATAAAACTTGTCAGAGAAAATTATGCAGAACCACAGATGGATCGAATTGCAAACGAGCTTACACTAGTCAACGAGCAAATTGTTGAACAAGATAAAAAATTAGCCCCAATACAAAATGAACTTAAGCAAAAACAAACCTATCTTGCTGAGTTAATGGCATATGATACAAAAATCACTGGTGAGAAGAAAAATCTCCAACATATAGTTTCATCTATGAATCAAGAAAAATATCATCTTGAAGTTGATGTACGTCGTGCAACAAAAGATAAAGAGATATCTGAATCTGAACTTGTCAAATTACGTGATGAAGAACAAAAACTAATCTCTACTTCTGGTACATCTGTAGAACGAATGACAGAATTTGATAATAGTCTTGAAAATCTGAACTCCAAAGAACGTGATTCAACAAAACAAATTTCCTTACGTGAAAGAACTACTGATACATTAAATCGTGATCTTACAGAATTACGTCAAAAAGAATCTAAAATTACATCACTTCTTGCAACATTTGGATTTGATATTAGCATAGAGGTCTTTGATGTTGATTCGACAATCTCATCTTTAGAATCTGAACAAAATCGTATCAAAAACTCCCTTAATGCCGGTTCGCCAATACAATATGTTGAAATTTCAAATGGATACAAATCATCATCTTCTAAAAAGAATATGCTTGAAATGGAACGTAACACAATTGTTGCATTTATTGAATCTGTAGAAAAAGATAAGAGGCAAACATTCCTTGATGCATTTGATACAGTTGATACTCAGGTAAAAGATGCATTTTCAAAGATGACTGGTGGAAGTGCTTGGCTTGAACTAGAAAATGAAGATGATATATTTAATTCTGGATTAAATTATTTAATTCAATTCCCTGGAAAACCAAAAAGAGAATCAACATCAATTAGTGGTGGTGAGAAAACTCTTGCTGCAACAGTTTTTGTATTGGCGCTGCAAAAATTAAATCCCTCTCCATTTTATCTGTTTGATGAGGTTGATGCACATCTTGATGCACCAAACGCTGAAAAATTATCTAACATTATTAAAGAAAGATCTGAGGGTAGTCAATTCATAATGGTCTCACTCAAAGATTCTGTTGTAGAAAAAGCTCGCTTAATTTATGGTGTATTTCCAAAACACGGAGTTTCACATGTTGTGAAATACAAAGACAAGAGATTATTATCTTCTCTAGAAACTCAACAATAGTTATTTTTTTGATAATTTCTTAATATATTCAATAATCCCTGTATAGTCAATGTCTCCAAATCCTGCATCTTTTGCATCTGCGTAAACTTTTCTTGCAAGTTTTGCCATTGGTAACTCTGCATCAAATGACTCAGCTGCATCATTAATTGTATCCAGATCTTTTTTCAAATTTGCAAGAGTGAATGTTGGTTCATAACTCTCTTTAGCCATTTTGTATGCTTTACCTTCACTCATGCCAGTTTTAAAATAAGTTGAATTTAGTATTTTGAGAAATATTTCTGGTTCAAAACCTGCTTTCTTTGTTAATGTAATTCCTTCTGAAAGTGATAATGCAAGCATTGCGATTTGTAAATTCATTGCAAGCTTAATGGAGTGTGCAGTTCCAGTACCACCCAAATAAAATGACTGTTCTGCTATAGAATCAAAAACTTTTTTATTTTTCTCAAAAACTTTTTTTTCACCTGATACCATCATGACTAATTTTCCATATATTGCAACGTTTGGTCCTCCCATGACAGGAATTTCCAAGTAATCTATTCCATTTGAAATAACTCTTTCTGAAATCTCTTTTGTTGAATTTGGATTAATTGTACTCATATCTGCAATACACATTCCATCATGTTTTCCCAACATTATTCCTGAATTTCCAAAAATTACTTCCTTTACTGCGTTTGCATCTTTTACTACTGTAATTACTAAATCTGAATTCTCTGCAACACGTTTGGGTGATTCAAGAATTGTTGCACCTTTTTTTCCAAGATTCTTAGTTTTTTCTTTAGTTCTGTTAAAAACTGTGACCTCATATCCAATATCTAGTAAATGTAGTCCTACTGCCTCTCCTAGCATTCCTGTTCCAACAATTCCGATCTTCATTATCTTCTTTCCTCTTCTACTAGTTTCCAATTATCTTTACCAATTCTCGCTGCAGTGAATTTCAAATGGCCTATAATTCGGTCACCTTTTCTAACCATGGCAAAATCTGCCTTTTTTGTACTGTAAATTTTTTCTTTTGCTTTGTATCCTCCTTCTATCACTTTGACTCTGAATTTTTTACTTGCTTTTATAATCAAACTTCTTGCAACTTTGACATCTCCCATCCATGAAAACATTTCAAATATTCCAAAATTTTCTGTTTTTATTACATAATCGTACAATCTAGCTTCAAATTTCATCTTACGTTTTTTCGCTTCTTCATTCATCCATTGAACTAGTTCTTCACCTGACCCTTTTTCTGCACCAAAAGTTTCTGATTCACCCATGATTGTTCTATTTCTTAACTATACATGAAGTTATCTTGGCGGTCCCCATGTCTCTTCGATAATCGTTTTCCCATATTTATTGAAAACAAAATATTTCTTTCCACATCTAAAACATTGCCAGACAAACTTTCCCTCTATTTTTTTTTGGTATTGCATAGGTAGAAAACACGTGGTACAGTCAAGTGATTCTGGCATACCATTAGAATCTATTATTGGTAATTCCTTTCTGTTCTCCTCTTCCATTATTTTTCTAACTATAATTTTTAGATATAGATATCTAATTGGTAGAAAAATCATCGTGACAGCTAATGCTTTTTGTCATATTTGCGCCTATTTTATGAGATATTTATTGATTTTTCATGATTTAGATTCTCGTATTCTCTGGGCTCTAAATTTACCGCGAAATACAAATGCTGCAATCATAGTTCCTACAAACGGGGCACTCCAGTATAACCACAAATTTTCCATAACTCCTGACAACAATGCTGGTGCAAGAGCACGAGCAGGGTTCATTGATGCACCTGAAATAAATGCCAAAAATAAAATATCTAATCCCACTATTCCGCCTATTGCTACTCCGCTAAACCCTCTTAGCCCTTTTGTATATGCCACATAAAATATGACTCCCATAAGCATTGCAGAAGCCAATACTTCTACAGGGAAAATTAATAGCATTGAAAAGTCAAAGTTTGGAGCATTTGCGCCTAGGTCTGCATCATCGCCAATAATTTTTAGAACAAATAATGAACCTAAAATGGCTCCAATTATCTCTGCTGTAAAATAATATAAAATCTGAATTTTTTTAATATGTCCTGTAATATAATATCCAATTGTTACAGCTGGATTGAAATGGGCAAGTGAAATTTTTCCAAATGAATAAACTCCAATCAATAATGCAATGAATGGTGCCACGGCTGCAAACGGAATTCCCAATTTCCCGTTGAACATCTCTGCATCTAAAACAATTGAACCTGTAGCAAAAACTACAAGAATGAATGTTCCAACTAGTTCCACAGTAAAAATCTGTAAATTAGAATATTCCATTATTTTTCATCATTTATTGTTGCAATCAAATTCAAAACCTCGTTTTCTATCTGATCACGAATATCTCTTACCTGGTCTATTGTTTTTTCTTTAGGATCTGGTATATCCCAGTCAATTACATCTTTTACAAAAAGTGCAGGACATGATTTTTTGTCCATGCATCCCATGTTGACAGTCTTAAAAGAACTAGAAATCATTGAATTTGATAATGTCTTTGGAGATTTATCTGTCATATCAATTCCAATTTCTTTCATTGCCTCTATTACTATTGGATTGAGTTTTGGTGACGGAGTTGTACCTGCACTAATCACATTGAATTTGTTTTCAGTAAATTTTTTAAAAAAAGCTTCAGCCATCTGACTACGTCCTGCGTTTTCTATGCATACAAATAGCACATTTTTAGTCATAATATTTATATAAATATTGGTTTATATAAATATAGATTGATATGAATGGACCTAGTCTTTTGAAATGTATTTGTGATGAGACCAGATTTGAAATACTAGAATTATTACAAAAAGATAATGAATTGTGTGTAAATGATTTTGTAGAAAAATTAAAAAAAGATCAGCCTTTAGTTTCACATCATCTTAAAACTCTAAAAAAATGTGGAATTGTAAAGTCTAGAGATGAAGGAAAAAAAGCAATGTATGCTATATCCAATCCACAATTATCTGCATTGATATCAAATGTAACAAAATCGAGTAGAAAAATTCCAAATTTATGCACTGATGAAAAGTGTTGCTAGAACTTTTCGGTTCTAACTACGCCAACATCACTAACATACAAAATTATTGTAAAATCTGGAAATAGTGTTCTAGATATGTCTTCTATCACGTCTGATAATTTCTCATCACGCATAATCACCTCTACTTTGACATTTTTTTCTGCCTGTATGCCTTGACCTCGTAGTCCTTTTTCCCCATTACCATCTACCTCATAAGATGTATATCCTGTAATCTTATGATTCTTCAAAATATCGATGACATTTTTCTGGGCTAGTATCTCACATGTGATGGTAAGTAATTTTACATTGTAGAGTTTCATATGAACACCTTTGTAATATAATTGAATAAGTCTATTGTTTCTTCTCCATGAACTAATGTTGAGACGGTAAACATGATTGGCAATAATACAATTATGTTGTATGGGAATGTTATTCCCAATGCAGATGTAATGTATAGACTTGGATTTGCCTGTGGAATTGCATGACGTAGAACAGCTGGCGCTGCAATAAATGATGCACTGGCTAAAAGTAAACCAAACATTACTGCTCCTCCCAAACTTAATCCTAATGCAGTTGAAACTAAAACGCCGATAATTCCATTAAATGTAGGCATTATTATTGCAAATGAAGTAAGAAAAACTCCGACCTTTTTTATATCGTCTAATCTTTGTCCTGCAATAATTCCCATCTCGATCATGAAAATTACAATAGCTCCTGTAAACAATTCATCAAATACGATACTAATTGGCTCAAAACCTTCTGTACCTATAATGTAGCCAATTACGATACTTCCTAGCAGAATAACTATGGCTTTTCCTGTAATTGATTCTTTTAAGACTTGGGAAAGTTTTGTTTTAGTTTCTTTCATTCCGATGTCGATATCAGATTCTTCACTATCTGAAAATGATTGTTTTTTTGTACGAATCTGTTTTGATACTGCCATGTTTGTAAGAAATATCGCCATGATGAATGCAACAGGTTCTAAAACTGCAAGAATTGCCGCTAAATATCCTTCAGATGTCACTCCTTGATTTTTAAGAAAAGATAATCCTACTGAGAATGTTACTGCGCCAACTGCTCCATATGTTGATGCTAATGCATATGAATCAAAGATGTTGAATTTTCCTAATCTCTTTAGAATTTGATAATGATTCAATGTGAATAACAATGAAAGACCTATCGCAACTAACATTGGGATTAGCATTTCTTCAAATCCTGTCTTTCTCATTTCTATTCCGCCATGAAGGCCAATAGCTGCTAGAAGATAGATTGGTAAAAATTCTGAAATTGCTTCAGGAATTTTTAAATCAGATTTAATTCGTGCTGCAATAATTCCAAATAAGAAGAAGAGGATGATTGGAGTTAGCAAATTCGATTGGATTAGATTAAAAATATCCATTAGTTATGTTTGAAAAAAATTTTTGCTGAAATAAAAATCAAGGGATTATACAAATAGATGAATTATGTATGTGCACAATACTCCTAATCCTGCTGCACCTGGAATTGTTATTACCCATGAAAAGATAATCTGTCTGCTTACCTTCCATCTAACAGCTCGTATTCTTCGTGCTGAGCCTGCGCCCATGATTGTTCCGGTAATTGCATGAGTTGTACTTGCAGGAATTCCTAATGTTGCAAATATTGCAAGCATCAATCCTCCACTAGTTTCTGCAGCAAATCCTTGATATGGTTTCAATCGAGTAATCCTAACTCCTAATGTTTTGATAACTTTGTATCCTCCAAAGAATGTGCCTAATCCCATTGCAGTAGCTGCTGCAAATATCACCCATAATGGCATCTCTAATTCTGGGATTAAATCTGCTGCAAATAAAATTAACACTATAATTCCCATGGTTTTTTGTCCATCATTTGCTCCATGTGTTAAGGCAAACCATGCTGATGAAATAATCTGTAACCTGCCAAATGTTTTGTTAACTATCGCGGGTTTTCTTCTTGCAAACAAGAATATGATTAGTCCTGTAACTACAATGCCAAAAATCATTCCACCAATCGGGGCTACAACTATTCCTGTGAAAACTTTGCCTAATCCATCATAAACTAATTTTTCAAACCCTAATCCTGCAATTCCTGCTCCCATTATTCCTCCAATCAATGAGTGGCTGTTAGAAATTGGCAGTCCAAAGTATGTGCATATGGAACTCCATGCAATTGCTCCTGCTAATCCTCCAATTATCATGTAAACTGTAATGTCATCTGGACTAACGATTCCTTTTGCTATAGTTGTTGCAACTGCAACTCCAAAAATGAATGGTCCAATAAAATTTGCAATTGCTGACATTGCAACTGCATGAATTGGTTTTAAAACACGTGTACCAATTACTGTGGCAACCGAGTTTGCTGAATCATTAAAACCATTAACAAAATCAAATATCAAAGCGATGGAAATTCCTATAATCGCTATTTCTAACATATTTCTCTCCTAGGTATATTTCAAAACAATATCTTCTATCACATCTGCTACATCTACACATCTATCTGATGCAGTCTCCATAGTTTCATAGATATCTTTTAGTTTGATTATGTGTATTGCATCATTACTTTCAAAGAGTTCTGAGATTGCACATCTGTACAAATCATCAATTGTATGTTCAATATCACTTGTATTTCTACAATGTTCAATCATTGATTTAGGATTTTTCACATTGCTTAATTTTGATACCATGTACTCAACCTCTTTTGTTGCATTGACCAATTCTTTTGCCATTTCTAATGTATGTGGTGGCGCTGTAGTGATCTTGTAACTAGAAAATCTTGCACCAATTCCATCCATGAAATCAATAATATCATCAATTTTTGATGCGACTCTTTGCATATCCTCTCTGTCTAATGGTGTAATGAAGGTTCTATTCAATTCTGAGAAAATATCTCGTGTTAAAACGTCAGCTTCAGTCTCAATTCTGGACACTTTTTTTATTTTTTCGGCATTACTTGGGTCTTGTAATAATTCGTATACTGCCTGAGATGCCTCGACTGCTTTTTTTGCTAAGCCATCTAAAATTACTAAGAGTTCTTTCTCATTTGATTTTACCCATGAAAACCATTGTCCCATGATTATTCACACTGAATTTACAAGTTAACCATGATCAACATATTCTATATGGCAACTATATAGCACAATTAGTTACACGATCAATATCTCTTATTCTTTGAATCTAGAGTGAAGACATTATGTCTGCAAGGTTATCTGATGCAGTTTCTACAACATCTGGATGATACTCTGTGATTAGATTTGCAATTTTTTTCTTTTCTACAATAAAGTAATTTTTCTTCAAATCAACTTTTTTGTAACTAACTATTTCATCATTTACTAATTTTGTTAGATAAAATGAAACTGTGGCACTTGCTTTTCCTACATTTGAAACTATTTTTTGAAATTCCAGTCTGTCATTTTCTAATAATGACACAAGAATTGCCTTTGGTGTTGTTTGTCTTAATCGTGAAACAACTTTTGACTCTTCTTCAGTCATATCATTAATGAAGAATCTTGAAACACGTGCCGTTCTTTTGGTTCTGATTATTCTATTATCTTCTAATTTTTTAACATAGTAACTCAAAACTCCGTTTGTGAGATCTATCTTTTTCATTACTTCTCTGAATCTAATTCCTGGATTTTTTTTAATCTCTGAAATTATTAATTTCTCTCTAGATTCCATATTTTTTTGACCTCAATCTCTCCTAAA
>Ga0315332_10002329_pt1 | contig 10552 bp, 7 predicted proteins | sample M110034915metaG_FD_203455 | JGI IMG/M metagenome (GOLD analysis project Ga0315332, IMG submission 203455) | Ammonia-oxidizing marine archaeal communities from Monterey Bay, California, United States - M1 100m 34915 | ecosystem: Environmental > Aquatic > Marine > Intertidal zone | place: USA... | reverse complement strand
TTTTTATCCTTTACACCAGGTAACTCTACAATTATTCTACCCGTGCCTTCTAAACGTTGTACTTTCGGTTGAACAACACCTAAGTTGTCAATCCTTTTTCTAATTACTTGCTCCGTTTGAGAAATAGCCGCTTCAGCTTCCTCACTAAGTAATTTAATTAAATCTTCTTGTCCCATATTTCTTGGAAACTTCTCTTTGTTCTCACGTGAGTGAAACGCTGTCCACATTTCAATATCTGGATTCACCTCATTCCATGCTTTACTAAATAACGGTACAAACTCCTCTTGGGCGTCTCTTTGCATTTCTTTAGCTCTAGCAATCGCATTTTTAAATTTTTCATCCGTATTATCCTTCGCTAAAGATTTTAGTACTTCTTCAACCGAAACCTCTAGAGTAACACTCATTCCCCCTTGGAGGTCAAGACCCAGATTAATTTGCGTTTTTTTAACGAAATTGTACGTAAACCCTAATAACGGATAAACTTCTTTATCTCCCATGCTGATAAGGTATTCATCGCTATATGTGTCAGCTAATATTGACAAATCTAAACCGCTTATCCCTCCATCCGCTAGCTTAACGGAGTCAGCTTTTTTCTTGCCGAAATCTTGGGCATCAGCCTCCACCCCACGGGCTATAAACGTGAACGATATTGAATAAAGGCACGCCAACGCTAATAAGATTGTAAATACCCAAATTGCACTTTTATTTTGCATAATCTTCTATAATTTTACTTTTACTCTCAAAAATAAGGCTGCAAATATAGTATAAATAACCACGCTTGCAACCGTAAAAAAGACAGTAAATTATAACTGAATTTCCTTGCATTAATATTAACTAAATCTCAAGAAATTGTCCTTATTTTTGGCCAAGATGCAATATGGAAAATAACCTCCCTAATATTATATTATTTGACGGCGAATGTAATTTATGCAACCGCTTTGTTGACTTTGTTATCCGCTATGATAGATATGACAAATTCAAATTCGATTCATTACAATCACAGAATTCAACTACTCTATTACAAGAAAGCCCAATTGACCCCGACAAACTAGATACAGTCGTTCTCTATAGCCAAAATGTTTTCTATACCAGATCGAATGCTGCTTTGCTCATATTATTTGAACTTGGCTTTCCGTTCTCGCTAACAATCATTTTGTGGATAGTTCCACGATTCTTTAGAGACTGGGGTTACCGGGTGGTAGCGAAAAACAGATCTAATTGGTTTGGCAAGCGAGACACTTGCCGATTACCAACAAAAGCTGAGAGAAGAAAGTTTCTATAAAAAAGAGGCTTCCGTAAACGAAAACCTCTTCTTCAAAATTCAAAATGGCTGATAACTAGCTATACGTCCAATAGTCCGTTTGTTTTAGAAACCCCTGAAGCACTTTCAATCATCTTAGCTTTTTCAGCATCAGACAAATCTATTTCAACAATTTTTTCGATACCATTTGCTCCTAAAATACAAGGAACGCCAATACAAATATCATTTAAGCCATACTCTCCATCTAACATTGCTGAACAGGGAAACATCTTTTTAGAATCTAAACCAATAGCTTTAACTAATTCTGATACCGCGGCACCTGGCGCATACCAGGCAGATGTTCCCAATAGACCTGTTAAAGTAGCTCCTCCTACTTTCGTGTCTTCAACAATTTGCTGCATTCTGTCTTCCGATAAAAATTCGGATACTGCAACACTATTCCGAACTGCTTTATCGATTAACGGAACCATGCCAACATCACTATGTCCGCCAATTACCATTCCGTCAACATCTGAAGAAGGGCAATCAAGAGCTTCTGCTATTCTGTATTTGAAACGAGCACTATCAAGAGCACCGCCCATTCCGATAATTCTATTTTTCGGAAGACCAGAAGCCTTATGGGCTAAATAGGTCATTGTATCCATTGGATTACTAACAACTATAATTATTACATCTGGAGAGTGCTTCACTAAATTTTCAGTTACCGTTTTCACGATACCTGCATTAATTCCGATAAGCTCTTCACGAGTCATGCCAGGCTTACGAGGAATACCACTAGTAATTACTGCCACCTCACTTCCTGCTGTTTTTGAGTAATCGTTTGTGCTTCCAACAATCTTGGTATCAAAACCATTTAACGATGCCGTTTGCATTAAATCCATTGCCTTTCCTTCGGCAAAACCTTCTTTAATGTCTAGAATTACAACTTCTGCTGCAAAATCTTTGATTGCAATATACTCTGCACAACTTGCGCCTACTGCTCCTGCGCCTACTACTGTTAGTTTCATTATACTAATTTTTTGATGAAATATTTTATTATTTAATAGCACGCGAAAGTATGCATTTCGAATAAGAATTAAAACAACCCAGCAATAAAGCAACCATTCCTCGATTATATCGTTATAAAAGCACCGAATTAAAAATCCAATATTAGACAACTTAAAATTGTGATTGTAAAGAATCTATTTGACATCTAATCAATCATGTAGTAACTTCGCGAAAAAGAAGATGACTTTACTTGAAAAAAAAATCATATACCCATTACTATTACTTACATTAATCGTTAGTATAGATGTTTATGGCCAAAATACGACTCCTTCAAATACAGATTTTCGTATAGTAGAGACATATGGTATCGATTATGTTAATCGTATGGAGCTAGAATCTCCGAATAGACTTACTTACTTAACCTATTTTCTTGAGCACTCCTATTTTATTATGGACTACCCAAAAGGAAAACCTTATGAAGATATTAACTCGATACCAGACAAAAATGGAGTAGTTGGGAACCTAATAATTGACATCAACAATCTTAGCGCTTTTAATGTACTGAACTACAACTTTACGAGAGAACAAAAAACAAGAACGTTTTATAAAATTGTTAATACGGGAAAAATGATTGTTTTTTATTCTCAAGATGAGTTTTTAAAAAACTATAACGAATTTTTAAGTGAATAAAATTCTTTGCATACCAGCTGTTCTGTCTATTCTGCTTAATGTATACAGTAGTTTTGGACAGACGCTATATCCTATGACGCCAAACGCATCGGTTACAATTACGAGCTGCGAAGGTTTGTTTATGGATGATGGTGGTTCAACTTCAAATTATGCTGCTAATCAAACTTCGATAGTAACCATTTGCTCGTCAAATGCAGGAGCGTCTCCCATGATTACTTTTAATTTAGCTCTTTTCGACATCCACACAAGTGATATATTAAATGTATATGACGGACCCAGTGCTGCGTCAACATTGATTGGGGCTTATAATAATGGTGCAACTGTTCAAACCATCCAAGGAAATAATGACTGTCTAACTTTTGAGTTCATTTCAGATGGAACGAACGGTGGCACAGGATGGGAAGCGTTAATTGAATGTTTTGTTCCTTGTCAAGATATTATTTCTGTAATTGGTCTAGCTAATCCTACGATTATCAATCCGGGCAATGAAATTCATTTATGCCAAGGGGATTCGTTACATTTATTAGGGTCCGGCATTTATCCTCAAAACAATACCAATTACACGCAAAGTGATGTTCTAAATACATTTGAGTGGGATATAGATGACGATGGATTGATTGATGTTACAGGTCTAAATATTGATACTGTGTTACCTGACCCACAAGGATACCGAATCAACTTAATAATTACGGACACAAATAATTGTGCAAGTCAAAACTTTCTTGATTTACGTGCTATGGTTTCTACAAATCCGAATTTTTATGGTTTGGCATTCGATGATACCATTTGCTTCTTAGAAACAAACACTATCAGCATTGATTCTGCCGTTTCGAATCCATGGTATGAGCCCTATGGAAATACTGTTGCTGACACAGTTGAACTTCCTGATGGTGCAGGACTTTCATATAGCAGCACCGTATCTTTATCGAACTTTAGTCCTGGACAAACATTAACTAACATTAATGATCTCACCGAAATTTGTCTCAATTTGGAGCATTCTTATATGGGTGATTTACAAATCGAAATAACTTGCCCTACTGGTCAATCGGTTATCTTACTAGAATATCCGAATGGCGGAAATGGTACATTTCTAGGAGAACCTGTAGATAATGATGCTTTTCAAGCACCACCTAACGGACCTTACATTCAAGGTTTGGGTTATGATTACTGTTTTAGCTCTGCCCCAACTTATGGAACAATGGATGCAGAAGCCAGCGTGTTTCCTGCTAATTACACTTATAACTATACAGATAATGCAGGCGTAGCTGTTGTAAATCAAGCATACCTACCATCAGGATCTTATGCTTCGCAGAACCCATTAACTGCATTATTGGGATGCGAATTAAATGGTAATTGGTCAATCAATATTACGGACAATCTCGGTGTTGATAATGGCGCTATATTCTCATGGTACGTAGATTTTAATCCTGCAATATTTCCAAATCAATTATGGGGGTTCGACCCAGGAGTTACATCTTCGAATTGGATAACTGATGCCGATGTTCTTGTAGATTATGGAGATTCAATTTTAGTTTCACCTTCCACAAATGGTGGAGACGTTTCATATACGTATACCTTAACGGATGACTTTGGCTGTTCCTACGATACTACCATCACTTTTTACGTGAAGCCTTCATCAGATCCAAGCTGTAGAATTTGCTTTCCGCCAGAGGTCTATGCCATTTCAAATCTATGTAGCGGAGACAGTACAGGTTCCTTGGTAATTATAGCAAACGACTCTCTTGATGCTAGTCCAGCTCCATATACAATAACGTGGATGGATATCACATTAAATAACATCGTGACCAATGTTACCGATAGCATTGACACACTTTATAACATGCCAGCTGGAACTTATTTTGTTCAAATTGAAGACGCCAATAATTGTATTCCGGCCCCTATCAACATTCAAGTTGACCTAACTCAACCTGACCCGATTAACACATTTATGATTGGTAATGCTGATGTTTTCTGCGCTGGTCAATGCAATGGGTTTGCTGAAATCGACAACTTTGGCGGGATATCTCCATACACTTATCTATGGCCAGATTTCTCAACATTAACATCAAGTACTAGTCTTTGCGTTGGCACAAATACTGTTACCGTAACAGATGCTAATGCTTGTATAGATTATCTTGTTGTAACCATTTCCGAGCCTTCTGCTATTACTGTTACTTTAACCGGTAATGATACTATTTGCCAAACCGAAGTTGGACACTTAACCGTTCATCCAATTGGCGGAAATGGTGGATACACTTATTTATGGAGCACGGGGTCAACAAACGATACCATCTACTTTTCTCCATCGACCCAAACAAAATATACACTTGTTGTTACAGATGGGTTGGGATGTGTGGAATCTATTTCTGACACAGTTTATGTGAGAGATTTTCTATCGGCTCTAATGACTGAAAAAGACACCATTTGTAATGGAGACTCTATTTACATCGAGGCCTTAACAGCTGGGGGAGACGGGAATTACTTTTACCAATGGACTAACGGCTTAAGTTCTAGTAACATATTAGGCGCTGCTCCTATCGATGATGCTACCTATTTTTTAACCCTTACAGATGGTTGCGAAACACCAACAGTTATTGTTCGGACTGATGTAATCACTGGTCAATACCCAATTTTTGTTTTATTTCCTCCGAGTATTAGCGAAGGTTGCGCTCCGCTTAATGTGGAGTTTTATGTTGACTCTATAAAAAATGCTAGAAACTATATTTGGGATTTTGGCGATGCCTCTGGAGACATTGTACTTAACTCTAAACTAGTAGGCCATTTTTATCCTGATCCAGGGTGCTATGATTTATCATTAAACGTAACTACAAATCTAGGGTGCACAAGAGATACTACAATGTACTGCGCAGTAGAAGTTTATCCAAATCCTATTTCAAATTTTGTACTTTCAGATTATAACTTAAATAATATCACTTCTACTACAACAATGATTGACCAATCTTACATTCCAGAATTTTGGCAATGGGATTTTGGCGATGGAGAAAACTCAAATGAGCAAAACATTCAGCATACCTATAAAGATACAGGTTACTATACAGTTACTTTAGCTGTAGAAACAGCTAACGGTTGCAAAGACACATCCAATATTACTATTCATATTGATTATGAAACAGTTATATACACTCCCAATTCGTTTTCGCCAAATGCTGATGGGCTCAATGATATTTTCTTGCCGAAAGGAGAAGGTATAAATCCCGACCGCTATTTACTTACAATATACAATCGTTGGGGAAACATAATCTTTAGTTCTGCAGATGTTTCCGAGGGTTGGGATGGTAATCTGAGTAATGGAACCCATTCAGAAAACGGCGGGTATGTTTATAAAATTGATTATCTACGCTTTGGAGAATTGGAACAAAGTCAAGTTACAGGGCCGCTAACTTTGATTAGATAATTTTTTTTTCGACTTTCGAGGCAACCTTTTCATTTTTAATCGTCTTATTAAATATAAGGTAAACCATGGGTTCAGATTCTCTCGACTTACAAGCTCTCGTTAATGGCTGCAAAAAGGGTGACAGACTCTCGCAACGTAAGGTTTATGAACAACTATATAATCAAATGTTAGGTGTTAGTTTAAGATATATGGGCAATATGGATGATGCAAAAGATATTTTGCATGAAGGCTTCATAAAAGTATTCACTAACATTGATAAATACACTGAAGAGGGCTCATTTATAGGTTGGGTTCGAAGAATAATCTCGAACGTTGCAATTGATGAAATTCGAAGGTCGAAAAAATCTAAAGTTAAAACTGATTCAGAGCTAATAGATTCTCAAAATTTTGAAATAGACGAAGAATTTAACTGGTTCGAAGAAAACAATGTGAGCCCTGATAGAATTCAGCATGAAATTGAAAATCTTTCTCCTGGATATAGGACTGTATTTAATATGTATGTTATAGAAGGATATTCACATCAAGAAATTGCCGATTACCTTAAGATCAGCATTGGCGCATCAAAGTCTAACCTATCTAAAGCGAAAGCAAGATTAAAAGAGCGTCTAACAAATTTAATAGCAAAAGTAAACTCTTAATTTATGACCGATTTAGAGCATAAAATAAAGGATGCATTAGAGAATTATCAAGTTCCTAATGTTACTCCAGATTGGGATGTTTTCGAGAAAAAGCTCGATGCTTCGAAAAAGAAAAAAAGTGGGGCTGGTTTTATTGCTGCTGCTCTTATAGGGTTGTTAGCAGGATTAGCATTTGTATACAATACGGACACTCAAAATACTACTTCAGTAATAAATAGTAATATAACTAAAGAATCAAATTCGGCAACTATTGTTATGGAGAACAATTCTAATGCTGATGCTAGACAAATTCACCCAAAAAAGAAACAAAATATTTCTACTGATTTAACGGATAAACAAACTGAACTTGAATTAAATGCTGATAGAAATGAGAAAAGAGGAATCCTCCAAAATCCTTCAGCAAGATTAATGTTGATAGATGGTGAAGATTATCCAATATCTTCTAACGAAAAAAGCGAAATTCAAAAAGAGAAAGATGAACTTCCAGCCTTCAATTTAAATAAACCAACAGAAGTAATAATTTCTAAAAAAGTTTCCTGTATTAATGAAGAGGTTCAATTCTCTACTAACGATCGATGCAACTGTAGCTATAAATGGGATTTTGGTGACGGAACTATAGGCTATAACAAAATACCTAGTCATATTTATGAATACGAAGGCACATATAAAGTTGCAGTAACGATTACATCAAAAACCACTAGAAAAAGTCATTTTGCTTATCGAGCAGATGTAAAAATATCTGATAACCCAATTGCAGATTTCGATTATACTGAGCCAAACTGGAGTCAATGTGAAACAAATCATGAATTCGTTTCCTCTAGCGTTGGATCCCATAAGCAGAAATGGTTTATCAATGGCGTTCAACACTCGGAAACAGCTACCCTTTCTTATGCGTTCGTTAGTAAAGGAAATAGTAAAATAACTCTCGTCACAGAAAATATTTATGGATGTACCAACACACATACTGAAGATCTATATATTAAACATGAATATAACCTAGCTGCTTTGAAAACATTTTCACCTAACGGAGACGGTATCAACGACATGTGGTTGCCGGAGCACCTAAATTGCTTGAATGGTGAATTCTCTTTGATTATTGCAGACATTAACGGAACGGTAGTTTTCCAAACCACATCAACCGACAAGAAATGGGACGGGTCTATTATGGGCTCTTCTGAATTCGCCAACAAAGGAGGAACTTATGCATGGACTGCCACTTATGTTGACAATAACGGGGAGAATCGAATTGCCAAAGGTGCAATTACGTTACCTACCAGATAATTTGTTTTTAATAAAATTCGAATAATATTTCGTCTATTATTTAGCTGTTTCTGAAGTCATTAAAACAGTTATTTTCTATGCTATTTGATTATTACTTTTTATAGGAAAAAGATAAGAAAAGATGCAATTAGATTCAAATAATTTATCCTCACTAGAAAAAATTAGTGCTAGGATTAAACCCTTATTGAAATCAATGCTATAAATCCCTGAAAAACAATATATTATATACAAGAATTAAATTTAATAAGTTATGATAATTCGTCTATTAAAAGTTGGTTTACATCGATTATTTATATAGTTTTGACGATGTTTTGCTAAAAACAAGTAAAGCTATTGAAGAGGAATATTATAACATTAAGAACTTGATTTTATTTTACTAGACACTTTAAATGAAAACAATCAGAGCAGCATCAATTAGAGTTATTATTGCCAGAATATCGTGCTTGATTCTTCTCTTTTTGGGGAGTAAATGTTATGGACAATATATTGAATTAAATTCAACAGAACTCCTTGAAAAAAAGACTGAATTAAAAGCCCAAGGAAGCACCGCTGATTACCCTGCGCTGTATAAAAGATATCATGCTTATTTAAGCGAAGTAACGCCCGATGCTTTTCCAAATGACAAGATTATTGAATTACAAAAAATAATGGCTAAGCATCCGTTCATTGAAGCAGTACAAGTAGATGCTGCGAATACGAAAGTAATCCTGACAACGAAAGGAAGCGTAAGTTTTGATGAAGTCAAATCAGTAATTTGGGATCTTGGAATGGTGGTGCATCATCATGAAACAAAATACGCCATCAAATCAACTAATTAAAGCTCATCCTGGTACTCATGAAATGTAAAAATTTACTGCAAAGAATATTCGTTTTCGTAGTTATTCTATCATGTGCTAGCTATTCACATGGAATGGGTGTAATTACATCTGATGATCCTTGCGGAGCTCAAAATCTGGCAGTTAACGCTGCTTGCAGCTACACATATATGGATGGCAACGCAATGACAGCATCAGGGGTAGCAGATCCTGGTGGCGGTTGTGGAATGGGTTTTGCAAATTGGGATCCAGACGCCTGGTTCCAGATTACTGTTCCCCCGTCAGGCTCAGTAATTGTTACAGCAAGCGATGGACAGGGAAGTACAATTACAGACGGGATTATGATGATATACTCCGGAACCTGCACTGCTCTTACTCTAATAGATTGCAATGATGATGCTAACGGCGGCTCCATGCCTGAAATTTCGTTAACTGGCCAAACCCCTGGAGCTACACTTTGGGTCCGGTTTTTGGATTACGACTTCACTGTTAATTGGGGTGTTGGCACATTCGAAATTTGCGCGAGTGAACCTCCGTTATGTGCTTTTGATATTGCGGTAAACAACACTACATATTCAGCAAGCCTAACGACTTGTGGTTTTGGTGATGACTTTACTTCTACATCAACTGCGTGTGCCTCAAGTTATTTAAATGGTGACGATATTGTTATAGAATGGACTCCCACAACTACAGAATGTGTAAACATTGCCCTCTCAAACACACTTACATGGACAGGTTTTTTTATTACAGATGGCTGTCCTGATGACCCTGCGACAAACTGTTTAGCTAGTGCCACATCTTCTGGTGGAAATCCATCTTTCAACAATTTTAATGTAACAGCTGGTACGACATACTATTTAACGGTTTCAACATTTGCTGCACCTCAATGTACACCATTCGATATCGATATAATAGCTTGCCCTCCTCCTCCTCCTAACGATGACCCTTGTGGTGCGATTGCAATGACTGTTAATCCCACTGAAAACTGTGTTGCAGTAACCCCTTCTTATACATCGAGCGCCACTAATTCTGGTCTATCTACGTGTGGATTTGGTTCAGATGATGACGTATGGTTTTCATTTGTTGCAACTTCTACTGCTCATAATTTTGAAATTTTAAACATAGTTGGCAGTACAGACATGGAAATCCAAGTATTTAACGGAACATGTGGAGCACCTGTTAGCCAATTTTGTAGTACTGCAAATTCTATTAATATGCAAGGCTTAACAATCGGCGACACCTATTATGTATCTGTATGGACATTTGCAGTAGGAGTATTTGCTAATAGCTTTGATGCATGTGTAACTGTTGATGAACCTTGCCTTAACGCTGTCGGAAACAATGCTATATGCGGTGCAGCCGAACCATTTTGCACTGGTGATGTACTAACGTATTGTAACAATACAAATGTAGGATCAATTGGAGCGCCTGGATGTCTTGGATCAGCCCCAAATCCAGGTTTCTT